>ENA-UPTF01002409-UPTF01002409.1-marine-metagenome-genome-assembly--contig:-NODE-2409-length-10814-cov-2.476390_pt1 | contig 10814 bp, 8 predicted proteins | sample MGYA00238166_ERZ767019 | MGnify/ENA primary metagenome ERZ767019 (study PRJEB28930, sample SAMN06266391) | marine metagenome | isolation source: Sea water from 250 m depth | place: Atlantic Ocean | study... | reverse complement strand
GGGAAAAACCCAGTGTTTGTGTGGTTAACTGACCACGCATATTATCCGACTCTAGTTGGTCTTCCACCGCGGATATGTTTTTGGCATAGGGTAAAATCAGTCGAACTAATTTGTCATGTCGTTTTCGAGATGGAAAACATGCGGAAATATTATCAATTTCTTCCAGACTACCAAATTTAGATAATCCGCGGATTACTGCCCTGATTCTCATGGGAATATTTTTATATTCACCCTCGGAACTGATTGTGTATTTCCATCCGTCGGCTGTATTCTCGGGAGTTGCAATAATAGTCAAAGGACTTTTTGTATCGCGTACCTCTATCCGTCCTTTGTTGAGGGAAAATCCATAGGGTTTTTCTACTGCTAACCTGAATGCAAACTTCAATGGACTTACCGGAATGATTTCATCAGGAAATGTGAGTTGGTTGGGGGAGTCTTTCATGGATTTCATATCCGTTAAGCTAACTAATTGTTCAGTGATTTGAATAAGCCTTTCTTGATATCCTTCTGCCCGGTGAAATGTCCAAACAGTAAAGATCTTATTCTTTAGATACAACGCTACTGACATGTCTTCAAAATGGGGATCCATTGGAATAAGACTTATGCATTTACCATAATCATGCATAACCTGCACGACAGACTTAACATTCACTGATTCTGATTGCATCTTTAACAGAGTCCTTTCTTAGCTAGAAGATCCCTTAGTACTTCAATATGTTTTGGGGTAACTCCGCAACAGCCGCCTATAATCTTAGCACCTCTTTCAATCAAAGAGATAAAATACTCTGCCATGTACTCTGGCGTTTCATTATATACTACCTCTTTCCCTACAATTTTTGGTATTCCTGCATTGGAATGAATGAGAAGTGGCTTGGAAGATGCTCCACTAAGTAGCTCGAAAATCTCTGTCATTTGGTCAATTCCGTTGCCGCAGTTAGCACCTAGAACAGCAACATTAGTAGTTGAAAGTGCTTTCGCAGTTTGATGAGGAGTGACGCCCATCATAGAAAAATAACCCCTTGGCCCCTTATCAAATGTCATCGTAGCAAGTACTGGCAGTGCAGTTGATTTGTGGATAGCATCAATAGCGATTGTTATTTCATCGAGTGATGTCATCGTTTCTACGAGAATACCATTTGCACCTCCCTCTTCGAGTGCTTGGGCTTGTGTTGCAAATGCATCATGCATTTCTTCATGACTTACGTCTCCTAATGGCTCAAGAAATTCACCAGAGGGACCTATTGACCCTATAACCCATTGATTTTTTCCTGCTGCCATACGACCTAGGCTTGCTGCTTCTCTATTGATTTCATATAGTTGTGATGCTACTCCGTATTTTTTTAGCATAAACTTGTTGCCACCGAATGAGTTGGTGAGGACCATATCTGACCCAGCATCGAAAAAATTCTTAGCCATTTGCCTAATCACAGTAGGTTGTGTGAGATTGAGTTTTTCGGGACTGTCTCCGGGTTCCAATCCGTGGCTTTGAAGATAAGTTCCGATTCCTCCATCTGAAATGAAATAGGGGGATTTTTCTAGATGATCAAGGAAATTTAAATATTGCTCAGTCATTGTGTTTCTTTTACCCAATGATCAATAGATCCGGGCGTTCCTAATCTAGAACCAGACTTATGTAGATCACGGATGCGTTTGACAAAATCATCGGGAAAATTACAGTTGAATTTATTACTTAAATGGCTTGTAGTTTCTGTCGCAGTCTTGTTAAATTCTTGCCAGTTACCCCATATCCATGAATTTAGATATTCGTCGGAGGTAATACTTTGATCGAACATGGCAATAGCATCTACGGCTTCTTGAAATTTGGGAGCTAAAGGAACTGATACAGTTTTTTGATTGTCGGATACCTGAAATTGAACTGGTATTTCCTTCCAGTATAGGATTCTGGCTTTGGCCTTTGGTGATTTGTTCATTGTTTGTCTCTGCTTGTAGATACTGTGTTCATACATTATAGCAAAAACTAGTTCTACTTCCTTGTGATAGTATGCAGTTCTAAGAATGAGGCATATCCTAGCTTTATATGTAGAATAATTAAGGATTGATTGTGACACGATGTAAAACATTTTTGTTTATTTTTGATTACATTTAACCCTCCTTCTGTTTCAGACGGTATTTAGCTAGGCAGCCTACCTGAACCTCGTGCAGATCTCATAAGTTCTGTTTGGCCTTACTCCTTGTGGGTCAGCCGTTTCAATCCTTCTCGGAATCCTCAGAGAAATCTCATCATCGTTAAGTCGAGTTGGATATCGTTTCTGTTCTGTTGCCAATGATCTCTCATTAGGTTTCACAACTTCACAATTCTGCATGGAGAGAGGAGTTTCCTCAGGTTTCCCCGTTCCGTCCACTAACTCACACCCAAAGTTAAATAAGAAAACTAAAAGTATTAACCTTTCGAAAAATAATAATAAGTAGGGCCGATAGTTCAGCGGTACGAACGTCCGACTTGCATCAAATTAACCGAAGCAGGAACTCGGAAGGTCGAGGGTTCAAATCCCTCTCGGTCCACAAATATCTAACTAAGAAATAATAAGTAAGAGTTTTTTTCTTAAAGAATAGAATTAAGTAAAATCAGTTAATTTTCGTTGATAATACGCTTGACGTAAAAGATAAGAACAATTAATCCAGTTTCTCTTTGGAATTTCGAGAAAATTGCAAGAATAATTTAAAGCTTTATCAAGACTGTCAAAGCTTTCATATTTTTGTTTAAATAAAGTTCTAAGGCTTTCACGGACATTCCAAACACCAACAGGCATTATATAACCAGGACGTATTTCTCTAAGAAGAATAGCTCCAGCTTGTTTTCGAATTGAATTTAAATATTCAGCTACAGCGAATCTTGAAGTGTAATAACATCCACCAGGTTTAGCGTAAGTTTTCCTTCCAGAATATGATTCCCAATCACTAACAGTTACCGGTTGATAACCTTCTGCTGAAACATATTCACTCATTTGAACTTCATTAACAAAATCAGTTTCAGGAAAACTTGAAGCCAACAAAGATCTATCGAACCAAGCTTCAATCCATTCAAATTTCCATTCTTGAGGGGTTAATATTACAACGTAAACGTTATCAAGATAATTATAATGAAAGACATGATATTCATCTATACTTTGATTATCTTTAATCAACCCAATTAATTTAAGACTAAGAATATTATCAACAGAAGTAATACTCCAACGAGTAGGAACAATTCTTCTTCTCTTTTTTAACCCAAACATTCCTAAACTAAATGAACGTTGAATACGAGAGAAAATAACATCGTCTTGATAAAGATCAGTAACCGCATCAGAAGCGTTTAAATCACTATCATAAAATGCTTTTTCTATTCTTCTATCAACAGAAGTATTTGTTAACTTAAATGATGATAAAGGGGCAATTGGCCCAAAAGGCTGAGAATCTTCATTAAATTCAAGAATATTACTTGGTTTCTTGGAAAGAGTAAGCTCAGAATCTATAGGTTTAACTGTCATAGATAATTCTTGCATCTGAGATAAGAAATTACTTCCCGATCTAGCATCTAATACATGTGTGTTTTTATATCCCCGAATAAGAGAATGTCTAAAATTAACAATTTCATTAAAATTTTTCCCCATCCATAATTCAGGGGTATCAAGAACACTAGTATCTCCTTGAATTAAAGGAACCATTGGTCCAAGAGAAACATTTGGATAATTTGAAGTGCCAACAAACACTCCAGGAGGACTAGATCCTTGAATATAATTCGTATTAAGATCGTTGGAATTTAACAAAGAACCAAGTTTTACATGAATAGCGCATTTTTTTTCATTAGAAAGCATTCGAATTTTCTTGCAGCTCAAACAGTTTTCTGTTGAAATCATAACTCATCAAAATATTTTTAATTAATATTAAATTATAACAACAAGAAATTTATATTTATCAATAATTAAGCCCAATCACTTATACTTGATTGTTTTATTTCTGAGTTAGAATTAGAGTTACTTAAATCAGAGAGCTTAATACCAACTTTTCTAACTTTTATTGAGTCCAAATCTATTCGATCAATTAGCTTTTCGATTGGAGTATTAACACCAATCCAATCTGAACGAGGAAGTTTATAACTGTAAGAACGAGTAACGGAATTAAAATTATTGTAAAGGATCTTGATTCCAACAGTTCTATATTCAAGATTTTCATTAATCAATTTATCATAAACTTCTCGTGCTTGCAATAATAATTCATTAAGAATAATGGTTTTATCACTAGTTTCGTCTAAAAGAGTATGTTCTGCACTTCTAGATTTAGCTTCATAATCAGATATAACTTCATCATCATCAATACCATTGGCAACCTTCCACATCCAAATTCCAATTTTCCCAAATTTAGCCATTAATTTTTCTCTAGAATAATTGGATAAGTCTCCTAAAGTTGTAATTTTAAGTAAATTAAGTGATTTTTCAGTTTTTGGCCCAATACCAGGAACTATTCCTACTTTAAGGGGAGAAAGAAAAGATTTAACATCTTTAAAAGAAATTATAGTAAGACCGTCTGGTTTTTGATAATCGGAAGCTATCTTAGCTGAAACTTTGGTAGGAGCAGTTCCAATAGAACAAATTAAATTTAACTTTAATTTAAGATCATTTTTGATATCAGAAGATAAATCAGCAGCGGTATAAGAATCAGATATTTTATCAGTTACATCTAAATATGCTTCGTCAATACTAGCTTGTTCAATTTTACTAGTGAATTTTTGAAGTAATTGCATCACATCGGAAGAAATAGAAGTATAAAGATCAAAATCAGCTCGTTTAAAGATTCCATCAGGACACAGTTTTTTAGCTTGAACATATGACATAGCAGCTCTTAATCCGTAGGATCTAGCTTCATAAGAACAAGAAGCAATTACGCCCCTGGTAAGTTCGCCAATAGGTTCCGGAGACATTATTATAATAAGAGGGAGTCCTTTTAATGAATTATCTCGAATAACTTCACAAGAGGGATAAAAAGCATTAAGATCAACATGAATTATGGTTCTCTTTTTTAAAACAGGGAATAAATTTTTTGACAATTAGATTGACCTTAATTTTATTAAGAATTGAATTCAAATTAATTTTATTTAAATTAGAAACCAATTAAGAATTAATAATATTCAAAGTTATATTAAATTAATTATTAGATAATTACCAAAATAACATAAAAAGATCTCAATATATATATGAGAATAAAATAATAAAAAAATATTGAGCGTTAAAATAATTAAGAATTATATTGAAGGAGAATGGGTAGAATCAGAGTCAAAACAGTTACTTGATGTAATCAATCCTGCAAAAAATGAAGTGATAGCAAAAGTTCCATTATCTACAACTAAAGAAGTTAATCAAGCAATAGAATCTGCAAATAAAGCTTTCCAATCATGGAAAGAAATTCCTTCGACAACAAGAGCCAGATATATGTTCAAATTAAAAGATCTTTTAGAAAGAAATTCTGAAGAATTAGCTCAAATTACTGTTAATGAGAACGGAAAAACGATTGAAGAAGCTAAAGGTGAGATTATTAGAGGTATAGAGAATGTAGAAGTAGCTACAGGGATCCCTTCATTAATGATGGGATATAATCTTGAAGATGTATCAAAAGGAATAGATACTAATACTATAAGACAACCTATAGGAACCTTTTGTGCAGTTCCACCATTTAATTTTCCAGTAATGGTGCCTCTTTGGTTCTTTCCTCAAGCTATAGCTAGTGGAAATACATTCATATTGAAACCATCAGAACAAGTTCCCCTTTCACAAAATAAAATATTTGAAATTATTCATGAGGTTGGACTACCTAAAGGAGTAATTAATTTAGTTAATGGATCTAAAGAAGTAGTTGACACATTATTAGAAAATAAATTAATAAAAGGAATTTCTTTTGTAGGATCATCTCCTGTAGCCAAATACATATACAGTAAAGCTGCAAATAACGGTAAAAGAGTTCAATGTTTAGCAGGAGCAAAGAATTTCATAATAGTAATGCCTGATTCAACGCTAGAAAAAACAACAGATGGAATAATAGGTTCAGCTTTTGGATGTGCTGGAGAAAGATGTTTAGCAGGAAGTACAATTGTAGCTGTTGGAGAATCTTATACTAAATTGAAGAAATCACTATTGGATAGTGCTTCTAAATTAATAATTGGGTATGGATTGGATAAGGATGTAGATATGGGTCCAGTAATTTCAAATAATCATAAGAATAAAGTAATGGAGTACATAGAAAAGGGAATAGATGAAGGAGCTAAATTGATTTTAGATGGAAGAAATATTGATAATTCCAAATATCCAAACGGGTTTTTCATAGGTCCAACAATATTTGATGAAGTTAATCCAGAAATGACTATAGCTAAAGAAGAAATCTTTGGGCCAGTTTTAAGCATAATTAAAGCTAAAGATTTAGAGCAAGCAATTAAGATTTTAAATGAGAGTAAATATGGAAATGCTGCGTCTATATTTACTTCAAGTGGAAAAGTAGCTAGAGAATTTCAACATAAAGTTCAAGCTGGAATGGTAGGAGTGAATATATCGGTTCCAGCTCCAATTGCATTCTTCCCATTTACTGGATGGAAAGAATCATTTTATGGAGATTTACATGGACATGGAAAAGATGCAATTGAATTCTATACAGAAAAGAAAGTAATAACTTCGAGATGGTTCTAACTTAAAGAAGATAATGATCATCAAAAATGAAATTAAAAGCCTTACTATTTGATTTGGATGGAACGTTAATAGAGTTTAAATTTAGAGTAATTGAACTAAAAAAAGAATTATTTGATAAGCTTAATGATAATAATGTCATAATAGAAAAAAGATTTCAAAAAGAAAGTATTCAGAATATTTGCGAAGAAGCTCAAAGAATAATGAAAAATAACGCGAATAAAGAATGTGATAGAATTACGTCAGATATGAAAGAGATTATTGAAAAATACGAAATTGAAGGCCTGAAACAATCGGCAATTAAAAAAGATGTCTTTTATGTTTTTAATTGGTTAAAAAAGAAAGAAATTAAACTAGCATTAGTAACTAATAATGGAAGAAAATCAGCTGAATATGCGGTTAATAGATTTGAGTTAATTGAATATTTTGATGTAATAATTACAAGAGATGAAGTGAATAAATGGAAACCACATCCAGAACCAATACAAAAAGCAATAAATCAACTGAAAATAGAATCTAGTGAAGGAATATTTATTGGAGATAGTAAAATGGACATCCAATCATCAAAATCAGCAGGTGTAAAAGTTGCATCCATACCTACGGGAATTCATTCAAAACAACAATTAGATGAAGAAGATCCAGATTACCTTATTTACTCTCTTTTAGAAATAATAACAATCGTGAATAATATTAATGAAAAAAAATAAGAATAAGATAATTGTTCCAGACACTAGTGCAATAATTAATGGAACAATATTAGATATTTGCAACAAAACGATCAAAGGATTTAAAATAATTGTTCCAATTGCAGTATTAGATGAATTACAAGCTCAAGCTTCAAAGAATCGAGAACATGGATTTATTGGATTAAAAGAACTTACAGCAATTAAAAATTTTTGTTTAAAAAATAAAATAGAATTCACATATTCAGGAGATCTTCCTTCAATGGAAGATATCAAATTATCGGACAGTGGAAGAATGGATGCTCGAATAAAAGAAGTCGCAAAACAGAATTCGGGGACATTAGTTACTTCAGATTATGTTCAAGCTCTTGTAGCTGAAGCTGAAGGAGTAGATGTGAATTATGTTCCAAAAGATATTAAAACAAAAGGATTAAAATTCGAGAAGTTTTTCAAAAGAATACTTTAAGTTTACATTTAAAGGACGGAGTTTCTCCAATAGCAAAAGTAGGTAAACCTGGAATATTTGATGTAAAGAAAATTAGAAAAAGAATGCTAGATAAAGATGAAATTAAGAGCATTATTGATGAGATTTTTGAAGCTGTTCGTGTATCTGAAGATGGCGTAATAGAAATTTCTAAGGGAGGAGCTACTATACTAAAATTAGGAAAATATAGAATATCAATAACGAAGCCTCCTTTTTCAGATTTATTAGAAGTTACAATAGTTAAACCAATTACAAAATTAACTTTAGAGGATTATAAACTCTCAAATCAACTTATTTCCAGACTCGAGAAAGAAGCTGAAGGAATAATATTGGCAGGAACTCCAGGTTCAGGGAAAACTACACTAGCAAGTAGTTTAGCTAATTTCTATAGTTCAAAAGGTAAAATTGTTAAGACTTTTGAATCACCTAAGGATATGCAATTAAATCCAGAAGTTACACAATATGGTCCATTAGAAGGAAGTTTTGAGAAGACTGCTGACATTCTTTTACTAGTGAGGCCTGACTATACTATTTTTGATGAAGTAAGAAAAACTAAAGATTTTCAAGTTTTTGCAGATATGAGACTTTCGGGAGTTGGAATGATAGGGGTTGTACACTCAAGTAAACCGATAGACGCTATACAAAGATTTATGGGAAGAGTAGAACTTGGACTTGTACCTCATATAATTGACACAGTGATATATGTAAAAGAAGGAGCAATTAATAAAATCTATTTTTTGAAACTTATTGTTAAAGTTCCTAGTGGAATGACTGAATCAGATCTTGCTAGGCCAGTAGTTGAAGTTAGGGAATTTGAAACAGATGAATTAGTATATGAAATATACACATATGGTGATGAGAATATAATTATACCTGTAGATTCTGAAGACTTGGAAAAGGACGCAATATCTAAATTAGCTGAAGATAGGATAATGCAAATCATAAGTCCATATGATCCAAATGCAGAGATCATTATATCTCCACCAAATAAAGCAATAATCAAAGTAGATCGAAAAGTAGTTCCAAGAATAATTGGAAGGGGTGGAGCAGTAATATCGGAGATAGAAAGAAAAGTTGGATTAAGGATAGATGTAGAATCAAAATTAACTTCTACTGGATCAGAAATAGAATTTGATGTTTCAGAAAAAGGAAATTCATTAAATCTTTCTTTTAATAATAATAAGATTGGGAGAACAGTAAACATATACATTGAAGAAGAGTACTTGTTTTCAGCTACCGTAGGAGCAAAATCTAAAATACGTGTTTCAAAGAAATCAGAAACTGGGAAGAAAGTAACTAACGCATTAATTTCTGGAATGAAAATAAAAGCTCTAATATGATAATTATTTAATTATCAAAGTAGTTTAACAAGATTAAGAATAAAACTTTCTAATAGATTGAGGAAAACTTTTAAGTTATTTGAGATTTCAAAGTATATCCAAGAATGCATAATGCTTTACATAAAACAATAGCTAAAACAAATAATTCGAGAAATTCATTTGTAGATACGGTAAATGAGTTAGTTGAAACAAATGAAACTCCATTTTATTTGTTTGATGAGAATGTTATACGGACTAAGATAACTAAACTTAAAGAGGTTTATAGCGATTTTAAAGGAGTTTCGACAATTGCATTTTCGATGAAATCAAACTTTAATCCAGCTATTATGAAAATACTAAATTCAGAAAAAGTTATGTTTGATCTTGCAACATTAGGAGAATTATACTTTGCTAAAAAGAGTGGAATAAACCCAAGTAACATGATATACACTAGTATTTCTGAAGAATTATCAGAGTATAAAGAAATACTAGAATCTGGAATAAATTTAGTTGTAGTTAGTTCATACAATGGTTATTTAAATTTAGAAAATGCCGCATCAAGCTGCTCTAAAAAACTAAAAGTAATGATAAGAATTAATCCAGAAATAAATGTGGAAGCAGAAATTAAGGCATCATATAAATATGGAAAATTTGGATTGCCATTAGATGAATATGAATTAGACAGCGCACCAAAAATATTAAATAAAATATTGGAATCGAAGAATTTAGAATTCGAAGGATTCCATTTCCATTTAGGATCCCAAATTACTAATCCAGATTGTTTTGTAAGAGCACTTGAAAAAATTGAAGAATTAATAACAGAAATTAGAAAAAAGAATAATGATTTTACTGTTAATACAATAGATATAGGAGGAGGTACCCCAGTAAGGTATAGTAAAGAGGTTCCTACTCCAGAGAAGATATCAGAAATTATACTAAAAAAGATTAATTCAATGGTAGAAGAATATGGAATGCCAAAAAGAATGATAATAGAAAGTGGAAGATACATTGTAGCGGAATCAGGTACATTAATTTCTAAGGTAGTTAACGTGAAATTCCGTGAAGAAAGGAAATTTATATTTGTAGATTCAGGTTTTCACTTACTTTTAGATTCGGCTTTAGTTAAACAAGAATATCCAATAGAAATAATTTCTGAAGAAAACAATCAAAATGATAAAAATATAACAGTTATTGCAGGAATTTTATGTGATACTGATGATACTTTTTCAGCTTCTAATGATTCAGATTTATCAAACGCTACTAAGGATACTATCGTTATTTTTAAGAATGCGGGAGCATATTCAACAGTGTTTAACATGCCATTTCATTGTCAAATAAAACCTTCAATATTCCTAAAAAAGATAAATGGGGAAACAATAATAATAAGAGAAAAACAAAATAATAAAGACTTATTTGAAGAGGAAGGTGGATTATTAATTCAGGATGATATAAAATGAATAATGAACTAAAGTTTTTATCACATAATGAAACAAAGGAAATGCTTGAAAAATACTCAATAACAATTCCTAAGTGGAAAGTTACTAAAAACGAGGAAGATAGTGTAAACGCGGCTAAAGAAATAGGCTATACTGTAGTTATGAAAATAATATCAGAAGATATAATTCATAAAACTGAAGCTGGAGGAGTAATAATGTCATTA
>ENA-UPTF01002408-UPTF01002408.1-marine-metagenome-genome-assembly--contig:-NODE-2408-length-10820-cov-6.040212_pt1 | contig 10820 bp, 8 predicted proteins | sample MGYA00238166_ERZ767019 | MGnify/ENA primary metagenome ERZ767019 (study PRJEB28930, sample SAMN06266391) | marine metagenome | isolation source: Sea water from 250 m depth | place: Atlantic Ocean | study... | reverse complement strand
TACTTCCCTGTGTAGAAAAGTGGCCGCCACCAAGCCAAAGGTAATCCCACCCACCATCCTCAATCGCATCTATCTGTTCAAAATTTACTGTGTAGGCCTCTTTTTCAAGAAGTTTGCCTCCCGAATATTCCGGATCCCAGGGGACCTTTCCACCTTCGTATATAGCATTCCAAGTATCAAAGAGTCCGAACTGCATAACCGTCCCTCCTTAAATATTTGGCAATATCACCTTGATTTAGCATCAAGGCTAGCACTGGGGTATAGACGTGTCAACGAATTGTTTGAACATTCTATTTCGTAAAAGCCAACGTTGGCCAAAGTTTATGGGCAGTGTCTCCCATAATCCAATTCCTGTCCGTATCAGATAACCACGGCAAAGCCGTTTGGCCTAGCTGCACTTGCCCAATATAACCTCCATCCCTTGACGAAGGGAAATTGGATCCCCACATGACCCTACGAGGCGTAAAAGCCTCAATAACACGTCTAAACAACTCTTTACCAGCGGAATTTAAGTTTTCATAAGGACCAAGGCTCGTACTAGAAATCCGAAGATGTGCGTTAGACAATTTAGCCAACCCTTCTAACGCCGTAGTCATACCCGGTTTGTCATCCGAACCACTCCAACCAGCAAAGTGATCTGGGGCAAAAATCACATTAGGATATCTCGCACCTATATTACGCATCTGATCCACTTTCTCAGGGGTGCCCCCACCTCCCAAAGAAATCGGGATCCCCAGTGATCCGGCCATTTGCCATAAAGAGTCGCATCTCGAATCGTCGGGATTAGCCTGACTCTGAAGACGCACTCCTTTCATATCATGTTCATTAACCCAATATGAAAGCTTGTCTGCTGCATCAGAAGCTGCTGGATCCAGTATCCCTACCGATACCGTTCGAGGAGAATATTGTTTAGCACTATCACACTGATAAGAATTATCTAACGCATATGTACCATTAGGTTGTACCAATGTGGCGCATTCAACCCCAGCCTTATCCATCTCCGCAATCAAATCTTCAACATCGTTACTCACCTCAAGCGACCATCCACTGGCCCCTGAATCAAGCGGATGCTTTACTTTATCACTGCTAACTACATGAGTATGCGTGTCTATAATCATGAGAATCTCTCCTGAGCCTTCCCTATTAAGTATTATTTGGAGTCTATCACAGGGCAGTATATGAAGATACATAAGTAACTATCTGGATATGTCAGTGACTAAGTATCAGGATACACACCCTGCCAGGCAGTCAAATTTACAGTTAGAACAATATCAATACTCAAGCTTGGGCTAAGTATCTTGAGATGATATTCCTAGACTACATTTACAGCGATAATTTTTCGATCTAATCCTGATTAAAGAATTCTCCAACCACATCGAAGAATCTGTTTTTCGGCTTTTGGAGGAATAAGAAATGACCCGAATCCGGCATAATTACCAACTCTTTATCTTGAGTATTTAACCGAGCAAAATAATCAGATACCCTATGGCCATCGTAGGCCGGATCTCTGCTCCCATATATAATCAAAGTAGGGGTAGCTATATCTTCGGGTGCTGCCACAACCGGGGACTCTGCATCCAAAAACTCCAACTGCGTACCATTCGGGGCCTTTACGTCCCACGTCAAGGAAGCATCAATAAAAGCTTCTTGCGCTTCAGGAACGACTACATCTTGTTCAATTCTGGATACGATACTCTCCCTAGTAATCGTCCGCCATGACTCCTCAGGGCGAGAAACCGTGGCATCACTCCGTTGACCAGCACCGCCCGCATACAAAACCAGTCTCTTAACTTTGCTCGGATTCTTACTCGCGTAAATACTACTGATCCTGCCACCCCAGGACCATCCGAGGATATTAACCTTATCCACGTTTCGAATTTGCCGCATAAATTCTACCACCGCAGCTGTATCTTCAACAGCCGATTGTGTAGTCACTTGAAAGCCATCAGTAGGCCTATCGGACTTTCCATACCCCCACACTGCCAGAGTGAAAACATCATGGCCAAGCCCAACTAGATGGTCCATGAGAGAAAAATTCTCACCTCTGACTTGTACGTCAAAATCAGTCTGCCCCGAATAGGTGCCCCCATGAACCAATAAAGTGACGTTATTATCGGAAGCCGACTTGTCCGACGATTTTCTCCATACATGAATTCGGTGCCCGTCTCGAGTTACCCAGTGCTCTGTTCCATTTACTACCAGATTTTTACTAGAGCTAGCCATATAACCCTCCAATATTACAAAACAAATTCAAGATGTCTCGAACGTTCCAGAACTTTATATATCGTTAACACTAGCTGTCAAACAAAATCAGAGCAAAGAAAAAGCCCCCGATCTTGATGAAAGGGGGCATTTTTATATCTACTATATTTGGTAGCGGGGGTTGGATTCGAACCAACGACCTTCGGGTTATGAGCCCGACGAGCTGCCACTGCTCCACCCCGCGATAGGTTAGCGTCACTTGACGGACTTATGCTGTAGAACACAATCAGCCTTACCAGTTGCATTCTAGCTAATGAATAGGAAGTCCATAACCTTACTATACCAACCACACTAATCAGTGGCCTTAACAACGGTTTGGTGCTCTTAGCGTGGGTCAAACCTCTCGACCGGTTAGTACCGGTATGCTGAAAAGGTTACCCTTCTTACACATCCGGCCTATCAAGCAGATAGTCTCTCTGCAGTCTTACCTTCGAAATTACTCGAAGAGGGAGGCCTTATCTTGGGGGATGCTTCGCGCTTAGATGCCTTCAGCGCTTATCGCTGCCAGACATGGCTACCCAGCGCTGCTCCTGGCGGAACAACTGGAACACCATAGGTCTGTCCCTCCCGGTCCTCTCGTACTAGGGAGAGGTTCCCTCAAGCCTCCTACGCCCACGGCGGATAGAGACCGAACTGTCTCACGACGTTCTGAACCCAACTCACGTACCCCTTTAACCGGCGAACAGCCGGACCCTTGGGACCGCCTTCAGCCCCAGGATGGGACGAGCCGACATCGAGGTGCCAAACCTCGCCGTCGATGTGAACTCTTGGGCGAGATAAGCCTGTTATCCCCGGGGTAGCTTTTATCCGATAAGCCACGGCCCTTCCACACGGTGCCGTAGGATCACTTTGCCCGACTTTCGTCCCTGCTCGACTTGTAGGTCTTGCAGTCAAGCTCCCTTATGCCAATGCGTTCTAAGGACGATTTCCATCCGTCCTGAGGGAACCTTTGGACGCCTCCGTTACCTTTTCGGAGGCAACCGCCCCAGTTAAACTGCCCACCAGGCACTGTCCCCCAGTTTTGCTGAGGTTAGAACCAAAAACAGCCAAGGGTGGTATTTCAAGGATGACTCCATCACGACTGGCGTCGCAACTTCAAAGTCTCCCACCTATCCTACACATGACAGTTCCCAGACCAATACCAGGCTACAGTAAAGCTCCACGGGGTCTTTTTGTCCTGCCGCAGGTCGCCCGCGTCTTCACGGGCACCGTAATTTCACCGAGCCCTTCGTCGAGACAATGGCCAAGTCGTTCAACCATTCATGCGGGTCGGAACTTACCCGACAAGGGACTTCGCTACCTTAGGCATGTTGTTACTCACCTAACTCCATCTTTCTACCGAAGTATCCAGTTGATGTTAGGCGGGGCCGGTCATTTCTGCCGGCCTCTGCATGTCGCCATACAGATCGGACCATATCTTCCCACTGGTTCCGACAGGGGTCTGGCGTATGGTCTCTGAGGATTCCTAGGAGGTCCACACCGATCCTTGGACGGACCAGGCTTCTTCTCTAAGGTCTTTCCTGCTGATTGTCCGCACCGGACGCATTGTCACCTTCTGGTTCAGATTAAACCAGCCGGTAGCGCCGGATACTCGGAGTTTCCAGCATATAGCCAAATTTTATAACGGCCTTAAGTCACCACTTCCGACCCAGAAACTTGGTTCCTGAGTCATCTTTGATGCTCGGTTTGACCGTTAGAGTTACGGCCGCCGTTCACCGGGGCTTCAGTTCAAAGCTCTCACTCTTCCCCTTAACCTTCCGGCACTGGGCAGGCGTCAGCCTGTATACGTTGGGTTTCCCCTTAGCACAGACCTGTGTTTTTGTTAAACAGTCGCCCGGCCTTCTTTTCTGCGCCCCCAGAGTGCTTCATCAGCAAGTGACTACACCCACCGGGGGGCCCTTTCTCCCGAAGTTACAGGGCTCTTTTGTCTAGTTCCTTAACGGAGGTTCGCTCGAACGCCTTAGGACTTTTATCCTAGCCCACCAGTGGCGGTTTGCGGTACGGATGCCATATTCCCATATCTACGAAGCTTTTCTTGTCAGTATGGGTTCAATAGAGTTTCGTAAGCCCGAAGGCTTCGATTCGCTCAATCCTCAGCTTAGCGTCGGAGTGGATTTGCCTGCCCCGACTTGCCTACGAAAAAGCACACACCATGTCCAATAGGCATGCTCTACCTACCCTCCTGCATCCCTCCTTAGATTTAAGCGAAAATACGGCAGTGCAGGAATATTAACCTGCTGTCCATCGCCTTCGGCTCTTGCCTACGGCTTAGGACCGACTAACCCTACGCTGACAAGCATTGCGTAGGAAACCTTGGGCTTTCGGCGCCAGGGATTTTCACCCTAGTTTACGCTACTCATTCCGGGATTCTCACTTCCCCGCGCTCCAGCTAACCTCACGGTTAACCTTCACCGCCCGAGGAACGCTCCTCTACCACGCATAGGCAATAATCAAAGAGTCCGGCTCAACGCCCGCCGGTTTCACCGCAGGCATCAACTCCGAAGAGCTTCAACCATTGGATTCGCCTTAAGTTGCAAAGATTTCGTCCTTGTACCTATACATCCACGGCTTCGGCGATTGACTTAAGCCCCGTTACATTTTCGGCGCCAGATCCCTCGACCAGTGAGCTATTACGCACTCTTTAAAGGGTGGCTGCTTCTAAGCCAACCTCCTGGTTGTTTGGGGAACCTAACTTCCTTTGCCACTTAGTCAATTCTTGGGGGCCTTAGCCGGTGGTCTGGGCTGTTTCCCTTTCGACCGACGCACTTATCTGTGCCGGTCTCACTCCCGATTAACGGATAAACGGCATTGGTGGTTTGATTGGGTTTGGTAAGCTCACGCCCCCTAGCCCATTCAGTGCCCTACCTCCGTCCACCTATAGATCGAGGCTGCACCTAAATGCATTTCGAGGAGAACTAGCTATTTCCGAGTTCGATTGGCATTTCACCTCTACCCACAGCTCATCCCAAGCTTTTGTACTAGCCACGAGTTCGGTCCTCCAGTCCGTGTTACCGGACCTTCAACCTGGCCATGGGTAGCTCACTCGGTTTCGAGTCTACTACATGGAACTTGGCGCCCTATTCAGACTCGCTTTCGCTTCGGCTCCGGAACTACAGTTCCTTAACCTCGCTCCATACAGTAAGTCCCCGGATCATTCTTCAATAGGCACGCCGCCATCCCTTCCAAATGGAAAGGACTACGACCTTCTGTAAGCTTACGGTTTCAGATCTATTTCACTCCCCGCTAGGGGTTCTTTTCACCTTTCCCTCACGGTACTGGTACGCTATCGGTGACCAAGGGTATTTAGCCTTGGAGGGTGGTCCCCCCAGATTCCCACAAGGTTTCCCGTGCCCCGTGGTACTCAGGTAATACGCCAGGAGTCTCATCCCTTTCGCCTACGGGGCTTTCACCCTCTATGGCGGTCCTTCCCAGGTTCCTTCGACTAGAGATGAGATTTGTAACTCCTTCGAACCTAGTGAGGTGGTTCTAGGCAATCCCTACAACCCCGGTACGACATAGGCCCTCACGCCGTTAGGTCGTACTGGTTTGGGCTATTCCCCGTTCGTTCGCCACTACTTAGGGAATCTCGGTTGATTTCTTTTCCTCGGGGTACTTAGATGTTTCAGTTCCCCCACTTACCTTCCTTCCCATACAGGAAGGATTATCCGACTCAACACCGGATAGGGTTTCCCCATTCGGGTATCCCCGACTATGCCCGTTAGACGGCTCATCGAGGCTTAACGCAGCCTTACCGCGCCCTTCATCGGCCTTTGGTCCCAAGGCATCCACCGTAAGCCCTTAATAACTTGACCCACGCAAGGAATCTCGAACCTTGCAGGGTATCTTTCTTTCGCAAACGTATTTACTACGCCACGCTGCTTGAAACGTTTCGTATTTACTACGTCTGTTAACGTATCCGAATTTCACGTATTTCTACGCTACATACTGATGACGTTGTTACGCAGGACTAATTTGCAGTTTCTATTCTCTTTTTAATGTGCCACACACAAGAAACGGCGGCCATGGGTTTTGCCCCAAACCGCCGTTTAGGTTTCCCGTGATTTGAACTTATTTCAGGTAAGTATCATCGTGTAGTGAGACTCCGTACCCTGTGCGAGTGATAATTATATGCGTGCCCCCTACCAGAGTCAATAGGGGTCCACGCCTGATTTTGATTTTACAATCGGATTTTTGACGCCAATGGCCATATTTCATACTTGACTTGCCACCGCCTAGTCAGACTTGCTTGGCCATTTAACCATGGCGACTATCGTTTCCTAGCACCTCGTCAAAATTCACGGACCCATTCTCAAAGAATACCTTCACAATCTCTACTTATATCGTGCTTAACGACCTGTCAGATTCGCTGGCCGCTTCTCCAGAAATGCCTGCACAGCCTCTTTATGGTCTGACGTTTTTCTGACCTGCTCTTGGGCCACATGCGCCAGATCTAGGGCATCTTCAAAGTCCATGGACAGGCTCTTGTGCACCAGGTATTTGATCAGTGCGTGAGATTGGGTGGCTCCCTTGGCCAATCTGCTGGCTAACTCCAGTGATGCGTCAAACAACTGATCATCTGGGAAAAGTTTACTGGCGATACCCAAGCGGTAGGCCTCCGGGCCATCGATCCGGTCTCCAGTGTATTGAAGTAATAACGTATTGCTCATGCCAATCAAGCGGGGCAACTGCCAACAGCTTCCATCCCCGGGTATCAGGCCCATCCGAGCAAAGGCTTCAGAGAAGACAGCCTTTTCAGCGGTGTATCGAATGTCGCACGCCAGAGCCACTCCCATGCCAACCCCTATGGCGTGTCCATTTACGGCCGCTATGGATGGTTTTTGAAGTTTGTGGATTCTCAGGGGGATTCGGCTGGCCTGTCCGCCAAGAGACACCTTTTGGCCTCGGCTGGCGTACTGACTCTCCATCTTACCCCAGGGCAATGGTTCTACCTCAGTGTCAATTGAACCTGCCTCACGGTCCTGGATGCGCTGGTTGAACCCCCGGACGTTGGCACCGGAGCAAAATGACGGCTCAGTCCCAGTGAGGAGCAGAACTCTGGCAGTAGGGTCGTCCTCAAATAGGTCTAGGCACTCCATTATCTCGTCGGCCATCTGCGGGCCTAAGGCGTTCCTGGTGGGCGGGTCATGCATTGTAATGATGAAGACGCCTTCCCGGTTCTCTGTTTTGATAAATTCATAGGCCATGAGCATTCACCTGCTTAATCTATTACGCCTGATCTACTGGTCCTGCCAGTCAGCTTTCAGCGAGTATACGGGCCGGTGGCGTCGATACCCCACGGCGGCTATAATTCTCTTAATAATCCAATCAAAATAAAATCCTGACCACAGGCACCAGGCGGGCATCAGATTAGCATAGCTACCAACACGAGACAATCAGGCACCCGATATCTGCTAGGCCAGCATGTCCGAAAGCCACCAATAAGAAATATCTTAGACATTTCATAGAAGAGGTGACCCTATGCCCCAAGGATCAATAACCAACTTGCATATCGCCCGAGTCAAAGGAACTCCCTCTGACCCAGTACAGGAGGCGAACGCTATTTCCGGATTGGGACTGGAAGGGGACCGCAGCGCTTATGAAGGCAATACCCGCCAGGTGCTGTTGGTAGACAAAGCTATTCTGGATGAAGCTGACCTAAACCCAGGGCAGGTCAAAGAGAATATAACTGTCACTGGACTAGATCTCTCTGGGGTTAAGGCAGGCCAGGTCTTATCAATTGGAGACAGCGTGACCATGGAAGTGGTCGGAGACTGTGAGGCCTGCGGCAAGATGGATGCAATCCGAATGGGTTTAAAGGACTCACTAGACGGCAAACGCGGCACCTTGGCCAAGGTGTTGAACGGTGGTGCCATCAAGATTGGAGACTCCGTCAACATAGACTGAGAATCACAGACCTGTTTATCAACTCCGTTTATTTAAACGAAAAGAACAAGCCCCGTTCTGCTTACGGAGAGCGGGGCTTTTTACTTGCGACAATAATCTAGTTTAAGGCTTTTCAGGTGGAAATAGCTTCAACAGAGCTTCTCCCTGAACATTGGGCCCACCGTCGCCAAATTCAACACAGCGCATTTACCATCCCCCCTTAGCGTATAATCCCCGTGAGAACTCAGATGTGCCCAAATCAATCAGGAATCCAAACCGGTGACTTCGCAAATAGATCAGATTAACCGGCCAGGAAGATCTAGGTTTGGCCGTGGCAGTCGGGGTCCACTTCAGAAACGTACCGATCTCTTTTTATATCTTTCCTCTCAACGGATGTATTAAGTTCGTCTCCAGCAGTTGACCAAGCATTGACGCGTTACAAAACCCATAAATAGCTGACCTAAATGAGGCTAATAAGATGCCCCGATATTCAATCAACAACCAAAGGCTCAACCAAACATTGCAAGAACTAGGCCATTTGGGTGAAAGTCCGACTGGCATGGACCGTGTAGCTTATTCCCCAGAAGACATCCTAGGAAGAAATTACTCCATCAAACTGATGCAGGAAGCCGGCCTGGAAACCCGCATCGACACCGCAGGAAACATCATCGGACGCCGCACCGGAACCGATGACAACCTCCCTGCAATCGCCATCGGTTCCCACACTGACACAGTGCCCAAGGGCGGCAAATATGACGGCGCACTAGGAGTGATGGCAGCCATTGAAGTCATCCGCACACTTGAAGAGCAAGGACACTTCACTCGACACCCGCTTGAGGTGATTAACTTCACCAACGAGGAGGGCACCCGCTTTCACCGGTGGCTGGTTGGAAGCCGCTCCATGTCAGGTCTGTTGGAGCAAGAAGACTTGGACGCCGTAGACGATGACGGAATGGGTCTTGGCCCCTGCCTCGCTGACATCGGTGGGGATATGTCACGTATTAACGAAGCTATCAGAGGACCGGATGAATTGGCCGCCTATCTAGAGCTTCACATAGAGCAGGGACCATATCTCCATCAGTCAGGGAATCCCATTGGCGTGGTAACCGGCATCACTGGCCGAGCCGTGTTTGAAGTTGAAATAGAGGGAAAGGCCAACCACGCAGGAACCACGCCCATGGCCACTCGCCGCGATGCCCTGGTAAGCGCCTCCAAGCTAATTTTAGCAGTCCAGCAAATGGCCGCAGAACAGGAGATATGCAGGGTATCAACAGTCGGTTCCATCAGAGCGATTCCCAACGCAGTGAACGTGATACCGGGCAGTGCCAGCATCGGCCTTGAGTTCAGGGATACAGACATGAACGCCCTGGCCGCGGCGGAACAAGAATTGCGACGAATCACCGACGAGGCAAAAGTGAACGAAGAGGTGAGAATAGACGTCCAACGGCACCGGTTCACCTCTTCCGTGCCAATCGCACCAGATATGCAGGCCCTCGTGGCTGAAGCCGCAGAAAATTGCAACATGACTTGGGAGCCCCTAGCCAGCGGCGCCGGGCACGACGCCCAAGCAGTGGCCAACATCGCCCCGGTGGCCATGATCTTTGTGCCAAGCGTTGACGGCATCAGCCACTCTATGGAGGAATACTCGACGCCGCAAGACTGTGCCAATGGCACCCAGGTATTATTGGAACTACTATTGCTGGCTGATGACCGGTTTTAACCGAAACTGGCTAACTTAAGACTCTAAGAGGCTACTTGATGAAGCTATCCGGCTCCTACGAATTCAACGCGGCACCAGAGAAAGTGTGGCAAACACTGACCAACCCGGAGTCTTTGTCAGGCTGCATCCCCGGTTGCGAGAAGATGGAAGCGCGAGGCAACGACGAATACGCAGCCACCGTTAGCATCTCCATGGGGCCCATACGCAGTAAATTCGACACTACAGTGAAGATGGTCGATATGAACCCCTACCAGTCTTACAGTCTAATAGTTGAGGGTAAAGGGCCCTCCGGTTTCGTGCGGGGGGAATCCCACATAAAGTTGACCGAGAACAACGGCAAAACCACCGTGGACGTTGAAAGTGATTCTTCATCCGGAGGCCTGTTGGCCAGGGTAGGCCAACGTATGATAGAAAACTTTGCCAGGTCCATGATGGACCGATTCTTCAACTGCCTGCAGGACTCAATAAAATAACTATCAGCCAATTTCAGCGATTGCACCGCCGAACGCCCTCTGCTATCGTGTCCGCCAAGCATGATTAGTTCAGCCAGATACCAACCATGGAGGGGAAATGGAGCGCCGCGTACCGACAAAAGCCGAAGTGCTGGCATACCTCAAAGAAGATAGAAATTGGGGCCGCTGGGGGCAGGACGACCAAGTTGGTGCCATGAACATGGTCACCCCGGAAAAACGTCTTGCCGCAGCCGCCACCATAAAATCCGGTCGGGCAGTTTCCCTGAGCCGAGAGTTCCCTAAGACCCCGGCGCCAAACAACCCGACACCAGCTCACCATTACATGAAGAAGGTATTCCGAAGCGATACATCAGGTTTCTCAGCCGACTACTACGGAATCTCCTACCACGGTACCGCCACCACCCACCTGGACGCTCTCTGCCACGTCTGGGATGAGAACGGCATGTGGAACGGTCGAACTCACGACGACACCGTAACCATGG
>ENA-UPTF01002407-UPTF01002407.1-marine-metagenome-genome-assembly--contig:-NODE-2407-length-10822-cov-2.700605_pt1 | contig 10822 bp, 8 predicted proteins | sample MGYA00238166_ERZ767019 | MGnify/ENA primary metagenome ERZ767019 (study PRJEB28930, sample SAMN06266391) | marine metagenome | isolation source: Sea water from 250 m depth | place: Atlantic Ocean | study... | reverse complement strand
CCACTATTTCCGGGATTGATAGAAGCATCGGTTTGGATATATTCATCGTAAGGACCAGCTCCAATATTTCGTGCTTTGGCGCTTACTACCCCCGCGGTTACAGTATGGTCGAGCCCGAAGGGATTGCCGATTGCTACAACCCACTCTCCAACTTCTACATTTTCTGAATTCCCTAAAGTCAAATATGGAAAGCTTTTGCTATCTGTATTGACAATTTTTAGTAATGCAATATCCGTTTTTGAATCAGAACCTATTAATTTAGCTTCATATTTTTTTTCATTTTGAAGGGTGATTTTAATTACATCCGCATTTTCGACAACATGGTTGTTGGTAAGGATGTAACCTTCTTTATCGATTAGGAATCCAGTTCCACTGCCATTCCCTGGGCCGGGTTGTTGCGGAAAAGGACTGGGTCCCCCAAAAGGACCTGGTTGACCAAATGGTTTATGTTGACCGAATGGACCTCGAGGTTGTTTAGGATTCCCCTTAGCAGGCCGAAATTTAGTTTTTGATTCTACAAAAACAACAGCAGGATTTTGTTTTTTGGCTATTTCGACAATTAAATTAGTTCCTACAGGATTTACTTTACCACTTAAGGCAAAAGCAGAATTAAAACTAGTTCCGCTCAAAAATGGGAAACTTAAAAACAAAAGAAATAATGCAGCTAAGAAATATTTTTTCCTATCAATACTCATCATAGCTCTCCATAGAATAATTAATTTTTTAAAGACAAACTTTTCAAGTTTTAATTCAGCTATATTTAAAATAAGATTTGTAAATTAAACTGGTATTAAAGGAGGATTAAAAAAACTTAATTAGGGTTTGTTAACTTTTGTGAAATAAGGAAAAAACTAATTAAGCGATAATAGGATGGTGGATTTAAACTTTCGTTATTACAGGTTTTATGTAAAATTTTAGAAGTGCTTCTTCCAATTATGCATATACAGGTAATTTAAGTATGAGTCTTTTTACAGGAATAAAAATTCCATTAATGGTGCCTACGCATTCACCAAATAATTTATTTTTTCTTGGGGGATAATTATCAGTTGGCGGTATGCAGGTCGCCATTTAAGTCGTGACCTCTAACTATTTTTTGAAAAAGAAAAATCGAAAAGGAAGGAAAAAATATTGTAGTTTATTTGGTTAAAAAGCTAGTTTACATTTTTAATTTTTGAAATAAGCCTTTTAACGTATCGGTGAAGGAGTGCCCATCTATTTCAGCAAGTTCCTTATATAGTTCTTTTTGTCTTTTATTCAAAGTTTTTGGAGTTTCGATAGAGAAGTGAATAATGTGATTGCCTCTTCCTCCTCCTCGCAGTCTGGGTATTCCAGCTCCTGGGATACGGTAGGTTCCATTGTTTTGGGTACCTGGTGGAATAGAAATGACTTTCGTTTTGTTTTCTTCTAATAAAGATACTTCTATGTCAGTGCCTAAAGCCGCTTGAGGAAAGGTTATATTCATTTTGCAATGAATATCATCTTCCTCGCGATGAAAAAATTCATGTTGTGTGACATGAATGATGACATAGAGATCTCCGGGAGGCAGACCCTGGCCAGATTCTCCTTTATCTTTTAATCTGAGTCGGGCACCGTCGTCGACACCTGCCGGAATATTGATGGATAAGCTTTCATTTATTTTTATACGGCCTTCGCCACGACATTCGTTGCAAGGGTGAGTTATTGTTTGTCCCGCCCCTCTGCAATCGGGACAATGAGATTGAACACTGAAAAAACCTTGAGCCCGCACCACTTGGCCTGTGCCTCGACAGGTTCGGCAAGTTTGTGGTGAATGTCCTGGTTTAGATCGCGATCCTTTACAAGTTCCACATGAATCGTGTTTTTCGACCTCAACCTCTTTTTTGGTTCCGAAAGCGGCTTCTTTAAAACTGATGCGAATATCTAGGCGCAGGTCAGCGCCGGTTCTTTCTCTTTGATTTCCTCCGCCGAAGAAATCACCAAAAACATCGCCGAACTGGGAAAAGATATCATCAAACCCACTAAACCCATTGAACCCTCTTCCCTTTAATCCATCATGGCCGAATTGATCGTATATTTGCCTTTTTTCAGGATCTTTTAATACTTCGTAGGCCTCTGAAGCTTCTTTGAAATGATCTTCTGCTTGTTTATCTCCAGGGTTTTTATCGGGATGGAATTTTAGAGCCTTTTGTCTGTAGGCCTTTTTAAGCTCGGCTTCGTTAACGTTTTTAGAAACATCAAGAACTTCATAATAATCGCGTTGACTCATGAGAAATATTTAGGAAAGATTTGCTTGCTCTCGACCGAGGCAGGGGCATTTAGGTTTTTAAATGAGCCACTTTTACCTTTGCGGCTTTAATTAGTTTTTCTTTGAAAATATAGCCCGGTTCGAGTTCCTGAACAATCATATTATCCATTTCAGGATCATTGGTTTCTTCGGTCAGAAAAACTTCGTCAGTTTTTGGATCAAATTTTCGGTTTTTAGCATCAATGATTTCGACATTGTTGTTTTTCAGCTCACGGCTGAATTGTTTGGATACCAACTCAACACCTTGGTTTAATCCATCAAAATCACGGTTTGTGCTGGCAGCCTGAATGGCACGGTTTAAATTATCTAATATGGGTACCAATCTTGAGAATAAATTTGCTTTAAATTGGTCGAGACGGACATCGTTATCTTTTTCCAGACGTTTTCTGAAACCATCATCTTCAGCCGTTTTTTCTTTATAAGCAGCTATATAGTCCTTAAGTTTCTGGTCTTTTTCTTCTGCTTCTTTTTTGAGTTTTTCAACGTAGGAGGGGAGTCTTTCTTCCTGCTCGCTTATTTCATTTAGTTCATCTTCTTCTAATAAGGCAGAGCGGCGATCAACGATATTGATTGCCGGTTCCTCCTCTTTAGGAGAAGTTGTTTTTTTCTTAGGCATGCTGTTTTTTTCTAAAAAGTAACCCTCCCGATTTTACCGGGAGGGTTGGGAGGGTTTATTTTTTACCGATATCTTCAAACTCTGCATCAACGACATCGTCTTCGGCTTTTGCTTGTTCATTCTCAGCACCAGGTTCATCAGCATTACCCGCATCACCCGCATCTCCGGAGTCTCCTTCTCCTTCGTCTTTGGTTTGGGCATACATTGCTTCAGCGAGTTTATGGGCAATCTGATTGACCTTTTCGATTTGCTCTTTCATAACATCAGCTTCACCTTCAAGATGACCCTTTGCTTCTTCCACAGCGGTTTCGGCTTCTTTAACATCTTCTTCCTTAAATTTATCTTTATTGTCCTTTAAGGTTTTTTCAAGGTTGTAGATGACAGAATCGAGCTGGTTTTTGACATCGATTTTTTCACGTCGTTCTTTATCAGCATCTGCATTGGCTTCAGCATCTTTTACCATATTTTCGATTTCAGTATCAGATAACCCTGTAGAGTCGGTTATGGTAATTTTTTGCTCTTTACCAGTTCCTTTATCTTTGGCGCCAACATTTAGGATGCCATTCGCATCGATATCAAAGGTGACTTCGATTTGTGGCATACCTCGGGGTGCAGGCGGAATGCCATCGAGGTGAAATTTCCCAATCGACCGATTATCTTTGGCCATTTCCCGCTCACCCTGAATGACATTAACTTCAACGGACGGCTGATTGTCAGCTGCTGTAGAAAATGTTTCTGCTTTTCGGGTCGGTATGGTTGTGTTTCGGTCTATGAGACGAGTTGTTACACCTCCCATGGTTTCTATTCCTAATGACAGCGGAGTTACATCTAACAATAAAATATCTTTCACATCGCCGGAAAGAACCCCTGCTTGAACTGCTGCGCCAAGTGCGACAACTTCATCAGGGTTAACTCCATGATGAGGGTCTTTACCAAATAAATTTTTAACTAGCTCCTGTGCCTTAGGAATTCTTGTGGAACCACCAACCAGGACTGCTTCATGAACCTGGTCTGCCTTAATTCCTGCATCTTTCATAGCCTGAACACAAGGCTTTTTAGATTTTTCGATTAGGTCATCTACCATAGACTCAAACTTGGATCGAGAGAGCTTGATGTTTAAATGCTTAGGTCCCGATGCATCTGCTGTAATGAACGGAAGATTAATATCTGTTTCGCTTGTGGTAGAAAGTTCCATCTTGGCTTTTTCTGCAGCTTCTTTTAAGCGTTGTAAAACCATATTGTCTTTTGAAAGGTCGACCCCTTGATCTTTTTTAAACTCTGCTACAAGCCAGTCGATGATACGTTGGTCAAAATTGTCACCTCCAAGGTGGGTATCACCATGAGTGGCTTTAACTTCTACAACATTGTCGCCGACTTCAAGGATAGAAACATCGAAAGTCCCACCACCAAAATCATATACAGCGATGGTGTGATCTTTATTTTTATCCAGGCCATAAGCTAGTGCAGATGAAGTGGGTTCGTTGATGATTCGTTTTACTTCGAGGCCAGCGATTTTTCCTGCATCTTTTGTGGCCTGTCTTTGAGCATCATTAAAATATGCAGGAACAGTGATTACAGCTTCCGTCACAGGTTGCCCTAGATAAGCTTCAGCGGATTTTTTCAGTTTTTGAAGAATCATTGCTGAAATCTCTGGAGGTGTGTAAGATTTACCTCCCGCTTTAATTCGCACTTCGCCTTTACCGCCTTGTACTACCTCATAAGGTACCATTTTCATTTCTTCTGAAACTTCATTCAAAGAACGGCCCATAAATCTTTTGACAGAAAAAATTGTATTTTCCGGGTTAGCGATTGCCTGCCGTTTAGCTACCTGGCCCACAAGAATTTCACCCTCTTTTGTGAAGGCGACCACGGATGGAGTGGTTCGACTACCTTCCTCATTAAGTATAACTTTTGGCTCGCTGCCCTCCATTACGGCGACCACTGAATTGGTGGTCCCTAAATCAATGCCTACGATCTTTCCCATTTGATGATTCCTTTCTATATATCTACTTTATATCTATTTTTAAATTTACCTGATTGAGTAAATGGATGAATTTCTTTTCCCAACTAGTTCTAAATAAGACTCGTATTTCACCATGTCAAGGTGGACGATAAGAAAACCTGATATGATTCTAAGAATCCAATTTATCTTATGATAGGGGCCTAGAGCCTTTTTTTTTCATAGCTTATCGTGTTTTACTGTTTATCAAAGTGTAATAGGGTTTTCTCTAGTATTTACTTCCCACTAGACTATTATTATTCCCCTTGTGTTTAACGACCAAAAAAGGATAAACTGTACTCAAAGAAAAAGGGGTAAACTTAAAAAAATCAATAAAGTCTCAATAAATCTGGTTCTAGTTAAGCTAAGACCTGGGGTTGTTTTCTAAATATTGCGGAGGATATAAGTTATGATGGGAATTGGGTTTCCTGAATTGATGATTATTTTAGTCATCATAATGATTATTTTTGGAGCGGGAAAACTTCCCGAAATTGGTAGTGCATTTGGTCGCAGTATTAAGAATTTTAAATCTTCGATGAAAGAAGCGCAGGAGCAAGATGAGAGCGATCAAGTAGAGGAAGGTGAACAGTCTTCAATTGAAGAAGGAAAAGATGCTACTCCTGAAGAAGATTTGACTGATGAAGAAAAAGAAAAATTGGCAAGGAAAAAAGCTCAAGAGGAGGGGGATGCTAAAGATAAAGCAATGAAAGATGCAGCAGATAGTTTCACTGCATCGCTACCCAGAAAAGGCTCTTACGATTTCAGTAAAGATCAGGAAAAAGGCTAAGTCTGTTTATAGTAGAAAAATATAAGGCCCCGTGTTGTACACGGGGCCTTTTTTAATTCATAGAGCTAAATCACGCGTAGGCTAAGTTATTTTTCTTCCTCGTATTCCCAGGGTTCTTTGAGGTTATCTTGGGTCCACACGGTCAAACCGTCCATATCCTTATAGATTCCCCGGGTGAAAAAATTGAAAGGATCAAAAAATCGAACTCCCTTTTCCGGGTCAATTTCGAAGTTTACTTTTTCTTTTTGGACGGGATGGTTTTTACATTCTAAAAACTTTTTGCCATCAACTTCGGAGAGTTGAAAAATTTCTTCGATGATATCTGCAGGATATTGCCCCGATTCAACTACCTGCTTCACTTTTAACATGACCGCCTCTACCTTTTCTTTGTCTAAATGATGCATCTTCATAGATTTTTTCCTTCAAGTACACGATCAGCTTCAACTACTGGTTCGGCCTTGTTTTCTTTAGCAGCAGTTTGTTAATGATTTTCAGTTAGATTTTAAAACAGACGTTCCTTTAAACTCCCACTTCTCGGCTTTCTACGTTTTCATAAAGGGTATCTCGTTCGACTGCCTTTCTACCGGCTTCGTTAATCATATGTATTATTTGATCTTGGTGGAAAATCTGATCCGTTGCCGCCCCAGCAGCATGAATAATTTTTTCTTCAACAACAGTTCCATCCATATCATCCGCGCCAAAGGATTGCGCTAGCTGAGCAATTTTTGGTGTAATCATTATCCAGAAAGCCTTTATATGTGGAAAATTGTCCAACATCAACCTGGAAACGGCCAATGCTCTTAGGTCTAACTGGCCCGGTGTTGTCTTTAAAAATTCCAATACCGTATTTTCAGGATGAAACGCCAGAGGGATAAAAGTGACAAACCCATTTGTCCGGTCTTGCAATTCCCTTAAACGAACTAAATGATCGGCCCTTTCTTCCACAGTTTCTAAGTGACCATATAACATGGTCGCATTACTTTTTAGCCCCAAATTATGTGCTGTTTCATGAACATGTAACCAGTGTTCTCCAATTAATTTTTCGCCACAAATCTTTTTTCGCACTCTTTTAGCAAATATCTCCGCACCACCTCCAGGAATAGATCCAAGGCCCGCACTCTTAAGTATCATTAGAGTTTCATCCAAGGGAAGGTTTGCCAATTCTGCTAAATAGCCCAGTTCAATAGCCGTGAAAGCCTGAATATGAACTTCAGGAAAACGCTCTTTTAATCCCTTTAGCATATCCAGGTAATATTCAAAAGGAAGGTCTGGGTGAAGACCGCCTACTATATGAAACTCGCTGACATCGCCACCATTATATTTTTCCGCATCTAAAAAAATCTCATCCAAAGATTTTTCATAAGCATGAGGATGATCTTCTTTCACCCCAAATGCACAAAACTGGCAACTGTGTATACAAATATTAGTCGGGTTAATATGTCGGTTGTGAATAAAATAGGTCGTATCCCCATTTATCCTCTCGCGGACTTGATTGGCCAGGTAACCCACACCCAGGAGGTCGGGACTTTTCCAAAGCGTGATCCCGTCTTCTAAAGACAAGCGCTCTTGTCCGTGTACCTTTTTTAAAATAGGATTTAAATTTTTATCTTCGAACTCAAAAACCATTAATAGTCACACACGTTAAATAAAAAAAGTATATATAAATTATACTAGATTTCCTGTTAATGAGAAATAAAGATATAGAGTTTAAACAGGAGTCTACATCCATACATAGTCAGCAATGACAAAAAACATAAGACCAATACTTATAATTCCATTCATATTGAAAAATGCAATATTTATTTTTGAAAGATCATCCGGTCTAACCAGCGAATGCTCATATATCAATAATCCCGCCACAATAATCACTCCGACTGAATATAAAATCCCCAACTCGTCAACAAATTGCAAAAGAGCAAAAAGAAAAAGAATCATCAATCCATGAGAAACGAACGCAATGCGTAAGGCATTTTCAATACCAAATCTCTGAGGAATGGATTTTAAATTATTTTCTCGATCAAACTCAACATCCATACAGGAATAAAGAATATCGAAGCCAACAAGCCAAAAAACCACTGCCGTCCCCAACAATAAAGAAACAAAAGAAATCTCTTCGCGGATCGCAACCCAAGCTCCCACCGGCGCAATAGAGATAGCAAGTCCCAACCAAAAATGGGAATAAACCGTGAACCGTTTCGTTAGTGAATAAAAAAATATGATTATAAGTGCCAGAGGTGAAAGATATAAAGCAAGCTGGTTCAGCATGCCTGCTGAAAGAATAAAAACCAAAGAAAATGCAATCAAAAATAACCAGTAGCTACTCTGATCGACTTGTCCTGAAGGTATTGCTCTACCCTGAGTACGCGGATTTTTTGCATCAAGCCGCGCATCGATAATTCGATTGAAAGCCATAGCCGCACTTCTTGCGCCCACCATACACATAACGACCCACACCAACTTTTCCGTTTCAGGCAATCCCCCAGCAGCAATGAAAGCGCTCATCACGGCAAAAGGCAATGCAAAAACCGTGTGTTGAATTTTTATATCCGTAAATATCGCTGAAAGTTTAGCCAACAAAGGGAGCTCTCCAAAAATCAAATAATCGGTCTTTAAAAATAATATGCTACATTAACTTACTTAACTAAAACCTGCTCAGTCTAAATGAAAAATTATCGACAGCTCCTAAAACTTCTCATTCCGTACAAGAAAGCTTTGTATGTAGGAGCCGTCTGTCTCATTATCGCATCATTGACCAACCTCGCCGTACCTCTCTATATCAAAAAACTGGTCGATGTCGTCATGGTTGAAAAAAACATGGCCTTGATGAACAATCTGACACTAAGTATTGCCGGACTCTTTCTCTTGCAACTGGTTTTTTCTACCGCGCACAACTATTTATTTGATCTGACCGAAAAACGCGCAGTCACCGATTTTCGCATCAAACTGTTTAAACACTTGCAAACACTCTCACTCAGTTTTTTCGTTAAGCGCCGCACCGGCGAAATCGTCTCCCGTATGACCAACGATATCACCACCATCGAAAACATAGTAACCGATCTGCCCGCAACCTTGCTGCAACAGTCGATTCGGCTGTTTGGCGGCATTATTATCATTACCTATATGAACTGGAAGTTGACCTGCTTGGTTATGATACTTGCTCCAATTCTTGTATTATTTGCGAGAACGTTTGGTCGTAAACTAAAAAAGCTGTCCACAGAAATTCAAGATAAACTCGCCGTATCCACCACCATACTCGAAGAAAATATTTCCTGCATACAGGTTGTAAAATCTTTCGTGCGCAGCAAACTCGAGAATGAACGCTTTGGTAATGCCATAGAAGACAGTTTCCAGTCCGCTAAAAAACGAGTCATCATCTCTTCATTTTTCGGCCCAAGTATCGGATTCATCGCCTTCACCACTTCACTAATTTTACTGTGGTATGGCGGACGCGAAGTGATTCTTGGAGAAATCAGCCCTGGGGAGCTCATAGCATTCATCCTTTACGCAACGATCATTGCCGGGCCACTGGGCAGTTTCGCGCGCCTTTACGCACGAATGCAAGAAGGAGTCGGTGCTAGTAAACGGATTTTTGAAATCCTCGCGATGGAGAGCGAAGTGCGTGACCTGCCAGAAGCTAAGGTCTTGCCATACATTGAAGGGAAAGTGGAGCTGGATGATATTCACTTCCATTATAGGAAGGATCAAGAGGTAATCCAGGGGATTAGCTTTACTGTAGAGCCAGGTCAAACGATAGCTCTTGTAGGGCCAAGCGGTGCTGGTAAGAGCACATTGGTGCAACTGCTACACCGATTTTATGATCCTATTAAGGGGGAGATACGCATCGATGGCACTCCCATAAAAACTGTTCAACAATCCAGTTACTGGCAGCAGATCGGTATTGTGCCACAAGAAACGATTTTGTTTGGCGGCACTATCTTAAAAAATATTGAATACGCAAAACCCGGTGTGACGGAAGAAGAAGTTATCCAAGCTGCAAAAGCCGCCAACGCCCATACATTTATAATGGAGACACCCGAAGGTTACGAAACCATCGTCGGTGAAAAAGGCATTCGCCTTTCAGCAGGACAACGACAACGTATTGCCATTGCCCGTGCAATACTAAAAAACCCACGCATTCTGATTCTCGATGAAGCTACATCAGCATTAGACAACGAATCCGAATTACTCATTCAAGAAGCTCTGAAAAGACTGATGCAAGGCCGCACCTCGTTTATTATTGCTCATCGACTGTCGACCATTCACAATGCTGAACGCATTATAGTTTTGGACAAAGGAAAACTCATCGAAAGTGGCAACCACGCCCAGTTGATGGAAAAAAAAGGTCTATACCACAAGCTTTATACCCTCAAAAGCCTACAAATGGTCGAGGAAGCCGGAGAAAAAACAGACTAAACCACCTCAAGCAACTTCTTTTATCAATACTTTTAAGAGAAATCTTAAATGTTGGGCTTGCTTTAGGGGCAGTCTTGATGGAAATACAATTTTTTCATTACTTAATAGAAGTAGTTTATTTATTGATAATAAATATAAGTGGATAAATTATTTTGTTAAGGAAAAAAAAATTATCAATGAAGAGATTAATTTTTTAAATTTAAATCAAGATAAAATTATTAATTCAATTAAAAGAGATCCTCAAATATCTTACAAAAATTTTACCATAGACTTAAAAAATCATAAGGATAATCTTACAAATATAAATAAATATCTTTTGAGAAAAATTAATCTTAATCCGGCCGCAACATGGAAAAAAAGTGATAAAAAATTCAGCATCACTTTAAATGATGAGATACCGGCTTCAAATATAAGAATATTTTTTAATGAAAAACTGCCTGCATGGATTTTTGTTGATGAAAATTATAACGGAATAGATGATCCGGGTGAAATCAAATATTACTCACAAAATAAAAATTATATTGATGTAAAGGCAGATTTTTATGCAAATAGATTAATTTATTCACTTTCAAAAAAATTTATAAATTCAAATGTTTATGCGTCAAGTACAAAATTTGACTTTATCTCTGAAAATGGATCTTTGCCATATAAAATCCAAATAGAAAATAAATTCTCTAAAAAAATAATAGAGATTGAAGAAGATGAAATCGAAGGCTCACAAAC
>ENA-UPTF01002406-UPTF01002406.1-marine-metagenome-genome-assembly--contig:-NODE-2406-length-10825-cov-10.643562_pt1 | contig 10825 bp, 8 predicted proteins | sample MGYA00238166_ERZ767019 | MGnify/ENA primary metagenome ERZ767019 (study PRJEB28930, sample SAMN06266391) | marine metagenome | isolation source: Sea water from 250 m depth | place: Atlantic Ocean... | reverse complement strand
CACTAAAACCTAGAACAAACAATCAGAAATGATATCTATAACCTAATTAACAATAAATCAAAATGAAAATCCTCATAATAGTTTTATCCGCAATTTTATTTTCACAAGTATTATTCACATCTAGTTTTGCAGAACTAGATGCTCATACAAGCCAACTAGTGTATGCACCAGGAGAACCATTATTTGTATATGGATCTGGGAATTCAAATGAGCCAATCATCCTACGTTTGTATGCACCAGATAACACAGTAGCAGAATTCCAGCAAATCATGACGAAAGACAATGGTTTATTTCAACACTTTATTATGGATTGGCCAGAGCCAACAGCAAACATTCCATTCGGATCATATATTCTGGAAGTAATTAGTAATCAACAGGATGGACTCATGGAAACAATCAATATCAAATTTGCTTCAACATCTGAACTTTCTCAAATACCAATAGAAAGGAGTATCCAAACAACAGTATTTGCACCAGAAACTGCGGCAGTGGGTAACTTGTTTAGAGTATTTGTACAGACATCCAGTGATGGATTATTAATTGGAGATGACCCAAAAAATATTCTAGGAACATCACACGTTCACTTACCAAATGGACAAGTAGAAAATCTTGATGAAACGCTAAGTGTTTTACATCAGGGCTTGTATTTTGTTGATTACTTTCCTGGATTGGAAGGAACTTATGTATTTCATATGGTTACATTTGATGAAGGAAACATAGCACACGGAAGTGCTGCAACAAATGTTCTTACACAAGACATCAGTGGAATATCTGATCAAATCATAGAACTTAACAGTGTTTTAGATGAAACTGCAAAAGAGCTTGAAAGATTAAAGACTGAGACAGCGCAATTTGGTTCAACATTAGGAACTGCAAGCACAAACATTGACGAGAGTGTGACTAGTATTTCTGCCTCTGTTGAAAACATTGAAGAAGGTTCATCCCAACTTAACGCATTATTATTTCCAATAGTGTCTTCTATTGCAATAATTCTTGCATTACAGATTGTCATTATAGCAAGAAGAAGATAATTATAATTATTCTAGAATAGATTTGTAATCATGAATAAATTTGTACCACTCTTGTTATTTTTGATATCTGTACCAATTATAGCTAATGAATCATTTGCATATTTTGGAGGAGACATGATCGAAAAGAATTCACTCTCATTTAATTTTGACAAGATTCAAAAAACTTCTGACATCATTACAATCAACCAATTAGATAATGATGAAAGTTCAAAGCGGTATATCGTATTTGGCCATGGATCAGTGGCTGACATTGATTTTTTAACGAATGGAATTTCAAACTCTGTTTCATCTTCCAGTGGGTTTTTTTCAATTGTAACACTACCTGAAAAAAACATTGCACATCTAGAATCAGCTGGTTTTCACATAATGGAAGACTTTCCATTAGATTTTCATTCTAAATACATAAGCCATGATCCTCACTCAAAAATTTCCGAGATAGGAAATCTTGCAAATTCAAAACGAGTGCATGAATTGTACAACGTTACTGGAAAGGATGTTACAATCGCAGTTGTCGACACTGGTGTTGATTTTTCTAATCCAGACATGCAACATGCTGTCGCAAGAGATGATGCAAATATACCAATTATGCTTGATGCCGATGGTCAAGGAATAATTCTAACCAATTCCACATTTACAGCAAATATTGACAAATGGGGAACCATGAAAAATTTTACAAAATCCAAGATTACTGAATTAAACACTACTTCATCAGTATATGTAAAAGCAAAAAATGAAGGTGTGTTTCTAAATCTAGTACAAGGTGGAAATGGGACATCTTTGTTAGTCTACAATTCATTTTATCCTATGTTTGGCAATTCTCTGTTACTTAATGGAACAATAAACGATGATATGAAAATTGGTACAGATAAGCATGATTACATCACTTCACAGAGTGGAATTTATCGATTAGGTGTAATGTATCAAGGACTACCAAGTCAGCTTCAAGTAGTCCCAGTCCTAGTTACTGACTCGGAAACAGCTGGCGTTTATGATACAATTACTGCTGATATGTCAACGTCCTGGAAAGATTTTATCAGGACTAATGACATTGAACCTGATTATGATTTTGATTTTACAGATGAAATACCAAGAAAAATTGGTGATGGAAATGAGTTTTTACTGTATGACTTTGATGAGGATGGAAAATTTGATTATAGTGCAGGAACACTTGGAGCCCAGGTTCTTGATATTTATGGTGTAATTGGTAATGAACCAACAATAGACGATACACTAGGTGCAGTAAATGGGACATTATTGGCACCAATGGATTACGACGGAGAGTTTTTTGGAGTAATGACTGATCCATATGGTCATGGTACAGCAAGTGCCGCTACTATTGCATCAAAAGGAATTCAACAATATGATCTTTACAACAATACAAAGCAATTTACAATCAAAGGTGTTGCACCGGACTCGAAGATTATTCCTGTTAAAGCATTGTGGTTTGGTGATGTTGTTTATTCCTGGTTATGGTCTGCAGGATTCAACAATGATGGTGAAGAGTGGAAATTTTCTGGAACACCCAGAGCAAATATAATTTCTAACAGTTGGGGTGTTTCTAACTTTCCAGCTTTTGAGTATGCACCAGGATATGATCTCATATCATTAATTATGACTGCATTGTATGTACCAGGTTCACTTTCTGATGATTATCCAGGTGTACTGATGGTAATTAGCGCAGGAAATTCAGGTCATGGATACGGCACAATTGGTTTTCCAAGTGCTTCACCATCAGCTATTACTGTTGGTGCAACAACAAACAACGTCTTCGTTGGTTATGAACCATTCAAAGGCGAACCAAGATTTGGAAACACAACCACACATGCGGATCATGTTGTAGATTTTTCAAGTAGAGGACCTACCATAATTGGTGATCCAAAACCTGATTTGATGAGTATTGGTGCATATAGTTTTACACCAGCATCGGTTACAAAACCTTCAGAGGAATCTACCGATGAACCATTTTCATTATTTGGTGGTACAAGTATGGCAGCACCAATTGTTTCTGGCAGTGCAGCTCTTATTATGCAGAGTCTTAATGAAAAATCTGATTCGTTTGCTCCATACGATGTAAAAAATATCTTAATGTCATCGGCAACTGATCTACATAATGATGTATTTACTCAAGGCACAGGATTAGTAGATTCATTTCAAGCTGTAAGAAATGTCAATGGCCATGCTGGTACATTTATTGTGCAGAATTCAGGGACATCACAAAACATAGAATCCATTCTCCGAAATTCAATAGAAAACGTTAATTCAACAGCATTTGGTTTTGAAAAATTTTCAATACCAACTATAGATGTGCCACAGACCAGTTGGTTTGGAGGTAGACTAGTTCCAGGCGAAAGTAGCACAACTACATTCACAATCACAAACCCCACAAATAAGACCCTTGAAATTAGTATAACCCCTCAGAAACTTGAGCTAATTGAAGAATTTACTCTAGATGGAACCACAAAGACCCATTTGAAAGATTCAATTCTAAACACAACAAAAACATATAGACCAAATTATATCCCCATTGCTAACTTTACATCAAATAACTTCACCACACAGGATTTAGAGTTACAAGGAAAATTTCCGGGAAACTCTTCATTATTGGTGCTCAATGCAAATTTTGAGTTTGATACATTCATGAATCAAACAAATCCAATTTATGCAGATGATTTACGAATATCATCTCTTTATCTCTATGATTGGAATGACAAAAACAATAATACTAAAATCACAAGTGATGAACTCTCTTTAGTTAATAGGGGTGGTTCTTGGGGTACTGTTCAAGAACTTCGTGTCACTGAACCAGAAAAGAAATTTGAAGATACTCCAATAGTGGGCGTTTATCCTGTTCCATCACGCTATTCCTTTTGGATTGGTGATATACAGCAAAATTCTACATCAATGGACTACTCATTAACTGCAAGCTATTTTGGAAAAAACACTTGGTCAGATTTATCAGTTGAAGAAAATAAAATCTCAATTGCACCACTAAGTAATATTGAAATTGATTCAACTATAACAACAAGTTCAGAACAAACAAGTGGAATATATGATGGATTTTTAATGTTCGAGGGTGAACATCATCAAGTAAATGTTCCAGTTAGTTATGCAATTTCACATTCAGTAGAAAAAGACATACCAGTTGTAATTCATGGAAAACAAAATAGCATAAACTATGGAAGTGGTTTTGTGAAAGGTGCATTTGATATGACAAACCGTTACATGGCAGGGGACTGGAGACAATACTTTTTGGATGTAGAAGATGACACAATTAATTCTGGAGCAATTGAACTATCATGGAAGGAAAAGAACACGAATCTATCTGTATTTGTTATTGATCCATACGGAAAAATTATCTCAACAAATGTACCTACTGGCGTGTTTGGTCATTTTCTAGGTTGGCCTTCAATTGATTGGCTTGGCACAACTCCTTTTAGTCAAGGTGGTGGATTCTTCCCTGTCAAAAATAAAGATGATACATCAACTGTGTTATTTGCACCAATCAACCAAACAGGAACTTATTCACTTTTAGTTCATTCAACATTATTTGAGGGTAAAGAAATTACGGAACCAATTACACTTGCCGCAAAATTTACTACAATAACTCCCGATAACACACCTCCCGAGATAATATTAGATCTACCAGAGGTTATTAATACGGAAAATAAAATTCTGCCTGAAATTATTGAAGACAATTTAGGAAGTGTCACATATCTTCTGGATGGAATTGAAGTGAAAATACCAGCGGATGGGTTAGACTTATCAGAGATTTCCACTGGTCCTCACATTCTAACAATTAACGCAAAGGATCGTGTTGGTTTTGAAACAACAAACTCATTTGATTTTATTATAGACACTGAACCTCCAGTATTAGAGATCAGATCACCAAAGAACAACACTTCAGTTTCCAACACTCTTGTTATTGATCTGCAATTAACTGATGAAAATTTACCTGAAAAAGATAAGATTTCACTTTTACTTCCAACGGGTGTCAGAATTACAGATGAAACAGTATATTCATTTAATACTACTGGGCTAGAGAATGGCCAATATCAAATCAACATATTTGCAACTGATAAAGCAAGTAATTCATTATCTGAAGATATTATGTTTACAGTGGATCACTCAATAATCGACAAGTCAAAACCAAAAGTATTAGAACAAATTGAACTTGATCCTATTCTAATATTGATTATAGTTGGAATCGCAATAGCGATCATAGTTGCAATAGTTTTTTCACAAAAAAATCGAAAAATAGTTAGCAATCAATGAAATAAGGTTTATAACCAATCTGACAAGATTTGAAACTAAATGGTAGGTCAGGGTACTGGTAATCTCTCTAGAAGGGACTTTCTAAAACTAATGGGCGCTGCAGGTACAGGTCTTGCTTTTGCGCCTTTTGTTCCATGGGGCACTTTCCTTCCAAATCCATCATCGGCATCTGCTGAAAGAGTTCCAGTAGAGTTACCTGATGGTACTCAAGCAAATATTAACACTTTCCCTATTAATCATGCAGAAATTATCACTTATCCAAAAACTGGAGACCGTGTTCTAGACGAAGAAGCGTTTAGAAAATGGCAGTTTATTAGACTACCGGAAAAATTTGGCGGTGCAAAAAATAGCGTGTCATCATTTAGAGCATACAGTATGATTTGTTTACATCTTTGGTGTGTATGGAAATATTGGCCACAAGAAGGTCGTATGCGAGGAGAGTGTCCATGTCATGGAAGTATGTATGATCCTGTAACTGGAACAGCATTTGCAGGTCCAGCATCATTACAAGCAGCACCATCTAACACTTTACCAGAATTATATTTTGATTCCGACCCAGATGGTTATCTATTTGTTTTACCACCAATATGGGGACCAAATAAAAATGGAGTTGTAGGATATGGCCGCTTCGCTTAGTGAAACAAGACGAAATGGCTTGCTTGCCTTCATCTATTGGATTTGGGATAGTCTTGATAGAACAATCTTTACCGCAATAAAATTCTCATTCCCTGCTAGATTTGTAAGTCCATTTGGATTCTTGGGAATGCTGACATTCATCACATTCATAATTCTTGGTGTTTCTGGTGCCCTGTTAATGTTCTACTATGAACCTATACTAGATAGAGCATGGGATAGTGTAGAATTCATCAATAACGATGTTCCATTTGGTTTTCATATACGCAACATACACTACCATGGTTCCAATGCCATGGTCATGCTTGCTATTTTACACATGTACTATCAATATTTTAGTGGAAGATACAAAATTCGAAATGAGATATTATGGGTTACTGGTATAATATTAGGAACCGTTACAATACTAGAGGCATTTACTGGTTATGATATAATATTTAGTGAGCGAGCAGAACTTGCAATTAGTATTGCTGCATCACTAACAAATGCAATACCGATTGCGGGGCCTACAATTCGTGATGCAGCATTTGGAAGTGGATTTCATGATTTTGTGCTGCGATTCTATACGCAGCACGTGTTCATCTTACCAATAGTAATGTTAGGTTTGATGGCAGTTCACTTTCCAAGATTCCTTGTATTTGATGTACCAATGGTTATGGCAATATCTGGTGCCATATTGATTACTGGTGGTGTGTTTCCTGTTGATCTTGGATTTAAATTCCAACCTACAGTGCCGCCGGGAATTACTGTTCCAGAATGGTATCTAACAGGTCTGTATGCATTTTTGAGGACTCAATATGATAAATTTACGACAGGTGTACTTTGGCCTGGCTTGTTTATACTGGCGCTGCTAGTAATTCCATTTGTTGACAGATACAAAAAATTCTCATGGAAAGATAGACCTTGGGTTACATCATTTGGAATTGTAGGAATTGCACAAATACTTGTCACTACGTATTGGGGATTCTATATCCCACCAGACTCCACACTTCCTCTTGTAGAAAGACTAGTCATTGATCCAATTTACCTTTATTCGGTTATGATATTGTTAGTACCTTTAGGAATTGGCTTTAGCTTCATGATGATTCATCTTGCAAAAGAAGGTGAAAGAAGAGCTAAGTTGGCAAAAGAAAAAGGACCTAAGAAAGTAGCTCAAATCAATCTCTCAGATAAATGGATAAATTGGGTCATAGTAGCCTTGATAGCATTTCAGGTGTTCCTGAATATAGCTGCGTACAATGCTGCCATCAGTGGAATGAAGAACATGTCACTATTTCTGGCTGGTCTTATCCTGATAGTGTTTGCAGGAATGTTCCATGTGTATAGATATGCTATGGCAAAAACAAAAGAAGTTCCACCCCCTCCAGGCCCAAGAGTTAAGATGACAAAATCAATTGCAAGTTCTGATGTTAAAGAATTACCACCACCTGATAAAATACCACTTGACACAGCAACAACCAAAGGAATCGAGAAATCATCCGAAGTCACTACCACGTCCACAGAAACTCCTGAAATCAAACCGAAATCTGCAGATTTGGAAAATAATAAAGATCCAAACATTGGAATGTCTGATCTTACAAAGCCGTAAGAGAGTCAATTTTTCTAAATAAGCTTTATAAGAGTTCTACAAACCATGCTAGCTATTGAGTACAACTGAACCTACATCTAGTCATGTGTATGGCATTGGAATCCTTGTTACGATTATAGCACTAGGTGTAACTGTTAGTTGGTATACAATGTATTGGTTACCTGAAGAAAACACTAAGGTTTCTGTTGATGAACATATACTACATCCATCTGGCGAAACTATAATCAATATCATTGATGGCTCCTCAAGTCCAGAACAAAAAGACAATTATGTACCAAAACTAGTTCAGGCACAACTTACAATTGATAACCTTGTTATCTGGAAAAATGTTGATACTACTCCACACACTGTAACGCCTGATAGTCATGATAGAGATATCACTACTGATCCTTGGAGTGGAGAATTTGGTTCTACAGGAGTAATAATGCCAGGAGAAGAATATGAATTTCTATTTACAGATGCACCACCAAATGGTGCGAAAGTGATAGAATATCATTGCCAACCACATCCTTGGATGAAAGGTACCATTGAAATTACAAAATCACGATTCTAGGTAGAAAAAGTAGCAAATAATTGGTCACTTTCAACTTCTTTATGCTGTTCGATTATCGATGCACGAAATTTTACATCATGTGATTCTTTTGGTTCAAACTCAATTGACGCTGTAAAGGTTGCGTTATTTTCTGGCATTACATCTTTACTAATAAATAATCGTGAAACATTTTTAGAAATTTTTTTCCCATTATACGAGTGCCAAACAACTAATTCATTTGAACCAATTATCTGTGTATTTATTACAACCCCATCATACAATCCTGGATAATTAACAATCACAGTACCACTTATTTCATTATGTGGAGATATGTCTTTACTAGCTAATTTTATTTCTATATCTTTCATACACATCCCAGCATCTTTTAGGATTAATAACTTATGAGAAGCGGGCCCGAAGGGCTTCGATCCCTTGACCATTGGATTAGAAGTCCAACACTCTATCCATGCTGAGCTACAGGCCCAAGAATCTTGCAATAACTTTCCATATTAAGGGTTTTTACAACCATTTTTTCTTATAGATGTCTCTTTCCATCTTAAACAAAAATTGTTGTGCATAACCTGCATAGGATCCAAAGTGCTCAACAATATTTTCATGAAGCTGATCATATGTTTTTTCAGTTAATGTTTTTGTAGAGATTTGAAACTCTTTTGAATAGTATTTTTGTAAGATTCGCAGCATCCACCTATCTAATGGAAATGCTTCAAGTTTTTCTAGCGAAAACAACAGAATACAATCAGCTACCTTATTGCCAATCCCAAACACTTTGATCAACTCTTCTTTTGCCGTATGATAATCTATTTTTTTCAAAAAATCAAAATCTATTTCTCTATCAAGTACAGATAACGATGCAGTCTTGACTGCTTTTGCCCTGTAACCCAACCCGCATTTTTTGATATCTAATACAGACGCGTTTGCTAAATCAGAGGGTTCTGGAAACAGAAAAAACTCTCTTTCATCAACTATTTTCCTTCTTCCAAAAGTCTTGCATAAATTTTCGAGTCGTGATTTAATATTTGGAATGTTAGAATTTGATGATACAATAAACGAAATATAGCATTGAAATGGATTCTGTCGTATCAGTCTTAAACCCGGAAACATCTTTAATGCGTTTCTAACATAATTATCGTTTTTCAGAGCATTAGAGATTTTTTCAAAGTTGTCATCTAGTCGAAAAAAATCGGCCTCATATTTCATATTTTTTTTAAATTTCTGGGCGTTTTCTAATACTAGTATTCTTTTACCGTCAACCCCATACCATTTTGTGTCTATTTTTTTCCATAAGAACACTTGGCCACTGTTTATAGAATAATCTAAATTAACTTTGAAATTTCCAGACAAATTAGATACTGATTGTTTCATCTATCGCTGGTGCATGAGCATCAAGTCCAAATTTTTCATGAATTTCTTCAGCAAACCTTGTACATGATTGATTATCTCCATGTACTGTCAAAACTTTTGGATCACCCTTGATTTTTTTTATCATTTCGAACAAACTGTCTCTATCAGCATGTCCTGAGAACTGAAATTGCTTTACTTGTGCTACAACATTTAGATCCTTTCCTCTCGTTGAAATCTTACCAGTTTCTAGCAATTTTTTGCCGGGAGTTCCTTCTCCCTGATATGAAACAAGTGCAATACCATTTCTTTCGTCAAATGCTAATTGTTGTAAGTAGTATACTGCATTACCTCCAACTAACATTCCAGCAGGAGAGATCACAACGCATGGTTCTGACAAGGCACGTTTTCGATCTTTATGATCATTAATTGCAACTACTTTATCTATTACATCTTTGAATATTTTTGGTTCCTTCTGATATTCTGGATATCGTAGAATTATCTCATTTACTTTTAGAGCCATTCCATCCATTATTATACGATGTTTGAAGTTAGCATTTTTCAAAACACATGCAATTTCTTGTGAACGTTCAACTGAAAATGAGGGGATAAACAATGTACCCTTTCTATCCATAACTTCATTGGCAAATTCAATTAATCCCTGCTCTGACTCTATTCTGGGCGTCTGATTTGCTTGTGAATACGTACTTTCTGTAATCAGCAAATCTATTTCACCGATATCCAGATCTGCCGATGGTAGCATTCTAGATCCTCTGAGATTAATATCACCAGTATAGAATAATTTTTTGCCAGATGATTCAAGTAAAACTGTACTACCTCCTAACACATGTCCAGATGACCGTAGCTCGAAAGACGCATTACCTCTGGTGACTTTTTGTTTAAATCCAATCTCCTTGGCTTTACTCATCATGTTATTTACTTCGGGTATGCCAAATGAATGAGCATTTTTTTCAATCTTTAACATATCTTCAATTAGAAGTTGACTTAGTTCAAAAGTTGGTGGGGTAGCATAGACGTTACAATTACCACTTACAAACAATGAAGGAACACAACCAGAATGGTCAAGATGCGCATGTGTTATTATAACCGAATCAATATCTCTTGGTTTTACATGTAATGGGTATGTTGGTGGACTACCTCGTGGACTACCAAACATTACACCATAATCTAACAGGAAATTTGTTCCATCACAATTTACTTGAAAAGCTGATCGCCCAACTTCACCAGCTGCGCCTAAAACTTTTATTTCCACGATGGCAGTTTTTGATCTCTACGTTAAAACCTTCTTTTTTCAAAATTCATTCCTCATCATATACAATTGACACAAGCTTTAATTAGTGCAACCTAACTCATGATCAATTATGGGTAGAACATACGCTGAATGGCTAG
>ENA-UPTF01002405-UPTF01002405.1-marine-metagenome-genome-assembly--contig:-NODE-2405-length-10830-cov-3.048731_pt1 | contig 10830 bp, 9 predicted proteins | sample MGYA00238166_ERZ767019 | MGnify/ENA primary metagenome ERZ767019 (study PRJEB28930, sample SAMN06266391) | marine metagenome | isolation source: Sea water from 250 m depth | place: Atlantic Ocean | study... | reverse complement strand
CGGCACCCACTGTTGCTCCAATCATCGAAGCATCAAAGTTCTTCCATTTAAGCTCACTTAAACGTGAGCGTTCTTCAGCTAGATGACCTAGCGGCCCAACCTCAACACCATCAAAGTCAGAAAACTTGTACCTGAGACCAGCCAGTTTCGCTGCTGGATCCTCAGTTGCCACTACATCTGAATGGCTCGCTTTACCCATGGGTAAAGGTTAGTAGTAAGAATGTAATCGCGAAAATAAAGAAAAGAATTTAGTGAAAAAACAACCAAACCCATTCCCAGCAAGCATCGGCAGACAGGAGGATATTTCAGAAGGCCCTTTAGGTCAAAAAGCCCACAACAAAACAATTGAACACACCAAAAGACTTGAACGAAAACTATATGAAGTAAGACAAGGAGTATGGAGTCAGGTGGGTAACGGACTTTCAAATCAGAATTTTGTGGAAGGACCAGAGGGGCTCATAGTTATCGATACGGGAGAATCACGAGAAGAAATGACCGCTTCTCTCAAAGCCGTGCGCGAATACACCGATGCGCCAGTTGCAGCAGTTATATACACACACTTTCACTATGTGCATGGAACCTCAGCGTTATGGGAAGAAGGAACTGAACATCCGCCAATTTGGGGTCACAGTGAAATTGAGAACAATCTGCGTCGTATAGGTATCGATGTAAGTGCCGCCGCAACTCGAGGTCTTGTGCATCAATTCGGGTTAGTGCTTCCAACTGAAGGTCAGGATGGAATCGTCAACTCAGCGTTAGGACAATATTTCCGACTAGAAGAGCACTCTCCATGGACCCCTGGCTTCATTGCACCTACTCACACATTTAACGAACCCACACGTGTGACGATCGCTGGAATGGAAGTCGAGATGACTCCAGCACCTTCTGATGCCAATGATTCAATCACAATATGGTTCCCAGAAATAAAAGTTTGCGTAAACAATCTCCTCTGGCCAACACTTTTCAATGTTTTTGCTATCAGAGGCGAAGAATACCGGGATCCACGCATCCTCATTGAAGGAATAGAGCAGATGATCACCTTGGAAGCCGAATACCTAGTTGGAGCTCATGGTCCGCCTTTAAGCGGATCGCAACAAATTAGAGATGACCTAACTCAATATCGTGACTCAATTCAATTCATGTGGGATCAGACTGTCAGGGGAATCAACAAAGGGTTAACACTCAGTGAAATAACAGAACTAGTTCAATTGCCTCAAAAATATGAAAATCGTTACTTCACACAACAGTTCTACGGCCTAGTGGAACATCATGTCCGACAAATACACAACGGTTTAAGAGGATGGTTTGATGGCGACGAATCTTCTCTATTCCCTTTACCAGCATCGAAACGAGCCGAGAAACTCATAGACGGATTTGGCGGAATAGAAAAAGTTCGTGAAGAGATCACCAAAGCATTGGAAGAAGATGATTTGCGCTGGGCGCTCGAGTTGGCAACATGGTTGATTCGAAAAGAAGTAAATAAAAATGGTCGAAGCGACGGGGGAGAAACCGAAGATCGTAATCGGCTTGCTTCCATTTTGAGAAAAATCGGCCAACGAACAACTTCAACAAACGTTCGAAACTGGTGTCTGACCAGATCTCTTGAACTTGAAGGCGAACTCGATATAAGTCGTTTCCGCACACACCGTTTCAGCGAACGTCAAGTTTTGAATCAGCCAACAGAATCCTTTGTTCACGCACTGAGACTTTTATTGGAACCAGAACTTTCAGATGGGCTCGACATCCGTATCGGCTGGCGTTTCGATGATGGTTCAACATCAGGCCTTCATTTGCGCAACGGGGTGGCAGTTCCAACTGATGGAGAGCAGAGCGAAGCCACATTAGTAATAAAGGTCAGCGATTGGGCTCGTGTACTTGGAGGTAAGACCACATTGAAAGAACTCCTCGAACACCAAAACGCAGAAATCGAAGGTGACCACAAATCATTCATAGCGGCAATCAGTTGCTTTGATAATCCCTCTCTACGTTGAGGGTTACTGGTCGGCTAAAGCATTCCTACCTTCAACTTCAGCAGCCGCTTCAAGATCATCACGATCATTTTCCAAACGAAACTCGATCCATTCAAGGTCACCGGTAAAGGCAAAGGGTCCGACGTATTTTTCAGAAACTGTCGGCCCTAAGTCTTTACCTACGTCCATTCCATACATTGTTTGTCTATGAGGCAATGTATCTATTTCAACTTCCCCCAAATGATCACGAGCGTCACCGTTTGTGACGTAAAGAGTAGCGATGCCATGATTTTCGGCAGTTTTACGATATGAGACACCAAGTTCGCATTCTCCGGGATCAAGTTTTCTGTCAGAAGACAGGATTGTGGATGAACCCATAAAGTTGTATTCAAACACTAAATTCCCATCGGCAATATATAAAACAATTCCTCCGGTTCTGGCACCACTAGCCACAAGAACCCCCTCGGAGGAACTGCCGATATTGACTTTCCCGGCGATTTCAAATGAACGGTTTCTGATATCAGGCACTTTGAAGCGTTCAAGGTGGGGTGTGTTTTCCAAAAAGCGTTGCGGTTTAGAAGGAGGAACTCTGTCCTCTCTTCTTAGAACAAACAATTCAGTGCCTCGATCGTCAAGTGGAAGAACGTTAAAGCTTTCAGCTTCGTCCCACCAGAGATCGACCATTTCTTTAAGTTTTTCCGGTTGCTCAGCTGAAAGGTCGTGGCATTCGGAAAAATCTTTTGAAGTGTCATAGAGAGCCCACTCCTCATCTTCAAAAGGCACACCTTTACGATGCATGGTCACTGCTTTCCAACCATCTGACCAGATGGCACGATGACCCATCATCTCGTAATACTGTTTCGGTCGCGCAGTGGCCGCATCGACTGCATCTGAGGGGAATGTATATCTCATACTTGTTCCCTCTACAGGTTGCTGTTCGACACCTTGAAAATTTTCAGGCGGTTCAACACCAATGACGTCAAGGATTGTTGGCATCACATCTATCACATGGTGATACTGGTCGCGTATTCCACCAGCATCATCTATTCCATTAGGCCAATGGATAATAAGAGGGTCTCGTATCCCACCTTCGTAAGTGTTTTGTTTGTAGAAACGTAAAGGAGTGTTTCCTGCCTGTGCCCAACCCCACGGGTAATTGTTGTAGTGATTTGGGCCGCCTATCTCCTCTAAGTGCTCGAGCATGTCATTGACTTCGAGGCGCATCAGGTTGAAATAAGCGAGCTCATTGATAGTTCCGTGTTTGCCACCTTCTTGACTGGCTCCATTGTCAGACATCAGAACAATCAAGGTGTCATCCAAAAGTTCTTGTTTTTCTAAAAAATCGACAAGTCGGCCAACCTGGTCGTCAGTGTGGTCAAGAAAAGCGGCAAAAGCTTCTTGCATTTTCGCGTAGAGAGCTTTTTGTTCTTCATTCAATTCACTCCAAGGTTCAACACCACGATTACGTGGAGAAAGTTCAGCTTCCGGAGGGATTATTCCCAAATCAAGTTGCTTCCCATACCATTTTTGTCTTATTACATCCCAACCCTCGTCATACTTGCCCTTGTATTTGTCGAGATAGGAACTTGGTGCCTGATGAGGCGAGTGGGTAGCTCCAAAAGCTACGTAAGAAAAAAATCGCTCACCGGGTGATGATGATTGCTGAGCGCTAATCATAGAAATTGCTTGATCCACTAAATCCTCTGAAAGGTGGTAGCCGCTTTCATTAGGGGGTTCCACAGCATGGTTGTCGATTACCAACTCGGGTGAGAACTGATCAGTAGCTCCTCCAAGAAAACCATGAAAACGATTAAAGCCCCTTTGAAGAGGCCAATGGTCAAAAGGTCCCGCAGGGGAACAGTCTTCAAGATTTGCCAAGTGCCATTTTCCGGTAGCGAAAGTCCCGTAACCATTTTCTCTCAGAACTTCAGGAAGAGTGGCTGCTGATTTGCTTATGACACCACGACAATTAGAGAACCCTGTATCAAGATTTGAAAGCCAACGCATGCCTACTGAATGGTGGTTGCGTCCACTCAAGAGACACGCTCGCGTCGGTGAACAAAGAGCGGTGGTGTGGAAATTTGTATAACGCAATCCGCCCTCGGCGAGACGGTCGATGTTAGGTGTGTCGATATCTGATCCGAAACACCCTAGGTGAGAGAAGCCAGTGTCATCTAAAACTATGACAACTACATTCGGGGCGTTAGAAGGTGGCGTGGGTCTAGGCTCCCAAGAGGGGGTGCTTTCAGCAGCCGTAACTCCTGGACCAGTGACTCTATTTGACATTGTTTCCTTTCGATCTATAAAGAGGCAACTATCTCATCAATATGATTAACCAAAAGTGAAAAATGGCCGTCAGTTGGATACAAATTCAATTCACAATCAGGAATCAGTTCTGCTTGATAGCGGGCCATTGAGGCAGGCACATCAATATCGACTTCTCCTTGGAAAAGACTTATCGGAACATTGAGGTCGTCAAGTTTAAAACCCCATAACTTCGAATAAATACGTATTTCTTCCAACAGAGGTCCACTACCTTGACACACTCCTTCAACTGCACTTGCCAACACAAATTCCTGAGCTTCTGGTTCAGAGAGAACAAGACGGTCGGGTTCTGGAAGTCCTTCAACGAATTTTTCAAACCCTTTTACAGGTTTCGAGGAAAGCTGTCGAACCATCAGAAAAACTGACAAACGCAGCAACGCTGGGAAAAATCGCCCGTATCGAAAAAGGACACGATTCGAAAGCATCATTCCGGATGTCGCATTAGGAGCATCCATTGGACCAAGCCCACACGCGACGGTGACCTTATCTAAATAGCCGGGAATCGCTCTGGCGCAAGCCAAGGCGTAAGGGCCACCACCTGACACCCCCAGAACAGAGAATTTTTCCAGATTCAAAATTTTCGCAACCTCAACGACGTCATCAGGCCAATCCAAAAGCGTCCGCTTGCTTTTTCGAGTCGACTGACCCATCCCAGGTCGGTCTAGAGCCAGAAGCCGAATCCCAGCTTTTAGGTATGCTTCATGATTCGACTGCGGTTCGAAACGACTTCCAGGAAAACCGTGAAAATAGAAAACAGGTTTTCCTGCAGGGTCGCCGAAACTAGCGTAAGACAGAGAACGTCCATCAGATAATTTCACAGTTTCAAGAAGCTCAGGTTCGGGCATTTGAAAACCTTAGATTATGGAAAAGACTTAAGTCGATTGCGCCTAGATCTTTTTATGAGTGAATCCATCAATTAACAGAAAATAAAATTTAGGATTGGTCTGTCATGGCAGTCAAGTTGAGTCGTTTTCAAGGATCAATTGTGATCTTGTTTTGTGGAGTAGCGTTTAGCTTTGGTGCGCTGACTTTCAGGTATCTAGAAGAAGCTAATGAATGGCAATACCTTTTTGTCAGAGGCCTTTCAGCTGCGCTGGTATCAATCCTGATAATCCTAGGTATGGGCAGAAACCCATTCCGATCAGTTATTGAAGCAGGAAGTGCCCAAATAGTTGCTGGTCTAGTCATGGGAGGATTATTCACTCTTTACTGTGTTGCCCTAAGCCGTGTAACAGCAGCTTTCGTCCTGCTCATTCAGTCAACTAGCCCTTTTTACGCAGCTATTTTTGCCCGCTTTTTCTTGAAGGAATCTCTTACACGAGATACGGGCATAGCCATGTTCGTTTCCCTTGTAGGGGTACTAGTAATGGTAGGTGGAGGCTTGGAGGGCGGCGACACGGTCGGAATAATAGTTTCCATTGTTCTTTCCGTAGCTTTAGGCGGATACACAGTATTGGTTAGAAGCTCACCGGCAAGAGACCCTGGTGTGCCAACAGTAGTTGGAGGTACGGCTTCAGCATTAGTCGCAGGCGTGGTGGCAGGATTCGGACCTGGCTTGGAAATGTCCGGAAATGACATATTCATGGGATTCATAGGAGGAGGCATACTAATTGGTGCCTTCACGCCCTTTTGGAATTACGCGCATCGCTTCGTGCCTTCAGCAGATATTTCTTTACTTCTAATTTCGGAAATAGTCGCAGCACCTTTATGGGTGTGGATTTGGGTAGACGAAACTCCTAGAACCGAAACCCTCGTGGGGGGAGCCATATGCCTTTCAGCTGTTGTATGGCTAACGCTTCGTTCATCAAGAGGAAAAGAGGATCAGCAATTCGAGAGACTAGAGCAGACTAGAGCTCTTCACATTGGAGCAGTCCCAGCATTCTTTCGAGTGAAAAAAATAACTAACTTTTAAGACTTTTTTCAAGATCTTCAGTTGTGGTGATCGGTAGTTCACACTCGAAGTTCCTACAAACCCAAGCCTGATCTCCCGTACGGTTTTCCCATAATGGACCTGAGAAACTTTCTCCCCATGCTAAAACAACGTCAGGAAACAAAGAAGAGTTAACAACTTCGAGTAGATCCGATCGGTTTCCGGTGATCAGAACTTCAGTTGAACCGTTGTGGTAAATGTCAAGAGCTCCGAGCAGGTGACCGAAACCAGTCGGATGCTGCGCAACCTGTTTGGAAACAAGTTTGAGGACTCTTTCGGCTGATTCAACAAAATTAGTTTGGCCCGTTAAAGAACCCAGACGAAACAGTGCCACGGCAGCGAGACTATTAGCGGAAGGAATAGCGTTGTCAAAAACATCTTTCATCCGGGTGATGAGAGGGTCGGCATCATTGCCTGTAGTGAAGAACCCACCATTTTCTTGATCCTCAAACAAGTCAAGCAAAGCAGAAGCGGTTTCTATTGCCATTTCTGTCCAACGTCTTTCACCTGTCGCCTCGCCAAGACGGGTTAAACCGTCAATTGCCGCCGCATAGTCTGCTGAGTAAGCCAGATGCTGGCTGCCGGCTTCTGGCTGCCATGCTCTCAACCATCGACCATTTTCATCTCTCATGTTTTCCCACAGAAAGTTGCCGTTCAACTTCGCAGCTTCCAACCAATCGTCTCGACCAGTTGCGACAGCCGCCTCGGACAGAGTCGCCAACATGAGCCCATTCCATTCTGTGAGAACCTTGTTGTCGAGACCAGGTCGCACACGCCCTTTGCGCCTCTCGAAAAGGGCGTGTCTGGATTCCTCCACACCAGATGGTCTAAGCAGATCGCCAACCTTTCGCCTGTAGAGAATGTTAGAGCCTTCAAAGTTTCCCTCACTGGTCACCCCATACCAGTCGATGACCTCTTCGGCGTGGTCACCACAGATTTCTTCTAACTCTTTTTGATCCCAGACGTAAAACTTTCCTTCCACGCCTTCGGAATCGGCATCTTCAGCCGAGTAGAAACCTCCCAAAGGATCACACAAATCCCTCAAAACGTATTCAATGGTTTCTTCCGCTACCTGAAGCCACCTAGGATCCGAATTCAATTTCCATGCATGCAGATAAACTCTGGCGAGCATAGCGTTGTCGTAGAGCATTTTTTCAAAATGAGGAACCAGCCAACGTTCATCAACCGAGTAACGGGAGAAACCTCCACCCAGGTGATCATAAATTCCTCCAGAAGCCATACTTGCAAGAGTGAAGGTAACCACAGCTTCAATTGAAGCGTTGTCTTCTTTAGCCATACGTCGTATGAGAAAATCAAGGTTCATGGCTTGAGGGAATTTAGGTGGATTCCCAAAACCTCCATGAACTCTGTCATGATGCGAAATAAGATTTGAAACTGCCTGCGTTAAAACATCAGAAGAGGGTGGAGATGAATCCGGGGGGATTTGAGACAACTGCTCTATACGGGAAGTCAATTCAGTGGCCATTTGATCAAGATCAGATTTTTTTGTTTCCCACGCCTCAGTGACAGCTTCGAGTACTTGAGGAAAAGAAGGCATTCCTCCACGAGGTTTGTTCGGCCAATAAGTTCCACCATGAAAAGGTCTGCCTTCATGATCACAGAAAACAGTCATGGGCCAACCCCCGCGACCGGTTAAAGAAGTAACTGCAGTCATGTAAATAGCGTCAACATCAGGTCGTTCTTCACGATCAACTTTGATATTCACAAAATTTTCGTTCATCAAAGCGGCTATTTCCGGATCCTCGAAAGACTCGTGAGCCATTACGTGACACCAATGGCACGCTGAATAACCAACTGATAAAAGAACAGGCACATTTCGTTCCTTAGCTTGTTCAAAGGCATCTTCCCGCCAGGGAAACCATTCGACTGGATTGTCAGCATGCTGACGTAAATATGGGCTTGTTTCCTCAGACAAATGATTCATCACTTGACCCTAACCAGAAAACATTTAAGAAATAGAATTAAAGCATGATACAAAAACCCGTGAACCTTAATAAAGCTCTCGAATCGTTTAGCGATACATGGAGTCCACGAATCGTTACAAAAGTAAACGACTATGACGTGCGAATAGCACATGTCGAAGGCGAGCACGTGTGGCATGCACACGAAGAAACAGATGAATTTTTTCTGGTGTTGAAAGGCAATTTCGATATAGCGATACGAGAAGAGGGCGAAGAAAAAGTTGTGTGCATGACAGAAGGGGATACCTATGTTGTTCCAAGAGGAACATTTCACAAACCGTCGTCAGATGGAGCTTCCATTCTGATGTTTGAACCAACTGGCACAAACTCGACTGGAGATGATCACGAAGGAAGTCTTCCAGAAAATGTTGAAAGCACTACTGGTCATCCACTCGATTAGAAGAGTTCTTTTGTCTGGTAAACCTGATGAGAAATAAAAGAAGCAGTAAACCCGCGACAGCTGGTATATAAATTTTTGAAGAAGAAGTCTCGTTGTTTTCCGAACTTTTAGATGCCACCTGATCAACAACTGGTTCGACAGTTTCTTCCTCGGGCGGTTTTTGGGGTTTTTCTTTTGAAAGAACCGTGGTTTCAGGCATTGACTCTTGAATGACCGTTGTGGCAGTTTTTTCTGAAGGTTCTTCTATTGCGGGAACAGTGGTTTCAGGTATTGACTCTTGAACGACCGTTGTGGCAGTTTTTTCTGTCAGTGCTTCTGAGGTGTTTTCTTCAACAGGGTTCTGGTACCAGTCGAAGATACCAGTACGTCCGGCGTCCCTGTTGGGTACGTTCTCCACTGGAGTGCCAAAACTCTCTATGTAGCCGATAGCTACTGTAAACCGAGAAGGATGATTACCCGTGATTTTCACCTGATGTAAACCACCTGCAGATTGCTCAACATGTTCAAAAATTCGAACATATCGGGTCATAGAAAAAGGCTCATCGAAAGGCACATACAGATCTGATACTCCTTCTAAAACTGAACCATCGGGACGGTACAGGAAAAGTCTTGGGAAGTTTTCCTTCAGCATCTGATTTTCAGGTTCCAAGTTTGGAATTAACAGAGAGATGTCCAAACGGCCTTCAGGTTCCAATTTAAATTGAAAACCTCTTTGATCACCCTCTTCGAGAAGGCTTCCATAAAGAGCGAAAGAAATAGTCCCGTCTGGAAGGAAAGGGCCTTCTACAGGTGTTTTTTGTTCTGGAAGTAGAATTAACGGGTCGTGAGCTAAAGCAGGTGATGATAAAAGAAGAACTAAGAGCAAACTCGTTGAAAGAAATGAAAACAGTTTTATGTATAAGTTCATTTACTTAAAGAAACTATTGCCTCATGCTCCACCTCAGCGACTTTTTCCCCTTCGACAGTTACAGCAACGTTGATGACGGCACGATTACCTGCCTTAGTTTCAAAGCGATTGATTACACGTGATTCGAGAGTAGCAACGGAACCAATTTGAACTAGATCATGATGGGAAATTTTGCTACGAGTATGCACCCATGCGCCGGTTACTAGATTTTTTTCAACAACATAGTTGGCTAAAGAAGGCCAGACTGCTGGGTGTATGACACCAAGTTCTGAATAGATTTCGTGATCATCTCCGAGTCTGTGCCCATAGTTTTCCCATTCGTTGACTAGATGGATCTCTTCAGTTTCAAGTAATTCAATCGAAGAGTCAGGGGAATTGCTTGAAACTGGTTTTCCTATGAATGCAGTACATTGAGCGCGGATCTGGTTGCTAACTGTGGCGTTAACATTTAGTGACATGTCATCCAAAACAGTTATGCATTCGACTAGTTCATCAGCGAGCACGGGGGATTTGAACTCCACAACTGAGGATCCCTCTCGGAGCCAATCGACACCCCAGAGTGTCAAAATAGGATTGGTCAAATATGCGTAAACAGTAACTCCAGCGACTAGAGCGCCATCGAAACCTGCGGCTTTTCCACCTTCATCAGTGTGTATAGGGTTTCGGGCATGTTCCGGAAGGTTTTTCGCATGGACAGACCAAGTTGGGCAGGTCATGCAAGAGGCCGCAGGAAAATCAATGGAATAACTCTCGAGGTTTTAGTCTGATAGTCGCCATAATTGGAAAAATCTTCAACAATCATCGGCCAAAGTTGATTACGTTCATGTTCGCCGAGAATCTCCGCAAACATCGCCGCTCTAGGAGCACCCTGAAATTTGACTTCAACATTGGGGTCTTTTTCAAGGTTTAGAAACCAGTCTGGTGCACTGTCAGATCCGCCTTTCGAAGCGACAATCAAAAAAGAGTCACCCTCCTGATGAGGAGAGGTCAGCATCACAGAACGAGGACGACCAGACTTGCGACCCACTGTAGTAAGTTCAAGAACCGGCATTTTTGCAGCTTGCCAACCTAAACGACCCAAACTTAACCGGATCACTGAACGATGAACGAAATTCATGGCTTTCAGAGTTAGAAGAGAAGGGCCTTTGTCAGACATACCTGCATTCTAGTTAGTTAAGGGGGAGGGATGCGTTCAAAATTGCTCAGCGCTCGATGCCATTTCATCTTCAGGCGTTTCTTTACTTCTTAGTTTGCGTGAACGTCTAAGTATTGAACGACCCGTGAGTACAACAAAAAATTGGAGGACACTGAATCCA
>ENA-UPTF01002404-UPTF01002404.1-marine-metagenome-genome-assembly--contig:-NODE-2404-length-10835-cov-2.779885_pt1 | contig 10835 bp, 10 predicted proteins | sample MGYA00238166_ERZ767019 | MGnify/ENA primary metagenome ERZ767019 (study PRJEB28930, sample SAMN06266391) | marine metagenome | isolation source: Sea water from 250 m depth | place: Atlantic Ocean... | reverse complement strand
TGTACTTCGAGATAGTGATTATTCTTGGTATATGAGAGAAGAGGCCGGAGGATTAATTTTGGGACCTTACGAACCAGGTGCTCCTTGTTGTTATGTTGATGGTCCTTCAAAAGATAGTGAATATGAATTATTTCAAGAGGACCTAGATCGAATAGCTCCTCATATTGAATCAGCAATTAAAAGAGTACCTGCTTTTGGAGAAGTGGGTGTTAAGAAAGTTTACAATGGAGCTATTTGCTACACTCCGGATGGAAATCCAATAGTTGGACCTGCATGGGGATTAAAAAATTTTTGGATCAATGAAGGACATAGTTTTGGGATAACAGCTGCCGGAGGTGCAGGTTGGCAACTTGCAGAATGGATTATTGAAGGGGAACCTACAGTTGATATGTTAGGTGTTGAACCTAGAAGATACGGTTCCTATGCAACAAAATCCTATTTAATTGAGAAAAATGAAGAAGCTTATAGAAATGTTTTTATTATTCATTATCCAGATGAAGAACGAGAAGCAGGCAGACCTTTAAGACAAGCACCTTGTTATGATCGTTTGAAAAAATTAGGTGCAGTTTTTGGTCAAAAATTTGGCTGGGAACGAGCAAACTTTTTTGCAACCGATGGAGCTAAACAAGAAGATGACTGGTCTTTTAGAAGATCAAATTGGTTTAAGTCTGTTGAAAAAGAATGCAAAAATGTAAAAGAAAATGTTGGTCTATTAGATATGACAGCTTTTGCGAAATGCAGAATTAAAGGACCTAAAGCAGAAGAATTTTTGGATAAATTGGTAGCCAATAAGCTCCCAAAAAAAATAGGAAGAATTAATCTTTGTCACGCTTTAAATACAAAAGGAGGAGTTCATTCTGAATTTACAATTATGAGAGAATCGGAAAATAGTTTTTATTTAGTATCAGCAGGAGCATTTCAAAGACTAGATCATGATTGGATTTATAAATGGATGCCAAAAGATGGTTCAGTTCAGTTTGAAAATTTGACAAATAGCATTGGGGTGCTGGTTGTTTCTGGACCAAAGGCTAGGGAATTAATGCAAAGAATTTCAAAGACTGATTTTTCTAGTGAAAAATTCAAGTGGTTGAGTGCACAAAATATCAATATTGGTCTAGCTCCCTGTAATGCAATGAGAGTAAACTTTGTTGGAGAACTAGGTTGGGAATTACATCATCCAATTGAATATCAAAATCATATTTTTGATAAATTAATGGAAGCAGGAAAAAATTTGAATTTGAAACCGTATGGTATTAGAGCAATGAACAGTCTAAGAGTTGAAAAATCTTATAAATTGGTTGGAACCGAACTTTCCATAGAATACTCACCTTATGAGTCTGGACTTGATAGATTTGTTCATCCCAATAAAGGAGATTTTATAGGTCTTGCGGCATTAAACCGTTGGAGAGAAAAAGGTTTTTCTAACAAATTGGTTACCATGGAAGTTCACGGTGTAACCGATGCAGATGTTTTGGGTAACAACCCAATATATAGCAATGATTCCGTTGTGGGCAGAGCAACAGGAGGTGATTTTGGTTTTCGTTTAAACAAATCTCTAGCTCTAGGTATGGTTAAACCCGATCTTGCGAAAGTTGGACAAGATTTAGAAATTGATATTTTAGGAAAGATACACAAAGTTTCTATTATCGAAGATAGCCCTTACGATCCAGAAAATAAATTGTTAAGAGCTTAAATGAAAATATTAGTCGCTGTTAAAAGAGTTATCGATTACAACGTTCAAGTTAGAGTGAAAGAAGATGGAACAGGTGTACATACAGATAATGTTAAAATGGCAACAAATCCACCTGATGATAATGCAGTTGAAGAAGCAGTAAAAATTAAAGAATCTGGAAAAGCAAAAGAAGTTGTTGCTGTTACAATTGGAGAAGAAAAAGCTCAAGAAACAGTCCGAAAAGCCTTAGCCGTGGGTGTTGATAGAGGCATTCATGTTAAAACTGACAGTTATATAGAACCTCTAGGTGTAGCCAAAATTTTGAAAAAAATTGTAGAAAAAGAAAAACCAGATTTGGTTTTTATGGGCAAACAGGCCATAGACGATGATTGCAATCAAACTGGTCAAATGTTGGCAGCCATGTTGGGTTGGCCACAAGGCACATTTGTTTCAAAAGTTGAATTAAAAGATAAAATTATAGCAGTAGTCCGAGAAATAGATGAAGGCTTAGAAACTGTGGAGATGAATTTACCTGCTGTTGTTACCTGTGATTTAAGGTTAAATGAACCACGATATGCATCGTTGCCAAATATTATGAAAGCAAAGAAAAAACCAATAGAACAATTAATCGTCAAAGATCTTGGAGTAGATATATCAAATAGAATTGAGCAGTTAAAAGTTGAAGAACCACCAAAGAGAAAAGGTGGCGTTAAAGTTTCTAGCGTAGCAGAGTTGGTAAGTAAGCTAAAAAATGAGGCTAAAGTAATATAGTGTCCGTATTATTAATAGCAGAACATGATAACTCAAACTTAAAAGTGTTTACGTTAAATGCAATTAGTGCAGCATCAAAAATAGATGCAGATATTCATGTTTTGGTTGCTGGTAACAAATGTGAAAATGTAGCAAAGGAAGTAGCATCAGTCCCTGCTGTAAAAAAAGTTTTGCACTCAGATTCCCCAAATTATGAAAATTATTTGGCTGAAAATTTAACTCCACTGATTGTTAAATTAGCGGAAAGTTACACTTATATAATTAGCTCAGCTAATACATTTGGAAAAAATTTTATGCCACGAGTTGCAGCTTTATTAGATACTTCCCAGATAAGTGATATTATTAAAATTAATAGTGCAGATACTTTTATCCGTCCAATTTATGCCGGAAATGCTTTTGCAACTGTAAAAAGTAATGATAAAAAAAAATGTGTAACGATAAGACCCACATCTTTTGATCCAGCACCAACCTCTGGAGGATCATCCTCAATAGAAAAAGTTGAACCGATAGACATACCCAATGTTTCAAAATTTATTAAAAGGGAAGAGACTAAAACAGAAAGACCTGAACTTGGTACGGCTCGTGTAGTAATTTCAGGGGGAAGAGGTCTACAAAGTGGAGAAAATTTTAAATTAATAAATGCCATTGCTGATAAATTAAATGCTGCAGTAGGAGCATCACGCGCTGCAGTAGATGCTGGATATATCAGCAATGATCATCAAGTTGGACAGACAGGCAAAGTGGTTGTTCCGGATTTATATATTGCAGTGGGTATTTCAGGAGCAATTCAACATTTGGCGGGAATGAAAGAAAGTAAAGTGATTGTAGCAATTAATAAAGATGGTGAAGCTCCTATTTTTAGTATTGCAGATTACGGTCTTGAAGCTGATTTATTTGAAGCGCTACCACAATTTTTAGAAGAGTTGAATAAACTCAATACTATTCAAAAATAAAAGGTCTGATATAGTTCTTTCATGGCCAGAGAAGCAATGGAATACGATGTTGTTATCGTTGGAGCTGGACCTTCGGGTTTGGCAACAGCGATTAAATTAAAACAATTAGACTCAAATTTAAATGTTTGCGTTTTAGAAAAAGGAGCAGAGGTTGGAGCACATATTTTAAGTGGAAACGTTTTTGAAACAAAAGCGCTCGATGAACTATTACCTAAATGGAGAGAAGAAGGGGCACCAATAAAAACCAAAGTTTCTAAAGAAAAATTTTTGTTTCTTAGCAAAAATAAATCATTAAGTTGGCCAACCTGGTTATTACCTTCAGTTCAAAAAAATCATAACAATTATATTATTAGCCTCGCAAACTTATGTAGATGGCTAGCAGAACAAGCAGAAAAAATAGGTGTGGAAATATTTCCGGGTTTTCCAGCAAGTGAAATTTTATACAAGGAAGATGGTTCTGTTAAAGGGGTTGGAACTTTAGACATGGGTTTAGATAAAGATGGCAATAAAAAAGACACCTACGAACAAGGAATGGAATTACATGCAAAAGTTACGGTTTTCGCAGAGGGCTGCAGAGGTCACCTAGGAAAACTTTTGATTAACAAATATCAGCTTGATCAAGGAAAGGATCCTCAGCAATATGGAATTGGCTTCAAAGAAATTTGGGAAGTGAGTGAAAACCAACACCAAGAGGGCCTGGTAATGCATACAGCCGGATGGCCGCTTGACAGCAAAACTTATGGAGGAAGCTTTGTTTATCATGCTGAAAAAAAACAGATTTATATTGGTTATGTAATTGGTCTTGATTATCAAAACCCTCATCTATCACCTTTTGACGAATTTCAAAGATTTAAGACACATCCAGCAATCAGAAAAATGTTGGAAGGAGGAAAAAGAATTTCTTATGGTGCCAGAGCTTTAATAGAAGGAGGTGTTCAAAGTTTACCAAAAATGTTTATGCCTGGTGCATTATTAATTGGTTGTAATGCGGGCACGTTAAACATGCCAAAGATAAAAGGTTCTCATACCGCTATGAAAAGTGGAATAATCGCAGCCGAAACCATAGTGGAGCATATTAAAAATAATTCTGATTTATCTATTTACGAAACAAAATTTAAAAAAAGTTGGGCTTTTAAAGAACTTCATGCTGCAAGAAATGTAAAACCAAGTTTTGGTTGGGGATTATTTTTGGCTATTCTGTTTACTGGGTTAGATCAAATTTTGTTTAGAGGAAAACTTCCCTTTACTTTAAGACATAAACATGCGGATCACGAAACTTTGAAACCCGCAAGTCAAATGCCAAAAATCAATTATCCGAATCCTGATGGCAAAATTACTTTTGACAAAACCAGCTCAGTTTATTTGACAGGTACCAATCATGCAGAAAATCAACCTGTTCATCTAAAACTAAAAGATAAAGAATTGCCAATTAAGTATACGCTTGATAAATTTGATGAACCTGCCCAAAGGTATTGTCCAGTTGGAGTCTATGAGGTCCAAAGAGATCAACAAAACTTAAATCCAAAGTTTGTAATTAATTCTCAAAATTGTATTCACTGTAAAACCTGTGATATTAAAGAACCTTCACAAAATATTACCTGGGTTACTCCCGAAGGGAGTGGAGGACCTCGTTATGGTAATATGTAATTTAAGATAAATCGATTGCGTGTTTTTTTAATTTTTCAATTGGAATTAACTGTAAAGTTTTTTCGTTAGTTTTTTTTAAAAAAATGGGGCAAGCGGTACCTTCTTCAATTGACCTTGCATACCAAGTAGCACACACACACCAACTGTCTCCTTCTTTTAAACCTGGAAAACCAAATTCAGGATGCGGTGTAATTAAATCATTACCAACAACTTTGCCCCATTCTAAAAATTTTGTTGTTACTTTAGCGCAAACTGTATGTAATCCTCCATCAGTGTTATCAGTATTACAACAACCATCTCTGAAAAAACCTGTTAACGGATCGTTTGAACATTCCTCAAGTTTTTCACCCAATACATTTTTTTGAAATTCTTCCTCTGACATTAAATTTTTGTTGGATTTGGTTCGTCTTTATATATTTTTTTTGGATCAAAAATTTTCTTTTTTTCTTTAAAATTCATTTCTATTTTTTGTGAATCATTTATTTTACCCAAAGGGATATCACGGTAAAAACAAGAACGATATCCTACGTGGCAACTACTACCATCCCCAATATCAACTGTGACCCAAATTGCATCTTGGTCGTCATCAATTCTTATTTCAATTACTTTTTGCCTAAATCCACTAATTTCTCCTTTATGCCAAATTTTATTTTTTGATCTACTCCAATAATGTACTTCTTTTGTTTCGATTGTTTTTTTTAAAGCTTCATCATTCATATATCCATGCATCAAAATTTCTTTAGTTTTTACATCCATGGTGATAACTGGAATTAGCCCTTTTTCATTGAATTTGGGAGACAAATACTTACCTTCCTCCACCTCTGTGACATTTTCTCTTTTTTTAAACATAATTTTTTTAGATATTTATATAATAATGTATTGAATTATCATTTTACAATACTTAAATAAAATATATAAATCTCAATACAAATTATGAAATTAGTAAAAAATATTGAAGAAAGCAAAAACAAATTAAGCAAGGTTTCTGATAGTGAAGCTGAACAGGCCTTTAGGACTATAATTGAATGGATAGGTGAAGATCCGCATAGGGAAGGTTTAAAAGGAACACCTAAGAGGCTGATTAAAGCTTTTAAAGAATATTTTCGGGGCTACTCCCAAGACGCAAAAAGCTTTTTAAGTAAAACATTTAGTCAAGTAGAAGGATATGACGATATGGTAGTAGAAAAAAATATTGCAGTTGAGAGTCATTGTGAACACCACATGGCGCCTATAATAGGAGTTGCTCATATTGCTTATATCCCAACAAAGAATATTGTGGGACTTAGTAAGTTAGCAAGAGTAGTTGAAGCTTTTTCTAAACGCCTACAAACGCAGGAAAAATTAACAATGCAAATTGCTAAAACCCTAATGGATACACTGGAAGCTAGAGGAGTTGCAGTTACTATCGACGCCACTCATCAGTGCATGACCTTGAGAGGTGTTAGAAAAACAAAATCCTCGACAGTTACTAACTGTTATTTAGGTCTTTTAAAAGAAGATTTAAGTTATCAAAATCGTTACCTGAAATTTATAAGTAACAAATAATTTGATCTAATAGTTTAAAATAGATATTTTGAATCTATGATTGATCAATTTAAAGCTATTGTAATTAATCAGACTGAAAATAATTTTACTAGAGAAGTAAAAAGTCTGAAAAAAAGTTTCTTCAAAAGTGGAGATATTTTAGTAGATGTTGATTACTCAGGTTTAAATTATAAAGATGCATTAATTTTAAATAACGGGGGAAAACTTGTTAAAGAGTATCCCCAAATACCAGGGATAGATTTTTCGGGGAAAGTAGTGGAAAGTGAGAATGCCAATTTTAAAATTGGTGATAATGTAATTTTAACGGGTTGGCGTGTAGGAGAAATATATCCCGGAGGCTATGCACAGTTTGCAAGGGTCAAAAGTGAATTCCTAGTAAAAACACCTAAAAAAATTACAAATAAAAATGCGATGATATTAGGAACTGCAGGTTTAACAGCTTTGCTATGTTCTTTTGCAATAAAAGCACGAGAAGAATTGTTGTTAGGTGAAAAAATAAACAATGTTTTGGTTACTGGAGCTACAGGAGGTGTTGGCAGCATCGCGGTTATGATCTTGTCAAAGTTTGGTTATAAAGTAACTGCGGTTACTGGAAAAAAAGATCAAAATGATTTTTTGAAAAAATTAGGAGCTTCAAATATTATAAATCGAAAAGAATTTGAAGGTGAACCAAAACTATTAGGTAAAGGGTTATGGGATGGTGTAGTTGATACAGTAGGAGGAACTATATTATCTAATGTAATTTCTCAAACAAAACATTCGGGTATTGTTGCAGCATGCGGAAATGCAGGAGGAATAAAGCTAAATACATCTGTTATGCCATTTATTCTTCGAGGAATTAAATTATGGGGAATTGACTCCATTATGATCAGCATTAAAAGGAGAGAATTTCTTTGGAATGAAATGGTCAACTTAATTAATTTTGAAATCCTTGAAAAGCATACTAAAACTGTTGGTTTAGAAGAATTATTAAATATTTTTCCCAATATGCTTAAAGGAGAAATTGCCGGAAGAATTTTAGTAGATGTAAAGAAATAATATGGATTGGGACAAACTTAAAATTTTTCATGCTGTAGCTGAAGCAGGTAGTTTTACTAAAGCGACAATAAATCTAAATTTAAGCCAGTCAGCGATTAGTAGACAGATTCAATCTTTAGAACACAATTTAAAAGTACAGCTTTTTGAAAGGCATGCAAGAGGATTAACTTTAACTGAAAATGGAGGATATTTATTCAAGACTGCACACGATGTAATTTCTAAACTTAAAGAGGTAGAAACTACTTTAGGAGACCAAAAAAATAAACCCAGCGGAAAATTATCAGTAACTACTGTTGTAAGTTTTGGAACAACTTGGTTAACACCAAGAATACAAGAGTTTATGCAATTAAATCCAGAAATTGAAATAGAATTAATTTTTGATGACAAAGAACTAGATTTAAGCACTAGACAAGCAGATATAGGTATTTTTATGAGAAGACCTAAGCAGCTTAGTTATATTCAAAAAAAACTAATAAATATTAACTATCATATTTATGGATCACCTAAATATCTTGAAAAACATGGATATCCAAAGACTGTTAAAGATTTAGACAAACATAAATTTATTTCTTTTGGGAGAGGAGCTCCCTCGCCAGTTTATAATCCTGACTGGGCATTAAAACTTGGAATGAAAGATAATAAAAAGAGAAAAACCATTATGAAGGTTAACAGTGTTTATGGATTGTTGTTGGCGGTCCAAAGTGGAGTAGGTCTAGCAGCTCTTCCCGATTATTTAACTGTAAAACAGCCAAATATTGTTAAGGTTTTACCTAAAATCGAAGGACCATTTACTGAAGCATATTTTGTATACCCTGAGTCCCTTAAAAATGAAGCAAGAGTTAAAGCTTTTAGAAACTTCTTATACAGCAAAATATCCGAGTGGGAATTCTAATATTAACTGCGTCAATCAGTGCAATTGATAATCATTATCATTGCGAATAGTTATCATTTACAATATAATAAATAACAAATAAGGAGATTATGAAAAAAATTACAATTTTAGGTTTAATTCTTTCATTGTTCGTATCTACTTTTGCAATCGCAAACGAAGTAAATATTTTTAATGCAAGACATTATAAAGCTGATGCTGAACTTTATGGAAAGTTTACAGCAGCGACTGGAATTAAGGTAAATTTAATTAACGGGAAATCAGGAGCCTTAGAAAAAAGAATGATAGAAGAAGGTTCTGATTCTTCAGCAGACCTTTACATCACAGCTGACGCTGGAAGATGTGGTGCTTTTCAAGCAAAGGGTATGACTCAAAGTGGGTTAGTTTCGCCTACAATTAAATCATCTGTTCCAAAAAACTTTAGAACAACACACTGGGTTGGAGTAGCAAAAAGAGCAAGAATAATTTACTATTCTCCAGAAAGAGTTACTGGTGCTGAATTATCTGGAATGACTTATGAAGGTCTAGCTGATCCAAAATGGAAAGGTAGATTAGTAATTAGAAAATCAAGTAACATTTACAATAAATCTCTTGTAGCTTCATTAATTGAGAATAATGGAAAAAAAGCTACTGCTGAATGGGCAAAGGGAGTTGTTGCTAACATGGCTAGAGAATCTACAGGAAACGATAGAGCTCAAATTATGGCAGTAGCTGCTGGAGAAGCTGATATTGCTGTAGCTAACACATATTATTTAGCTCTTATGTTATCTGGTAACAAAGGTGCAGAACAACAAGAAGCTGCTAAAAAAGTTAAAGCATTTTTTCCAAATCAAGACGGTAGAGGAACACACATGAATATTAGTTGTGCTGCTCTAGTTAAAGGTGCTCCAAATAAAGCAAATGCTATTGCTCTTGTTGACTATTTATTATCACCTGCAGCTCAAGAGCACTTTACTAATAATACTTTTGAGTTTCCAATGATTGCTGGTGTTTCACCAAGTCCATTAGTAGTAAACAATTTGGGATTAGATTTTAAACAAGATCTAAAAACAAAAGTTTCTACATACGGAAAAAATCAAGCTGCTGCATTAGAAGTAATGACTGCTGCAGGATGGAAATAACTTTATATTATTATGATGAAGAGGAACAAACAATCATGGTAACGAGAAAGTTTGAACCAGATTTACTTCATATTGATTATAATAAATCTTCCAAATCATGCGATCCGTGTGCTTTGGAGTGTAAAAAAATTGATAAGAAAGTAAATAATAGAAAGTTGTCTGATATCAAAGATGCTGAGGTTTCCTATATCCTTCAGGTTTTTGAAAAATAAACAAAGGACAGGTTTCTCATAGGAAAAGTGCTCATAACTCATTTGGTCTTTACCCGCCAATATGATTATGAGCACTAATTATTGTAAGGGTAAAATGTTATTAAAAAATATAAATATTTGGTATGTAAGTTCATTCTTAATATCTTTAACTGTAGCAATTCCAATAGTTACAGTTTTTACAAGTTTTTTTGAAGATACATCAAATTATTTTCAAATTCTTAAACAAACTTTTTTTCTCGAATATATATTTAATTCGTTAACACTTTTGTTTGGGGTTTTATTTTTAACATTTATTTTAGGAGTAGGCTCAGCATATGTAGTTTCTTTTTATAAATTTCCTGGTGCTAATTTTTTTAAATGGGCTCTAATACTTTCATTTGCAGTGCCTCCTTATATTTATGCTTATTCTTTATTCGCTTTTTTTGAAAATTATGGGACAGCATTTACAATTTTAAAAAATTTGTTTGGAGATGGAAATTACAACAAGCATATACCAAAATTCAGCGGCATGTTTGGGTTGATATTATCAATCTCATTCTCTTTGTTTGCTTATGTATATATACTTGCTAGATCGTCGTTTTTATATCAATCACAAAATTTAATAGAATTAGGTAAGAATCTTGGTTTTTCAAAATTTAAATCTTTTTATTCGATAATATTACCTGCTGCGCGACCTGCTATTGTTGCTGGTTTATCATTAGTAGCAATGGAAACATTAGCTGAATTTGGAGCAGTAGACTTTTTTTCTGTAAACACATTAACGACCGGTATTTATAATGCCTGGATAGCATTTGATGACTTAGCTTTCGCTAACCGAATATCTTTTTTTCTTTTATTATTTATCTTTATATTATTTGTAACTGAAAATTTATCTAGAAAAAAAGCTAAGTATCATTTGGAAACAAAAGGTGGATTTAAGAAAAAAGAAAAAATTAAACTTTATGGAGGGAAATCTTTTTTTGCATTTATATTTTGTTTTATTTTATT
>ENA-UPTF01002403-UPTF01002403.1-marine-metagenome-genome-assembly--contig:-NODE-2403-length-10836-cov-11.045915_pt1 | contig 10836 bp, 9 predicted proteins | sample MGYA00238166_ERZ767019 | MGnify/ENA primary metagenome ERZ767019 (study PRJEB28930, sample SAMN06266391) | marine metagenome | isolation source: Sea water from 250 m depth | place: Atlantic Ocean... | reverse complement strand
CGGGCTTCCTCATCGACGGGGCGAACGCTTTGAAGATTCCAAAATTTTTTAGTGTTTATGATTGAGATTTATAATACACTACAGCTGTACATGCTTAAGGATTAAACAAAAGTTTTTGACCATCTCAATGTTTAGTAATTTTATAGGTGACATAATCAAATTTATAATTTTATTATCCTTTTAAAATTTTCAGGTACTAGTAGTTGACAAGAGGTTATTATTTTTCTTATAAAAGAGCCTAAACTAGATCTTTAGGGCGAATTGGAAGTCGTCGTACTCGTTTGCCAGTTGCAGCAAAGACTGCGTTGGCCACTGCGGGGCCTATAAGCGGAGTCCCAGCCTCTCCAAGACCACCCGGTGGTTCATGGCTCTCCATCAGGTGCACGTTGATCTCCGGAGTATCCTTGAGTTTAAGCATCTGGTAGTCGTCAAAGTTGCTTTGCACGATCTTGCCGCCCTTGATGTTGATCTCGCCCTTCAGGGTGGCAGTCAACCCATAAAGGATGCCCCCCTCCAGTTGCTGCTTGGCAATATGCGAATTGAAAACCTGCCCGCAATCGGCAACACAAGTTATTTTGTGAACCTTTATCTTGCCACGCTTACTCACAGACACCTCGACCACCTGCGCCTGAAAAGTTTCGAGGTAGTGCGTGAAGCTAATTCCTTGAAACAAACCCGCTGGTGCTTTACCCCAATTAGAGAGTTCTGCGACTCTATCCAGCACGGATAATGCTCGTGGTCGATCGATCAATAATCCCCGGCGGAACTCATATGAATCCCTGCCTCCTGCATAAGCAACTTCATCTAGTGCACTCTCAAGTGCAAAAGAATTGTGGGAGGCCCCAGTAGAGCGCCAAAAACCGAAATTAATTGGAATTTTTGAGGGAACATAATCTACATGCAGGTTCGGAATGGCATAAGTGTTTGGCAAAGCAAAAGGGTCGAACATACTTACAGCGGCAACAAAATCATAGCCATTCTCGTCAATCCAAGCAGGAAAGAAAAAACCAAGGGCTTTTGCAAAATGAAGGGTACATGAGGGCCCGACCATTTTGGCCATCAACCCTTCAATTTTTCCTTTGGCGTTCAGGCCAAAACGCATTCGTACCAGAAAAGGTGGGCGATAAAAATCATGACGTGTGTCTTCCTCTCGAGACCAAATAATTTTAACAGGCTTTCCTAGTATCTTGGAGGCCACCAATGGAGCAACGAGATAATCAATGTCAACCTTTCGTCCAAAGCCTCCTCCAAGGTAAGTTGTGTGAATACGAATTTTTTCTGGGGGCAGTTCGGTAACCCCCATAGCCACCATCATAGCGCCGTCTTGGAGTTGAGTTGGAGCCCAGACTTCACAACGATCAGGAGTAACACTGGCGGTAGCAGAAAGCGGTTCCATTGCAGCATGCGCCTGAAGTGGAACTTCATACTCCATTTCAAGCACCTGACTGGCATTACTCATTGCATCAGCAGGATCTCCTACATGGGCCGCAGGCACTCCAGGTTTTGAGAGGTCATCTCTCAATATTTGAGAAATGCTATCATCATTAAAGTCTGGATGTCCCCCTGCCCCCTTAAGGATTAAAGCCTTCGCCCCATTCATAGCAGCCCAGGTGGAATCAGCGACAACGACTGCATGATCCTCCAGCGGGATCACGGAAATCACTCCTGGAACTGCCTTGGCCCTAACGTCATCAACTTTCGTGATCTTATCTCCGCAGACAGGACAGTGCTTGACAGTGCCATAAAGCATCCCAGGCAAGTCAACATCAGTACCGAAGCGAGCCGTGCCGTTGACCTTCCCAGGAGTGTCCCAGCGGGGAACAGGTTTGCCCAAAAGCCGGAAATGCTCCGGAGATTTCAGTACCAGATTATCCGGAGGTGTCAGCCGTGAGGCGGATTGAGCTAGTTCACCATAACCCAACCTGCGTCCGCTGCTGGAGTGTTCAACGCGTCCATTCTCTGCGATGCACTCGGCCACGGGAACGCTCCAATGCAGGGCGGCAGCACTGCGCAGCAATTCTCTTGCGGTTGCTCCCAACTTACGGAAGGGTTGATGCCAAGATTGTATTGAACAACTCCCTCCCGTTGTTTGAAAGTTAAACTTGGGAGCCAATTCTCTGAGATATATATTCTTGAAATCCGGATGGTGGAGGGTTTCAATGTGGCGAATCTGGGCCATCTCCACCTCCAGTTCCTCGGCCACCAGCATGGCCAGCGTGGTGTGAGTACCCTGGCCCATCTCCGAGCTTGGTACGCCTAGGTGGATGCCTCCGTCCGAGGCAATGTGCAGATAGGGTGGCAGTGCTGATTCAGTTTCCGCTGTTGCTAGTTTAGTGAATCCGGAAAAGCCTAGGGCCAGTCCTCCACCAGCAAGTGCGGAGTTTTTCAAGAAGTCACGTCGTTTGAGTTGGACAATGTTTATGCTCCCTCCTTGATTTGCGCAGCGCGGTGGATGGCGGCACGAACCTGGTTGTAAGTACCGCAGCGGCAGATGTTGGAGATCGTCCGGTCAATGTCCCGGTCAGAGGGCTTCGGGTTTCGCTCCAGCAGGGCGGCGGTTGCCATGATCATTCCTGTCTGGCAGTAACCGCACTGGGGTACATCCACCTCGGTCCAGGCCTGCTGTACCGGATGGCTGCTGTCCGAAGAAAGCCCCTCTATGGTTGTTACAGACTTGCCTGCTACTTCTCCCACTGTGATTCCGCAGGAGCGAACGGCTCGCCCGTTGAGATGGACAGTGCAGGCCCCGCACTGCTCGATGCCACAACCATATTTTGTACCGTGGAGCTTAAGGTGGTCCCGTAGGGCCCAGAGCAGGGGAGTGTCTGCGGGGACATCAACCTGATACATCTTGCGGTTTATTTCCAGTGTGGCCATTTTTTTACAAGTTTCTTTTTTAGAACAAAAAAATAGATTTAAAAAAATTTGGAATTAATTATTCACTTAAAGTTGTCAAGTTTCTTTTCCCATTCAGGCATTTCAATCTGTGGAACTTTCCCTTCTACGCCTTCTTCGTGAGAGGTCAAAGCTGATGCTGTCCTGGCAGGCTGATGCTCCCCGGCAGGTCCTGAAACAAGTTGTCCTGCTGTTATTCTGGAAGAACTTTCGTCATGAGCGCTCTGTTTTGAAGAAAACCTCTGCCTGAGACGTTCAGTTTCAACAGCCATATTCTGGCTGGCAGAGGCATTCTGCTCTACCATTAACGAATTTTCCTGAGTCATCTTATCCATTTCAGCAATTGCTTCATTAACCTGACTAATACCGCTTGCATGTTCAGTGGATGCTACCTCAATATTTTCCATCATTTCAGAAAAATTAATCACGGCCTTAAGTATTTCTTCCATGCTTTGATTACTTTTGTCTTTCAAAGTCTGCAGCATCTCTTCAGTTTCTTTCTGCATATTGTTTAAAGCCTGATCACTTCCCTCAACAATTTCCCTGCCGTTTTGTATGCTCTGCAATTCAAGTTCGACCAGTTTCCCAATTTCCGATGAAGCTTTAGAGGAACGGTGAGCAAGTTTGCGTACCTCTGTTGCAACAACCGCGAATCCTTTGCCGTGTTCACCTGCACGGGCTGCTTCCACCGAAGCGTTGAGGGCGAGCAGATTTGTCTGGAAGGCTATATCGTTGATCAGGGTTATGATGCCTGATATTTTTACTGAGCTCTCTGAAATTGCGGCCATAGCATCAACTACACTGGTGTTTGCGGTCTGTAGCTTAGACAAAGTGCGTTCGTTGGTTTCAATTGTACGTATAACAGTTTCCTGCAGTTCAATGCGACCTGAATCAACCGTTTCACGTGCAGAGCGTACCAGTGTTGAAGCACTCTTAGCGTCTTCGGCGTTGCTTAGGACTATACTGGACATCTGTTCCATAGAAGATGCGGTTTCCTCGAGAGAAGAACTCTGGCGCTGTGTTCGATCCGCGAGTTTCCTGTTAGCATTGGCAATTTCCCTGGACTCGCGGTCAATCATCAACACCATTTCTCCAACAGGCTTTGTTATAAAGTAATGAAGGATAAATATGATAAAAATACCTCCTATCACCAGAGAAGCAATGGTGAAGATCAAGGCAGTGTTGATAAGTTCCCAGCTTAGTGCAGTCAGTCCGTGTTTGCTCCAGGCCACTCCTATAAATCCGCCAATTTCATTTCCTGCCAGAAATGCAGGTTTCAGTAAAACTACATTTTGATGGGAGTCCTGCGTGATTGCATTTCCCCGGTTAAGCTGATTAAGATTTTTCATAATCATGCTGTTCAGGTCAGGAATCTGATCAGCATTAAGTTTTTCATAGATCTTATTGCCTTCAAGGTCATATGCCCGCAGCAGCAGCAAATTCTCTTCTGCTGTAGAAATGAAGGCCTTTACTTTTTTGCCGATAATGCGGCCATCACCAAGATGAAGCGCAGGTGCCATTTCATTGGCCATCAGAGCAGTCAGACGATCATGACGTTGAACGAACTGATGTTCAGCAAAATTACTGTGCATTCGTATCAGCACGTAGGACATGGCAGACAGGATAAGAATCCCGCCTATTATAAATACCAGCATAAGCTGACTACTGATGGTTAAGCGTTTAAAAAACATGGTAAACCTTCATTCAACTGTTACAGAAATGACCTCCGACATCACGGGAGGATCGTGAGGGATATGGGAATAATCACCGAGAACTGCTTGCAAAGTGTGCTTCCCCGGTGGAAGTTTAATTGTTATTTCAGTTTGCCCCTTATGCAGATGCAGCTGTTTTTTGCTGATGGCTTTATTCTCATTTGGGGGAGGTGCGTTTATTATCAGGTGATGGTGTCCGGTATCAGGCCAGTCTGCCAGAGCAGGAGCAATACCCATTTCACCTGTCAGACCAAACTGAACCAGAAATGGACTCTTCAGTGTCTGTCCATCTTTTATATTTATGAAATATACTTTAGTCCCAGGAACTGATGGTGTTTCCCCTGCATAAATGACAGAGACCGCAAAAAGCAAACTAAGACTTTTTATTGTAATAAATTTTATTAGAAATTTGATTAATGACTCTGCCATGAAAAACTCCTTTCCAAATTTTTTTAATTCAATTTTAAAAAAACATAAATAACTTGTCCTGTTCAAAAAGTTTAAGGTTTATTCAACTTAGTTCAATTAAGCGCTTTGAAATTTCTTCGAGATTAAGGACCTCATCCACCGCACCATTTGCCACAGCTTTTCGCGGCATACCATATACCACACACGATTCTTCATCCTGTGCTAAAGTGTGAGATCCTGCATCATGCATTTCAACCATTCCTTTTGCTCCATCATCTCCCATACCAGTAAGGATCACTCCGATTGAATTTGATCCAGCCAGGTTGGCAACTGAACGAAAGAGGACATCAACTGATGGGCGATGCCTGTTCACAAGCTCACCGTTGTTCATGGTGACTGAGTATCCATTTCCATCAAGCTTGAGCATCATATGCTGATCGCCCGGTGAAACCAGCACCTTTCCACGCTCTACCTTTTCACCTTCACCTGCTTCTTGAACGTTCAAACGACAATCCTTATCCAGGCTTTCTGAAAAAGACTTTGTGAATGCCTTGGGCATGTGCTGCACAACTACAATACCCGGCATATCTGAAGGCAGGGGAGTAAGGAGTTCTCTTAATGCCACAGTTCCTCCTGTTGAGGCTCCTATGGCAATCAATGATTCCTGTCCTTTACTTTTAGAAACGGAGGACCTTGCAGGAAGAATAGCGTCAGCGCTGAGTTTTTTTTGCGGAGTCAGGTAACGTTGGTGTGCAGTCTTCAACCTGGCCTGGGCTGCAGCTTTAATCTTATCGCAGATCTGGATGGAAATTTCTTCAAGTCCTTCCCTGACATCCAGTTTTGGTTTTTCCACAATATCAACTGCACCAAGTTCAAGACTACGCAGTGCTTCCTGACTACCTTTAGTCGTCAAGGCACTTACCATGACTACAGGCATGGGATTTGATTTCATCAGCCGCTCAAGAAATGTAAGACCGTCCATCCGCGGCATCTGTACATCAAGACTGAGAACATCAGGTTTCAGTTCACCAAGTTTCTTAAGTGCAATCAGCGCGTCTGGAGCCGTGCCTACTACTTCAAGTTCCGGATCAGAAGAGTAGATCTCCTTGAGTGTTTGCCTGACCACAGCCGAATCATCGATGATCAGAACCTTGTATGGAGGTGCAGGTTTTTCAGCCATTTTCAATGTCCATCAATGATTCGAATTGAGATTTCGAGAGCAGGTGGTCAATATCCATCAGTATCACCATCTCATCCTTTGTTTTGGCAACTCCCTTAATGAACTTTGTATCCACTTGTACTGCCATTTCTGTAGTTTCCTGAATATCCTCTTCCTTGACGAAAATCACGTCTGCCACCGAATCAACGATTAAACCAATATTTTTTTCTTCAACCTGAACGATGATGATTACTGAATACTCGTGCAGTTCCTCACTGGCCATTCCGAATTTTTTTCGCAAGTCCATTACAGGAATAACCAGCCCACGCAGATTGAACATACCAACTATGAAATCAGGCATACCAGGTATTTGAGTCAGCCCTTCAGGGTAGCTGATCAATTCACGAACAGCCAGAATTTCCAGTCCGTACTTTTCTTCACCGAGTATGAAAGTTATGAGCTGAGCTCCTTCATTATGAGTTACTTCAAGGTTCATCTCTTCCATCTCTTCATCAGAAAGATTCACACTTCCCATAAAGTTATTGTTCATTCCATTTCCCATTCTGCGCTCCAGAATCTTTGTTTAGTTTAAAAGGCTGGGAACATCAAGGATAAACGACACTCTTCCATCTCCCAGTATGGTTGCTCCGGCAATTCCGGGAATTTGAATGAAGTTGTCTTCCAGGCTCTTGATGACCACGGGCCTCTGATCTACAATTTCATCAACCAAAAGACACTGTTTTCGGTTGGCATGCTGCACCACCAATACCAGGCCCTCGGTCGGTTTCTCAAAACGAGGTTTTAAACTGAGGCGTTCATGAAGCCTCAGCAGGGGGATATATTCTCCACGTATCTCCACCAATTCACCCTTGCGCTTTAATTTTTTAACCTGCTTTGGAAGTGGCCTTATTGCCTCGTTGACAGACAGCAGCGGAACAGTGAAAACCTGGCTGCCGACATCAATCATCATACCTTCAATAATTGCCAGTGTCAGTGGAAGCTTCAGCCTGACATTAGTCCCTTTTCCAAGCGTGCTGCTGATCTCTATAGTTCCAAGCAGTGCTTCAATATCTCGTTTAACGGAATCCATGCCTACTCCACGCCCTGAAACATCTGAAACTTCGGTTGCTGTGGTAAAACCTGGTAAAAAAAGCAGCTGGTATATTTCCCGATCAGTAAGCTCGTCTGATGGGCTTATCAGTTCTTTACTCAAGGCTGAGTCAAAGACCGCCTTGGGATCGATCCCTCCTCCATCGTCCTCAATTTCAACGATAACATATCCTTCCTGCTGAGAAGCCTTGAGCAAAATGGTCCCAGTTGAATCCTTGCCTTTTTTCTTACGTGTTTCAGGATCCTCAATGCCATGATCCATTGAATTTCTTACAAGATGAACCAGCGGTCCATGCAATTGTTCTGTAACCGTTTTATCAAGTTCTGTTTCTCCTCCTTCAATTTCCAGGTTAATTTTCTTGTTGTTGCGATTAGCGAAATCTCGCACAGTTCGTCGCATAGGGGTAAAGATACTTCCGACAGGTATCATGCGTACCTGAAGAATCTGATCCTGCAGCTCACGGACAGATTTTTCGTTATCCTCAACAAACTGGGAAAGCATCTCACCAAGGCTTTCATCCACTGTCATTATCTGGCCGCTGAGCTGATGCAGCCGAGACTGATTGATTACAGTTTCGCCAACAAGATTCTGCAGCTTATCCAGTTTCTCGACGGCAACACGAATTGACTGAACTGTCTGAACTACCGGCTCATTCTGAGGACTCTTGGAAGGAGATTTTTCCGGGGTCTCGGATACTTCATAAGTCTTCTTCATTTCCCCAGTCTTATTTTCCTCTTCGGAAGCCTTTGGCTGCTCAGCCTGTGGCTTTTCTTCAGTTGTTTCTATAGCTTTCTCTTCAGATGCTTCTGTTCTATCTTCAGTTTTATTCTGCTTTTCAGTTTGACTCTCAGCAGAAGAAGGAGGATCCTGCTGTCCGGAGACTAATCCTGTTGAAGCAAGTCCGGGATCCTCAGGTGGTGCTTCAACAGGCTCATAATTTACATCAGCATCGTCTCCCTGATAGAAAACGAAAATATTTTCCAGTTCTTCCTTAGACTTGCCTGTCACAAGTTTTCCACTCCACCAGAGATGAAGTTCCTCCGGCTCTAGGCTCTTTAATTCCGGGACACTGTTTAGGTGAGGGAAAAGTGTTAAATCTCCTATTTCATCTAGTTCATTTATCAGGAGAAGCGGATCTGAACCGTTACGAAGCATCTCAATGCTGAATTTCAGATTTAGAAGATACCCTTTTTCGTCTTCCTCTTCATCATCCCATAAAGACTGTTCCTCACTTTTTGGTGCCCCTTTTTCTTGTTCTAGAACTGAAACTTCTACAGATGCCTGGTCTTGCTGAGGTTTCTGTTCTGATTTTTGCTGATCAGAAACACTAGCAGCAGGAGTTTCACCTGATTCAAACACTCCAATCTGCTTCAGGGTACGATCAATCAGTTCCTGATTCAGATCTCCTGTTCCGCGAATCCTGTCCATGAAGGAATTTAGCCCATCAAGGGCATCCAGCAACAAAGTAGCCATTTCCGGAGTACATATAATTTCTCCGGACCTTACCCTGTCGAGCAGGTTTTCAAACTTATGCGCGTAATCCGCCAGATCTGTCTGCATCACCATCCCTGCACCTCCCTTGATGGTATGCATATTTCGGAAAATACGATCTACCAGAGATTTTTTCCGGGGCTGAGCTTCCAGCTGAAGAATACCCTGCTCCAGATCCTGAAGGATCTCATCAACTTCTTCAACAAATTCTTCAAGTCCAGGACTTTCCATATCAGATTCTTATTGATATATTATTTTACTTAGTATTCCGGGCATTGTTATTTTGTTTCAAAAATCTGTTCTCCAACCCAGCTCTTAGGAGGAGGTGTTTTCTGATATTCTTTACAACGATCAATTAATACTCCTGCAGCTCCATCATCAGGACATTCCTTCAGGCATGATTTGAATTTTGTGAGTGCTTTGCTCCATTTCTGTTCACGATAGTTCTTTAATCCTTCAGCAAATTTATCAAAATTTTTAAGTTTTTTTTCACGAATATGATCGGGATCACTGTTGCATACCTCATAAATTGTGACAGGATGCTCCTTACCTTTTACCCGAACCAGGTCAATTTCCCTGAACTCCAGTTGGTTATCTGATTCGAGAAATTCATAAGTTGAATGGGAAACTATGATTTTGCTTTGGTAGAATTTGGTCAGTCCCTCCAATCGAGCTGCAAGGTTTACAGAATCCCCGGCAACAGTTGAATCCATACGGTCTTCTGATCCAACAGTACCTATGATTACAGGGCCACTGTGAATTCCTATTCCTACTCTGAGTGGAGAATGCAGAGCATTATCCTTTTCCTGGTTGAACAAATCCACCTGCTGCTGCATTTCAATTGCTGCCTGAACAGTGTTATTTGCTTCAAGAGCATTTGACTTACCAGGCAGACTGAATAATGCCATGATGGCATCTCCAATGAACTTGTCTACAAAACCTTGGTAGCTGGAAATGGGAATATTCATTCGTTTGAGATAATCATTCAGAAAATCTACAAGTTCCTGTGGAGAGAGTTTTTCTGACATGTTTGTAAATGACCTGATATCACAGAACATAATGCTGATAAAATCAGATTCTGCCATGCCGAATTTAAGGTTTTCAAGACCTTCCGGAGCAATTCGACTGATAAATTCTTTGGGCACAAATTTCTCGAAAATACTAGTGTACTTTGCTGCAGCTTCGGTTTCGGCAAGACGCATTTTTGTTTCCTTTAACTCTTCAAATGCTTTTTGCTGCTGAATCAGTGCCTGCTCTAGGTCCTTATTAAGCCGTTGAGTTTCATCTTCAGCCTTCTTAATCCTGACCAGCACCTTCACCCTTGCGGCAAGTTCATCAGGATCAAAGGGTTTTGGCAGGTAATCATCTGCACCAAGTTCCGCAAGTCCAAGCACCAACTGACTAATGTCGCTCTGCGCAGTTAGAAACAGTACAGGAATTCTTTGCCATTGAGGATCCTTTTTCAAGATTCTGATGCACTCATCACCGCTCATATTTGGCATGTTCCTGTCCAGAACAATAACTTCAGGAAGCTCCTTAGTCAGGCATCCGGAAAGCCACTGCAGCGCCTCCATTCCATCTCCTTTTTCTACCAGTGTGTAGTTTTCTTCAGTATGTTCCAACGTTCTCCTAACCTGTGCCCTAATGGTTCTTGAATCATCGACAAACATAACACGTGCAGACATAGTTCCTCAGGCTATCTCCTCATGTTCAAATATATTCTGCAAACCAGTGATTTGCAGAGCTTCCCTGACAGGCTCTGACATTAAGGCAATGCTGAAAGTTTTTCCTCTAGACAGAGCACTGTTCCTGCATGACGCAAGCAGCTGAATACAGGAAGTATCAATAGACTCAACCTGACCCAAATCAAGCTGAATGCTGTTACGGTCAGATTCAACCATCTCAATCAAGGACTTAACCAAAGGCTCAAGTTCCTGAATCAAGCAGTTCCCCTTAACAGTTAGTCCTGTTCCTTCCAGTAGTGTTTCCATTAATTTTTACGATATATGCAGTAGGAGAGTTTTTGCATTCCATTCAGACGATAACCTGATTCTGTAATA
>ENA-UPTF01002402-UPTF01002402.1-marine-metagenome-genome-assembly--contig:-NODE-2402-length-10845-cov-2.140045_pt1 | contig 10845 bp, 7 predicted proteins | sample MGYA00238166_ERZ767019 | MGnify/ENA primary metagenome ERZ767019 (study PRJEB28930, sample SAMN06266391) | marine metagenome | isolation source: Sea water from 250 m depth | place: Atlantic Ocean | study... | reverse complement strand
TATGCCCTTACAATGAACTGAGCATTTTGGTGGATTTTCTGATCTACCTTAACTTCCGTGTGAGTTATTCCTACCTGACCTAATCGTATATCGTTATAAAATTCTTCTTGCACAGGAAAAACTGAACTCAATTTTTCCTGTGCAAGAGGGGTCAAGATCCTAGAAACCTGTGGTGTAGAATTAGTGCGAAAAAAGGAAATTTCACTTTCTGTTAGCGGTCTAATTTGAAAGCCCCAGCGAGGACGAACTTTTTGATAACTTACTAAAGGGGTACCTGATTGAAACTCTACACCATAAACGATGGACATAAATCGAGAAAAATTTAATCTATCTTGAAAATCGAGATTAACGAGATTTAATTTTTGTTGGTTTTTGTTGAAAGACTTTTCTTTATTTGAATAAGGTATCGTCCCTAAACTTACCCTCATCGAAGGACTATGACTGTTTAAATTTTTCAAATGTAAGAGTGAGTTAAATGTTGCAAACCCTGAGTTAGAGAATGTTCCATTTGTCGAAAAATCTAAGTTGCTGTTAATATTTGTTTTAACCACAAATTTAGTAAAAAGTTGACCTATATCCAAGTTAATTAAATTAGGTGAATATGCCTTGGAATAGAGATAAAAAGCATTTTCCCAATCGTATTTTTTTGGAGAAACATCCTTCATTGATTCCAAATCTAGATTACTACTTGATTCTATGATTCTCAAAATCGGACGATTAGCGGAACTAGAACGCAAGACCGATCGAATATCTTCCTTGTTGTTAGTAGAATTTTTGGTAGTGGAATTCGGAGAAAAGGACTTATGGTAAAGGCTTTGCAAGCTAAAGTTCATTTGGGCTAGCTGCCCTGATAATATTTGAATTCCTGGTTTAAAAATGGGCAGGTAGCTGGACAGATTGGCATTTAAGGAATAAGAACCTGGTATCAAGTTCTTGATTTCATATTTTCCAGAATCATTTGTAGTTACTTCTTTGATAACTTTTGGATTAAATGTTCCTTTAATCAAAGTTATAAGTACACCGCGCAGGGGTACTCCCATAGAATCTTTAATCAATCCAGAAATATGACCTTCCTCAACCAGCTCTTTTCCAAAAGTTGAGGAATTTGAAACAAAAATAAGAATCAGTAAAATGAGAATAGCTTTTTTGCCGATGTACATCGAAATTATCCTTGTTTCATTTATTAAAAATTGGTTTCAAAACCTTTAAATAGACTTTACTGTTTTACCTTAAATTTTGCTGTTTGTCTGATAGATTGTTGTGAAATATTATCAGTTACTTTGACTTCTAACCGATAAAAACCTGTTTGCATAGATTTAAGTGGTAAAATTCTCTCTAGGCTAATCGGTTCAGCAGACTGTATAGAGTCTTCTTGGTCTTGTTGAAGACGAAAAAGTTCTTTTTGATCTTTCCTAAAAATATATTCAATAGATACAGAGGTCTGGTTAGTCTTTTCGTCTACAGCAAGGTTATACACTTGAAAGTAGACTCTCAAATCCCTTTCTTTAGTAAATTCTTCTTTTACATTAGGATATACCTTGGTCCCACCAACATCAAACATTTGGTTTCCGACTTCCTGAGATGATAGTTTCTTGATTTGATCGGCAAGAATAAGACTACTGGTAGATAATTTCCTTGCCCGATATTTTGGCACTATGAATCCAAAATACTGTGTTCCAACATTTCCACTATAGAGATCCTTTAAAACAAGTTCTAACTTATAGCGACCAGAGGGTAGGGTAATAGAGCGCTGGTACAAGGATGTTTCGTCAAGGATGAATCTTAAAGAAGAGTCAGGAATATCCTTATTGATTACATCCTCAAAAACTTGAACAACGCGACCTGTGATTGTAGAAACTCGACCAAAAATATTGATACGAGCCTGTTGAATTCCTTGTTTTTCTTTAAAAGTTATTTGGTTGTTTAGGATTTGGACTGTTGTGGAAACTAGTACCAAATTTTCAGAAACTTTAAAAAAGTCAGTTCGCGAATTGAATGGTAATAAATTGTATGAAAGTTTAGTATCAACAATTGTTTCAAGATCTTTGAATTTTATCTTAGGTGGCCGTTGAAGTGCTGAATGCCGATAGAGTCTTTCAAATGCAGTATTACGCCGATTTAACTGCCCTTGAGGTTCTCCAAACAACATTCCAGAAGGATTATTAAACCGGTCTTGCTTTCTGGCTAGTCCAAGACTTTCCAAGGTTGTAAGTCCCGCATTTGGTATATTTATAAGAGCATCTTTTTCAGAAGGATCCATTGTCATTCTGTATTCACCAGTCATCGTAGGGTCAACGAATTCAATGATTACTTCGTTACCAAGATCGGCACCTTCTAGATGACGGTACCGCCAGATTTCGAATGGAAATGTATTGGTAAACCCACCACCATCTTCAAAAGGCCGTTGATAATGGCCACCTGTTGGGTGAGATTCAATTTGATCTGGTGGGCCAAAAGTAATGTAAATACGTCCTCGATCTGTCATCCATCCTGGACGGCCCGAAAAGAAACGTTCATTAGAATAGGCAATACGACGATAATGTTCATTGCGATTCTCATTTAAGATTGAATCTGGTGAAGGATCTCTTCTTATCCAGAATTGTTCAATAAACTGGTAACGTTCCTCATCGGTAGACAAACGATTGAATGCAGTTTTCTCTTCTTCCGTGATTATGTACAAAACATCTTGTTGAATCCAATTTTTCAGATAAAGATCAGAGGTTTCAAGTTGCAGTGACTGTGACTTCTCTAGGTCTTTTTTCTGAGCTTTGAGGGAGGAAGATTTTAGGACCAACAAAACCATTAGTGAGCAAAAAAAGGTTAAGTTGACTTTTCTCCAAGTACTCACTGGATAATTCCAATATTTTATGGTATGTGTTAGAAAAATATAAGTTTACCAGCTTAAATCTAGAATGCAAGCTAGTTAAATTAATTGGTATCAGTTCATAACATAGGTTACCTTTTACCTTTGTCAAATTTATTTCTGTTGGTAATGTCTAATATATAATTAGAGAATACAGGGTATTAGAGGGACTAAAGTCCGTTTTTTGGAAAAGATTATGATTAGGATAAATCAGACGTAGGATTTTTATATGGCTAACAGTAGTGATCAGTGCCCATTATGCGAAGCACGTCGAGGCAAACGGTTTTGTCCGGCCAAGCTCTCACAAATTTGTCCAGTCTGTTGCGGAACTAAGAGGGAAGTAGAGATTGACTGCCCATCGGACTGTGTCTATCTCCAGTCAGGAAGGCAATATGAGAGTGCTAAAAAAGCTAAAAACAAACCAAATGAATCTTTTACAGAAAGGCTTTGGAGTCAGAGTTTTCAGTCTAGCAATTTTGAGACCCTAGTAAGCCTCTGGTCGTTAATAAGAGATGCTCGTTCTCAGGGCCCTGAATTGGTGGATGTTGATGTTAGAGAGGTACTAAATAGGCTTATTAAAACCTATCAAACTCAGGAAGGTGGTATTTACTACGACCATCTTCCTGAAAGCTTTACCCAGAAAACTTTATATAATTCCCTAAAGTCTTTTCTTGATGGCAAACAAAATCAAGGAGATCTGACGGCATCTAGTCTTAAAACTGATAATTTGTGGGATTGTCTGCAACTCACTTTAGAAATGGCTGTACTGAAGCTCCAGTCACGGCCTAAAAGTCGCGCTTTTCTTGATCAGCTTAGTGAAATTGTGACTAAAGCTTCTGCTACTAGTTCAGAAGAAAATAAAGAGTCTGGAATCATTCTTCCCTGAAAAAATAAGGTAGTAGAATACTTTAGAAGCTAAACTAATTTAAATTTCAGTTTATTCGTTAGTGTTTTTGATTGTTGACAAAATCTTTTCTAAAGCAAAAACAGGGTTTGAACTAGCTGTAATTGGACGCCCAATTACTAAATGATCAGACCCTGCTTCGATTGAAGCAGCTGCCGTTGCAACACGATTCTGATCATTTAATGGACTCCCGGAAGGCCGAATTCCCGGAGTTACTAATAATAGAGAAGATCCAAAATGACGGCGTATTAGTGATACCTCTGTTGGAGCTGCAACCAATCCATCAAGACCCGCCTCAATTGCAAGACTTCCTAATCGGGCAACCTGGTTTGAAAGAGTATCTTGGATTCCTAATTTTTGTAAATCTGGTGTTCCCAAACTTGTTAACACCGTTACTCCTAAGACTAATGGACGATTTATACTTGGCTTTGAGGATGATAAAGCGGACATTACTGCTGACATCATACTGAACCCTCCACTTGTATGAATTGTCAACATAGAGACTCCCATTTTTTGAGCAACTTGAGCACTTTTTGCAGCTGTGTTTGGGATATCATGGAATTTAAGATCGAGAAAGACCCTCTCTCCCATTTTAATAATATTTTTTATTATAGAAGGTCCTTCAGCTGAGAAGAGTTGACTTCCAACTTTAAAAAAACCTACTTTCCCTTTTAAAAGTTTTACTAAATTAAGGCTTTCAGCAGCTGAGTCATAATCTAGAGCCACAATAATTCGATCTTTAGCTTTCATCCTTATGATCCTAGGTTAATTAATCTTTATCTCATTAGTCAGTTTTAAAATTTCCAATTAGTGAACTAATTTTAGAGAAACATTTTTTATTACAATAATTTTCAATGCCTTGGATAATTTTAAGTGAAGTACGAGGATCTAAAAAGTTAGCGGTACCAATTTGAACTGCTTTTGCACCCAGTAATAGGAATTCTAAAGCATCATTTACCGTTTGAATACCTCCAATGGCAATAACTGGAAGATCAACGGTTTGTACCACTTGATGAGTCATTCTAAGAGCAATTGGCTTGATTGCTGGCCCAGATAGACCTCCTGTTACGTTTCCCAATCGTGGTTGAAATGTTTTAACGTCTACTGATAAACCAACAACAGTATTTATTAAGGATAAAGCATCAGCCCCTCCATCCTGTGCTGCCTTCGCCAAGACGGTTATATCTGTTACATTAGGTGAGAGTTTGACAATTACTGGGCATTTTGACTCCTGTTTGATGACTTTAATTAAATCATATGTAGCCGAAGGATTTTCCCCATAAAGCTGACCATCTTTTTTTACGTTAGGGCATGAAATATTAACCTCATATCCAGCAATTCCTTCCTCTTTATTTAAGATGTCTACAACTTGTAAATAGTCCTCAGAAGTGTAACCAAAAATATTTGCAAAGATTTTTGTTTGATATCCTCTTAAGTAAGGTAGTTTATGCGATACAAAGTTACGAACTCCAATATTCTGTAAGCCAATTGCATTAAGCATACCTGAAGCGGTTTCGTGAAGTCGGGGAGCTGGTGTCCCTAACATCGGCTCAATAGACAGTCCCTTTACAACAATTCCTCCAAGAAGATTTAGGTCGATTAGCTGACTAAATTCTTCTCCATAACCAAATGTACCACTAGCTGTGATTACTGGATTCTTAAGAATGATGCCTGCAAATTCAGTGGTAAGATCAACCATAGATTTTCAGGCTATTAAACCATTTTAGGAGGAGTTATTGTAACTGTTTGACAATCTACAGCAGTTTAACAGAACTTCGGAATTCTGTCGAACGAGGCGAGCCTAGACTGCATCATCAATTTTTGGTTCAGATCCCAAATTATTTATTCTTGATGATGCTTATTTACCTAGATTTAGTACTCTTTGAATAAATAACACAGCAACATTTAACAAATGAAACTGAACAGAATAGGAAAATAAATATATTGCTTAGATTCGTTTGAACGCTTTTAAGATCTCGGTCTTATTATATCGGAGGATAATTGGTCGTCCGTGTGGGCAAGTTGTTGGATATTTTGTTTTAAGTAATTCATCAATCAGCCAAGTCATCTTGGAGTATTCTAAATGGGTATTAACCTTAATTGCTGCGTGGCAAGCAATTGAAGCAGCTATTTTTTCTTTTATTCGCTCTAGACTAACTTGTTGGGTTTCTTTGTCTAATCCATCTAATAGCTCCCCTAAAAGCTTTTTCAGATCTGCTGTAGTTAGATCAGCTGGAACAGATTTAATGGCCAGAGTTCGATGGCCGAAAGGTTCTACTTCAAATCCACAAGAATTTAATTCTGTTGAAATATTCTCTAAAATAATTTGCTGTTTCGGTGTGAGTTCTACAATAAGTGGTAACAAAAGACCTTGAGTCTCAATTTTACCATGTTGACGTTCACTTAGGATCTTTTCAAACAAAATTCTTTCGTGAGCTACATGTTGATCAATAATGAGTAGAGACCCTTTGTCACTAGCTACAATGAAGCTTTCTTCTATCTGCCCAAGTGGTTGAATATCTCTACTATTAGATATTTTAATGTCCTCTACCTCCTGTGTTTGTTGTTCTTCTCTTGGAATAAGTCCAGATGTTGCACAGAGGGGCGAGGAAATGGAAGAATCAGGAGATTGAAAAGGAAGGCAATTTTCCAGTGGAGTGGTCTCAAGTGAATGTGGGGATAAAGATAATTCTGACAACCCTTTTTTAAAATTATTAGAGACTTTCTGGGAAGATTGAGATTGAGGAATTCTTGGACTAACTTTCAATTTTTCAGGTTGAACAGAAAAAGGGGTTTGAAAACGAGCATTCATAAGTGCTTTGCGTATTGATTCCTGTAAAAAATCATGAATCAAGGACTGTTTTCGAAAACGAACTTCAGTTTTTGAAGGATGAACATTTACATCGACTTCGCTGTAGGGTATTTCTATAAAAAGTAAAGCAACGGGAAAAGCTCCTGAAGGGAGAATACGTCGATATGCTTCAAGAAGAGCATGAATAAGCATCTTATCTCGAACCATTCTTTGATTTACAAAAAAATAAAGAGAATTGCGATTTAATTTGTGAACATCAGGAGAAGAAACGAACGCATGAAGATGAATGTGTTCTTGAACAAATCCTTCTTTATTTTGAGTTTGATTGGGGAATAGAGGCAGTTCTGCTTTCAATTCAACTAATTGTTTTAATAAGTCAGAACCAAAAACTTGAAAAAGTCGTTCTTTCAATTGGACAACCGATTGAAAATTAAAAAGTTCTCTACCGGAACTAGTTAGGGCAATATTATTTTCTGGGTATGCTAAAGCATACTGTGTGAGAATGTTAACAATATGACTAAGTTCAGTACTATCTGCTCTTAGAAATTTTTTACGAGCAGGTACATTGAAGAAGAGATCTCGAACTAAAACACTGGTGCCTTGTGGTCGAGCAATTTCTTTTACTCCGAGAATACGAGTACCAGCGATTTCTAAAGAGGTTCCAAGTGGCTGGTCTTGGGTTCGTGTCTCCATAGTTAGTCGAGAAACACCGGCTATACTGGGTAAAGCCTCCCCTCGAAAACCTAGGGTTGTAATCTCAGTTAAATCTTCTGCCTTAATAATTTTGCTGGTGGCATGCCGCTCAAAAGCTAATAGGGCATCATCAGGACTTAGGCCTTCTCCATCATCTAAGACTTGGATAAGTTGCTTACCACCTGCTCTAACAATTACTCTTAGGTTTTGAGCTTTAGCATCTAGTGAGTTTTCAATTAATTCTTTTACCACTGAAGCAGGACGTTCAACAACCTCACCGGCAGCAATTTTATTAGCTAATGATTCTGGTAATAAGCGAACTTTAGACATTTTCTCTTTGGAGAGGGTTTAATGAATCAACAAGCAAACCCTCAAGGCCTAGATAGATAAAACTTTTTTAATAGCTATTCTTGGTTTAACAGGGAGATATCTCTTTTGCTTAGCTAGTTATTCTATTTGTTTTGTACTTGAATTTCTAAATCATCCAGTTGTCTTTGTTCGACTGGGGTAGGACAATCGGCCATCATATCAAATGCTCTAGCAGTTTTTGGAAAAGCAATTACATCACGAATAGAATCTTCTCCTGTTAATAACATTACAATTCGGTCCAAACCTAAGGCTATTCCTCCATGGGGAGGGACGCCGTACTGCAATGCTTTTAAAAAAAATCCAAATCGGCTTAAAGCTTCTTCCTTATTTATAGATAGTGCTTTGAACACCCTAGATTGTATATCCTGACGATGAATACGAATAGATCCTCCTCCAATTTCGACACCATTTAAAACTAAATCATAAGCCTTAGCTCGAACAACAGTTGGATTCGAATTGATCTTATCTATATCTTCTTCAACGGGTGAAGTAAAAGGATGATGACAAGCTACGAATCGTTTTTCATGAGAGTCAAACTGAAACATAGGGAATTTCGTTATCCACAAGAAATTTGTTGCCTTGGGGTCTTGGAGTTTTTCTTTTTTTCCTAAATGTAATCGGACAGCACTAAGAGAATCAGAAACTATTTCTTTACTGCCAGATACCAATAAGATTAAATCACCATGTTTTGCCTCGGCTTTGACAACAATATTATGACAATAGTTTTCACCTAGCTTTTTTAATAGAGGTGATTGAATTTCAGAATCTACCACTTTTATATAAGCTAATGTCTCTGCACCAAAAACCTTAGCTGTTGCAGTCAACTCGTCAATCTGTTTTCGCGAATAAATAGCGCAACCTGGGACACGTAGACCTTTAATTAGACCACCCTCTTTGAGAGTGTTTTGAAAAGGTGGAAAATCCGTTCCAGAAAGAGTAGAGCTAAAATCAATTAATTCTAAACCAAATCGAGTATCTGGTTTATCGGTTCCATAACGGTCTAAAGCTTCCTCATAGGAAAGACAGGGGAATGGAGTTTTGATTTTTACTCCAGTCACCGCAAAAATCTCAGTCATTAATGGCTCAACAATTTTAAAAATCTTTTCAGGTTGAATGAATGACATTTCAATATCAATTTGAGTGAATTCGGGTTGTCGATCGGCACGTAAATCTTCATCTCTGAAGCAACGAACTATCTGAAAATAACGGTCCATTCCTGCTACCATTAGTAGTTGTTTGAAAAGTTGTGGAGATTGGGGGAGTGCATAGAAACTCCCTGAATGAAGGCGTGAAGGAACTAAAAAATCCCGTGCCCCTTCAGGAGTTGATTTTGTTAAAAAAGGAGTTTCGATTTCATAAAATTTTTGTTTATCAAGAAAATTTCTAATTGCCATGGTAACTTGATGTCTCAGCTTAAAATTTCGATGAAGTTTTGAACGGCGAAGATCGAGATAACGAAACTTGAGGCGTAGGTCATCAGAAATTGCAGTATCATCTTCAATCGGGAAGGGAGGAGTTTCAGAATCATTTAATATTAGTAGTGATGATGCCAATATTTCAATTTCCCCAGTAGAAATTGATGGATTCACTGTTTCAGCTTGACGTTTTAAAACCCTACCTCGAACAGCAATAACGTACTCTGAGCGCAACTGCTTAGCTTTTTGGTGCACTTCCAAGGATTGTTCTGGATTAAAAAGAACTTGAGTAATTCCTCCCCGATCACGTAGATCTATAAAAATAAGATGTCCCAGATCTCGTCTTCTAGCTACCCATCCCATTATGACAATTTCCTTACCAGTATCTGTCAACTGGAGTTGTCCACAATCATGTGTTCGTTCAAAATTTTCTAAAGAATCCAATTCCAAAGTTAATCTCCTATCTATACTAAATTAGTTTTCCAATCCATTTTCTATTTTGTAAAAAATTTCTTTTTCCTCCACTAATATTTGTGTTCCATCGTGCATTCGTTTTAAAGGGTATTTCCCAGATTCCAACTCTTCACTACCTACGATTAATAAATATTGGGTCTTTAGCTTATTTGCTAGACGCATGGCACTTTTCAAACTACGTGGCGTGAAATCTAGTAAACATCGTAGTCCTTGATTCCTAAGGTTTTGTGCTACAAGAGTTGCTTTTTTAAATCCTTTTTCACCAAGAGGCGCTAAAAAGATAGTCGGAGTTTTTGGAGTCAAAGAAGCAAATTTTTCCTGAAGCAGTAGAATTATTCTTTCTATTCCAAGAGCAAAGCCAAAACCCTGAGTAGACTGTCCCCCAAGAAGCTCTGCTAATCCATCATATCGGCCACCTCCAACTAGAGTATTCTGAGCGCCCAGAGCTGTACTCGTAATCTCAAAAGTAGTTCGGGTATAGTAGTCGAGGCCCCGAACAAGTTGTGGAGCAACCTTGTACTTAATATGTCTATCCTTAAGGTATTGTAAAAATTGTTCGAAGTGTTTTTGACAAGGTTGGTCTAAAAAATCTAAGATGGATGGCAATGATTTAATGATCAACTGGCAAGATTCTGTCTTGCAGTCAAGAACCCGTAATGGATTAGTTAGTACTCGCCTTTGACAATCAACACACAAGTTAGCTTGTGTGTTGGTGAGTTCAGTTTTCAATATCTTAAGATAGTTGGGTCTACAATGGGAACAACCAATAGAGTTTAAAAGTAACTCAGTATTAGTGATACCAACACGGTTTAGAAAAAGCTGTAACATCTCAATGACCTCAGCTTCGATTGCTGGATGGTCTGAGCCGAGGACTTCAACACCTAACTGATGAAATTGTCGAGAACGGCCTTTTTGTGGGCGTTCTCTGCGAAACATAGGTCCAAGATAGTATAGTTTTAGGATTTGGGGATCGTTATACAGTTGATGTTCAAGATAAGATCGAACTACTGAGGCTGTACCTTCAGGACGAAGGGTGATTGAGCGATTATTTCGGTCTAAAAAGCTATACATTTCTTTCGAAACAATATCGGTATCTTTGCCAACACCTCTAGAAAAACCGAGATCTATAACTCTCATTCCCCTTGGTCCCGAAGGAGGGAGCTAGACGCTGAGATTCGTAGCCAAAGTAGCTATGGCCGCAGTCCTGCTCTAGCTGGCCGCAGATGGGGCGGATTAGGATTTGGTATTCCGACCAATGATCCAGACGAATATTGACGCTGTGTCCTCGATGAACTCATCTTCTTGGTTGGCGAAT
>ENA-UPTF01002400-UPTF01002400.1-marine-metagenome-genome-assembly--contig:-NODE-2400-length-10849-cov-11.892128_pt1 | contig 10849 bp, 10 predicted proteins | sample MGYA00238166_ERZ767019 | MGnify/ENA primary metagenome ERZ767019 (study PRJEB28930, sample SAMN06266391) | marine metagenome | isolation source: Sea water from 250 m depth | place: Atlantic Ocean... | reverse complement strand
TTGAAAGAGATGCAGGGAAGAAAAGCGCATATGGCTATAGTTATAGATGAATTTAGTGGTGTTGAAGGATGCGTCACACTAGAAGATTTGGTAGAGGAGATTGTTGGTGAAATACATGATGAAACTGATATAACAAAATCTAATTTTCAGAGAGAAGATAATAATACAATAATCACTAACGGCGATATAGAAATTGATGAAATCAATGAAATTTTTAAAACCAACATACCACAGGGAGATGATTATGCATCATTGAGTGGTTTATTACATGAACGATTACGTGATATTCCAAAAGAAGGCGATAAAATAGTCATAGGCTCGCTTCGTATTATTGTAGAAAAGGTTCTGGATAACAAACCTGAAAAAATCAGAATTGAAAAAGTTGTAATTTAATCTTTTTTTGAAAAATGTTCTTCTAGTAATTTTTTCTTTTGATCCATATTGAACAATTTTTCTGTCCGTTTTAGTGCATCTTTATAATCACGCTGAAATAGCATTGCCTGTAATAACATATAATTTTCCGGGATTACAATGCCTGTTTGATCATCAGAGTACATTAATTGAATTGTATCGCCTGTAGACGTAGTCATGTTAGCATGAATATGTAGCATATTTGTATCCTTAAAATGAAATTTTGTAGATTCAGCAAAGTCACGAACGTCTTTTGTTCCCTTAGCTGTCCATAGAATTGCAACGCCATATTCGTTCTTAAATAATTCATGAATTTCATTTGAAGTTGGAGCGTTTCCATTGAAACGTATATCCATAATATGTAAATGCATTTGTTTAGTAGGCACTTTAATTGCTCTAACAAATAACGGCGTATCTTTTCCAAAATATGCTTTTACATCAGTTCCATGATGTGGCTGTTCTGTCATTTCAATAGTATCAACAGTTTGTTTATCAGTTTGTTCAAGGTCAGCCCATCTTCTTATTAATGTTGCATCAAACCGAGATAATTTATCAGAATATTTTTCTCTCAATGGATTTAGAATTCTACCCATACCAGTTACATTACAACTTCCTTGCATTACGTAGTTTTTATCAAACGCTTCAGCATAGTTTACCCTAGAATTAAAAAGAATATCTGCTACTGATTTATCATTGAAAATGGTTTCACCACCCTGAAAAATAGCCTTAATGCCATTTGGTTCGTAAATATTTTTCTTATTAACGAATCCATTACCACCTGGCGATGCATCTATTACTAAATCACAATCATCTAACACAGATTCGATTGAGCCCGAAATATCATAATTTTTGAAATTATCAATTTTATCTTTAGGAACATAAACAGAAAGTCCATCATCAATAACATGCTGTACTTTTTCATTTGCTGAATGTTTTCCAATTCCTACTATATCTATATCAGGATCATCTTTGATGAATTTTGCAATACGATTGCCAATTGATCCATATCCATTTACAAATATTTTCTTCATGATTATTTTCAGTGCATGCCATTTATTTACATACTGTATGCTTAACGATCCATAATCTATAAGTTAGAAATTATTGGTAATTTTGATTTTTTAGACGTATAATAAAGACCTAAATCCTCATGATTTTTTATTGCAACCATGGAACCGGATTCAAAATTACCATCAGATGATAATATACCAAGCTTTTTTTCTAATGACGATAAAAATATTGAAAAATTATCTCATAAAAAAAATGATATAACTAATTCATTTGAATCTACATCAAAAAAATCACAGAGAACATCTAATCGAACTGTTCATTGGCCATCACTTGGAATTGGAGCTGGGATTGCCATTGCTTGTATTTTTTGTGGTGTATTATTGGTAAATATGATTAACACAGAATCCACACAAATTTTAGATGAAATTACAATAAATGAAATTACAACAACAAAAAAACCTACAATTGCATCATTTTATGACAACGCATCACCAATCTTAGGTGATCTAAATGCACCACTTACTATGGTTGAGTTTGGTGACTATCAATGTACATTTTGTAAAAAATTTTTCCATGAAACAGAGGAATCTATTATAACAAATTATGTTGAAACTGGAAAAGTGAAAATATTGTTTAAAGATTTCATAGTGGTTCCTGGAAATGATTCAGTTAATGCAGCTAATGCTGCACATTGTGCAAATGATCAAGAAATGTTTTGGCAGTATCACTCAACTTTATATAATAATTGGGATGGTGAGGGAACTGGATGGGCATCTTTTGAACGTCTTCATCAGTTTGCATCTACATTAGGTTTAGACATGGATAAATTTTCAGAATGTATGTCTAAATCAAAATGGAAAGAATTAGTTGATTCAAGTAAAGTAGATGGTCGTACATTAGGTGTAAGTGCAACACCAACATTTTTTATCATTGATCAAAATAATAAAGTGCTAAAAATTACTGGTGCACAGCATTATGATGTGTTCCAGGAAGTGTTTGATTCATTACTTGAATAATAGTAATTTTCAGAAAAATTACACGTTGATCTAAAAATTTGTTAATAAGATCTGAAAAAATTAACAGGAAATGTATATATTCTAAGTTCGAAAGGCTAGCTCATGGCAGCAGGTATAGATGATATTTCAATTTACATTCCTAGGCTTTATCTTGATGCAGGTGATTTTGCTAAAGCAAGAGGATTAGATCCTGAAAAATTAGAACGTGGTTTAGGAATTGGACAAATGGCAATTGTAGATACTAATCAAGATCCAGCATGTCTTGCATCAAATGCTTGTCTAAAAGTAATGCAAAAAAATAAACTAACACCTGATAAAATTGGCAGACTGTATGTTGCAACTGAATCATCGTTTGATGAATCAAAAGCTATGAATTCGTATGTAATAGGAATGCTAGAACAAGTTTACGGTGAAGATACTTTTGGACATTGTGGTGGAATTGAATGTAAATTTGCTTGTGTTAGTGGTTCATACGCGTTATATGATAATACTAATTGGATTAGAGCTGGTGAAGCCGAAGATAAATATGCATTAGTAGTTGTTTCAGATATTGCAAAATATGACTTGGGTTCAAGCGGTGAAGTAACTCAAGGTGCTGGTGCTATAGCAATGCTATTGAATGATAAACCTAGATTATTATCATTTGATCCTAAAGTTACATCAACGTCAATCAAAAACGAGTATGATTTTTACAGACCATTTGGAAAAGAAACACCAATTGTACATGGACAATATTCTAATCTTCTTTATCTAATTCAGGTAAAAAATGCACTAATCGATTATAAAAGAAAAGTAAAGGAAACAGGATTAATCAAACTAAATGATGGTGAAACTATTCTTGATCACGTTGATTATCTAAACATGCATCTTCCATACAGCAATATGGGTAAAAAGGCTCTTGCTTATCTTGTTAGACATGAATGGAGAGCTTTGCCAAGATGGGAAAAAATTATTGAAGAGATAGGAATGGAAGAACCAATTCCAAAAGATCCACGTGGAACAATTGAATCAGTACTTGAGGATGCAGAATTTATGACTAAGGATCACCAATTTACAAAATTATTTACAAGTACAGAAAAGTATGTTGAACTTTATGAATCAAAACTTGCCAGTTCCTTAATTGCATCTAAAATGATTGGTAATCTCTATACCGCATCATTATATCTTGGATTTAGAAGTAGCCTAGAGTTTGAATTCCAAAAAGGAGTTGACTTGAATGGAAAGCGTGTAGGATTTTGTTCCTACGGAAGTGGAGCCAGTGCTATGATCTTTAGCGGTATAATACAACCTGAATACGAGCAAGTTGTAAAAGATATGAATCTTGAAGCAGAAATTGGTCCAAGAACTAAGCTGTCTCTAGACGAATACGAAGAACTTCATGAAAATAAGCGTACGTATGAAGAAAACATACGTTCGGCAAACAAAGAATTCGTCATTGTTGATGTAGGCACAACTACTGAAAGCAGAGGCGAACGTCATTATGCATTTGTTGAATAAATCTGATGAATGAAAGTTCACCCATTAAAGATGCACTATACGCAAAGATAAATGACATCGGGCAAGAACAAATACACCAATTATTGTTAAACGGTAAGTTTTCAGAATTATTTGAAAAAATTTATGCACCAGTTATTCAAAGTGTACAGAATATAGAAGAATATGAAAAACATGGGATGTTAGCAGAAAGCCTAACACATTATCTATTTACAGAGATGTTAATTCCTAGTCAACGAAAAATTACTTTTAAAAATATAGAATTAGACATGATAATTCCAAATACAGAGGAATTACAAAAAAATAGTCATAATACGATAATGATATTTTTTGTTAAAACATCCAATATTGAAGAAATAAAACAAAGAATTCAAGATATAAAGAAAATTCAGGAAGAGGATCTAAACATATGGATTATTTCAAAAGATCATATTGAAATTCCACAATCTACATACATAACAGAAAAAGAGTCTTTTGGTAAATTTTTGAAAGATGCTCAAAATTTTATTAAAACAAAGAAGATGAATAAACTAAATATTTTCAAGACCAAGGTTTGATATATCAACAAAATTTGGAAAATTTTCAACATACGATTCAATGGTAAATGAATGATTGTATGGAATTGCACCAAAAACTTTGCGTCCAGTTAGACCAAAGATTTGATGCTCCAAATTAGTTAACTCATACCCATCAGAGACATTTTGATTTACCAAAATTCCTTTTAAATTCAAATTTTTTTGTCGTACATGCTCGTATGTCAACATGAAATGATTTACAGCGCCTATTTTAGAACCAGTTACAATGAATGAACTCAATTGTAAATCAGAAATCAGATCAGAAACAAAATAATTTTTAGATATAGGAGTCATAATTCCACCGATTCCTTCTACAATTACAACATCATGTATTGAAGCAAGTTGTTTGTATGATTCAATTACCTTGGAGATATCAATTTCAAGATTAAGTTGTTTAGATGCATCATATGGAGAAGTAGGAATTTCAAAATAATATGGGTTTACAAGTTCAACAGGATCTTTTACTCCCGAATATTTCATTAAAATTTCAACATCCTCGGATACAGAATCAGGCGTTGTCTTGTAACCAGATGCAAAAGGCTTCATCACACCAACATCTACATCAATATCACGAAGATGTTTAGCTATTGAAGCACTGACACATGTTTTTCCAACATCAGTATCAGTTCCAGTAACAAAAAAAGAATTCATCATAATTTCCTAGATATTGATTTGATTGTACATATGGTTCCATCAATTAGAAAGTTAAGATCTTTTTGAGATATCGCTAATGGAGGAACTAGCATTATAGTATTTCCAAGTGTTCGGAAATAGATTTGATGTTTTCTACCTTCTTCAAATACTAATTTGTTAATGGATGTTTTAGATGAAATAGGTTTGTTTGAGTTTTTGTTTTGAACAAGATCAATTCCCATAACCATTCCCTTATGACGAATTTCTCCCACAATATCTAAATTAGAAATATCATTAATTCTATTTTCAAAAACTTTAGATGTTTTTTGAATTTTTTCAATTAGATGGTATTTTTCATACAATTCAATATTTTTTAGAGATAATGCAGCAGCTGTGGGATTTCCAGTATAGGTATGACCATGAAAAAGATGTTTGAATTCAGAGAACTTACCAAGAAAAGAATCATTAATTTTCTTCGTGGTTAAAGTTGCGGCAAATGTTTGATATCCCCCAGTAAGCATTTTTCCAAACGAAACAATATCAGGAATAGAGTTTTGAGATTGATATTCAACCATAGATCCTAGTCTGCCAAAACCAGTTGCAATTTCATCTAAGACAAACAAAACATCATTTTTTTTGCATATATGAGATATCTTTTTTTGGAAAGTTTTAGGATAAATTATTACACCTCCAGCCATCTGTGCACCACTTTCCATAACAAATGCAGCAATAGAATTATCTTTTTTTAGTTTATCTTCAATTTTTGATAGGCAGTATTCTTCATATTCCTTAGAAGACATTTTTTTGTGAGTTCCAGCAGATATAGTTCTTGGAACAGGAAATTGTATAGTTGAAAATAATTTTGAGCGGAATTTTGAGAAAAATTCAGGCACATATCCTACAGACATTGCACCAAAAGTATCACCGTGATATCCATTTTCCAGAGTGGCAACATTTGTTTTTTTATTTTCCCCCACATTATTCCAATATTGCAATGCAATTTTTATAGCAACTTCCATGGCAGTTGATCCATTATCAGAAAAAAAAACTTGAGTCATGTTTGGAGACAATTTTATTAATTTTTTAGCTAGTAGTTCAGAGGGTTCATTTGTAAGATTGAATAATGATGCATGTTGAAGTTTTTTTGTTTGCTTAATGATTGCATTAACCAACTCTTTTTTAGAATGCCCCCAAACGTTACACCACATACTTGCAACACCATCAAGTAACCTATTCCCATCTTCATCAATCAACCACATTCCTTCACCACGAACAATTTTTGGAAATTTGCTCCATTCTGACATCTGTGTATTTGGATGCCACAAATGATTCTGGTTTTTCATTACTGCACAAATATTATTCATTATTAATAATAGTTAACCTCAACAAATATTTTGGTTAACGCTTAATTATGTATCAAAATTAAAAAAAGCAATGTCTGAAAAACGTGAACTGATATTAAAATACCGTAATGATGTTGTGGATGGCAAAAAACTAACAAGATCTACTATATCTGAATTATTTAATATTAGCAATGAATTCCTTCTAGATTTATCGGATGCTGCTAACCGCATAACAAGACATTTTCATGGATCAAAAGTTGATATTGAAGAATTGGCAAACATTAAAAAAAATTTTTGTAGTGAGGATTGCACATTTTGTTCACAATCAGCATTTTTTAATACGAAAATAACTGGATATGAACTTCCACCACCAGAAGAAATCGTTGAACAGGCACTGAATGCAAAAAATGATGGTGCTGGTTCGTTCTGTCTTGTTGCTGCATGGAGAGAACCTAGCACACTTGATTTCGAAAAAGTCTGTACAATTATTGAAGAGATTAATAAAAAAGTTGGAATTTCAGTTGAATGTAGTCTTGGATTTTTAACTGATAGACAAGCTAAAACACTAAAAAAACTTCAAGTAAAACGGTACAACCATAACTTGGAGACATCACGTAGCAAATTCCCAGAAATTTGTACAACTCATACATATGATGATAGAGTAAAAACACTAAAAATCGCCAGAAATGCTGGTTTAGAACTTTGCACCGGTGGAATAATTGGTCTTGGCGAAACTAGAAAACAGCGTGAAGAATTAATTTTGGAAATCTCAGAATTAGAGCCTGAAGAAGTTACTGTCAATATGTTGGTTCCAATGCCTGGAACACCATTAGAACTTCAGACGCAATTAGATATTACAGAGATCTTGCGGGTATTTAGCACACTAAGATTTCTTTTACCAAAATCAATAATCAAAATTTCAGGTGGACGGGAAGTTAATCTAAAAGATGATGGGCAAAAATTACTACTTAGCGGTGCAAATGGGATAATTAGTGCTGGATACCTAACTATGGGCGGTAATGCGATAAAAAAAGACACTGAAATGATTAATGAGATAAATCTTGAAGCATAAGTTTGAATATATTAATTCTGAATTAAAAAAAATTAGAAAACATAATTTATACAGAAAAATGTATGATAGTAAAATTACTGACGCATGTATATCTGTTAATTCACAAACTCTCATTAACTTATGCTCAAATGATTATTTAGGAATAATACAACCAAAAATTTCAAACAAACAAAATCAATCTAGCTCACGTCTAGTTTCTGGGAATGACAATTCATTTAGAATTCTTGAAGAAAAATTGGCAAAGCACAAATCACAGGAAAGTTCATTAATTTTTCCAACTGGATATATGGCAAATCTTGGTGTAATATCAACACTTGTTGAAAAAAACGATCTTGTGTTAAGTGATAAACTAAATCACGCAAGCCTCATTGAAGCATGTAAGCTATCAAATGCAAAATTATCAATTTTTAAACACAATGATATGAATGATCTAACTCATAAAATAAAAACGAAAGCCAAACGAAAATTCATAATTACAGAAGGAATATTTAGCATGGATGGAGATTTTTCCAATCTAAACGAAATTTCTGAAATTTCTAAAAGAAATAATGCAATAATCATATTAGACGATGCTCATGGTGACTTTGTTGTTGGTAATGATGGCAAAGGCACAGCAAATTATTTTGGTGTTTCAAAAAAAATTGATGTCTATATTAGTAGTCTAAGTAAGGGATTAGGATCATTTGGAGGATACGTATCAGCAAAAAAAAGCATCATTGAATTATGTATTAATAAATCAAAATCTTTTATCTATACGTCTGCATTGCCAAGGCTTCTAATTAATGATGCAACAAAAAGATTTGAATCTAATAGAGAGAAAAATCGAAAAAAATTATGGAGAAATGTTAAGAAATTTTCAGATGGTTTGAAAAAAATAGGTTTTAATGATAATTCAAATTCGCATATTTTTCCCATTATTATTGGAAAGGAAAAGATAGCAATGGAATTTGGTGAATATCTTTTTAAAAATGGAATTTTTGCACAGCCAATCAGGTATCCAACTGTTTCACGTAATCAAGCAAGAATTAGAATTTCAATTACTGCCAGGTTAACAGATAAACAGATAGCAAAATCATTGTATGTATTAGAAAATGCAAAAAGTAAATTTCATTTAATATAATTAACGACTGATATCAAAGGCCAAACAGCCAATTGCCTTGTTTGGACAACCAATAAAAAACGCTATTGTAATAGCAATTCCTAGAGATATACCAACTACCATTAATCGCTTATTCACATTCAAAATAAAAAATAGTTAGATAAAAAGCAATGTAATTTTGAAACTTCCTTGTGTTTAGGTTCAAAAATGAAATTTCATAAAATAATTTGATCCAATTAGATCAAAATATTTTAGTTAAGTCACAAAATGTAGATTTTTTGAATAATTTTAGAAAATGGGTTATATAGCTAAAAATTGGCGGGAGGTCAAAAATGGTATTCTATCACAGAAATTTCTAGATAGAGTTAGGCCAGAAGCCAGATTAAAAAACAAAATGTATGATGCTGGAAAGAAAATGGAAAGCCAGATTTTACGACTTGAACAGACACACACTAAATTAAAGCAAAATTATGATCACGTTTTCAAAAAAATTGTTGATGCAAAATTAATACGAAATGAATCAAGAGCAAGGACATATGCAATAGAACTACAAGAAATTAAAAAAGCAAAAAATAAAATTGCTGAAGCAAAATTGGCAATGGAACAAATTAAGCTTAGATTGAACACTGTCTCTGAATTAGGTGATATTGTTGTTACATTAAGCCCATGCATGTCACTAATCAAAGGACTTGCCCCATCAATTTCTACATTAATGCCACAAATGCACACATCGATGGAAGATTTAACAAGCATGTTCGGTGATATGTTAACTGATTCATCACTATCACAAGAATCAATGACACCAATACATCAAGGAAATACAGACACAGATGCAATACTTCAGGAAGCACATGATGTCATTGAGGGAAAAACAAGAACCGCTATGCCAGAACCACCAACTACATCATTACAGCATTTTTCAAAAGAAAAAGAATCTATGATTTAGACTTTTTTTTACTAATCTGAACAAGTAATTTTTTAATTCGAGAGATTGTTGGGTAACTATAACCTCTTCTACGATAATTCGCAATCATCATTTTCCAGTTTTTTAATCGCCATTGAGCCTGCTCGATAGTAACAGAATGAGTTTCTTTTTGTAAAACGCTTTTCCTTCCAACTTTTAGTATACCAGCATCTTTAGCAATCCAACGATTGTTCGCAAATTTTAAACCAGATAATATTTCAAATAGTGGAATTTCTTTGAAATATTTTTCCAGTTTTTTAATCTGAGAAGATGTAGGTGTTTCAGAAAGTTTCAAATTAATTTCAAATTCGCCCATAACAATTAACCAATATTATTCATTAAAAATGTATTAAATCATTAATTTGTGGTATAAACCCATGTTACACTAATTTAACAATCTAATCTTAGTGGACCATTACAAATTATATTCAAAACAGTTGGAACAAAAAATGCAGATATAAAAATTGCAAGTGAAATAACAACGATTTTTTGTATTACACGCATAAGAAATTTCTAATACGACTAAACTTAAATTAAACTTTCTGAGATTCTCAATTGAATTGATGCCATCACAACAAGGTTATGATCGAGCAATTACTGTTTTTTCACCAGATGGAAGATTGTATCAAGTTGAATATGCGATTGAAACGGTAAAAAGAGGAACGATCGCTCTTGGTATTAAAACAAAATATGGTATTATATTTGCAGCAGACGAAAAACCAAGAAAATTCCAGGTTGTAGAAGAATCACAAAAATTATTCAAGGTTGACCAACATATCGGGATTGCAGCAGCGGGTTATATTCCAGATGCACGCGGTCAAGTAACTGATGCAAGATTTTTTTCACAGAGTAGTAAGATAGTTTATGATGAACCTGTAAGTGTTGAAACTGTTGCAAAACATATAGCTGATCAATGTCAACAGTATACTCAATATGCTGGAGCTAGACCAATTGGTGTAGCATTAATTATTGGAGGAATAGATGAAAATGGGAATTCGTTATTTTTAACTGATCCTAGTGGAGCATATGTTCCATATAACGCGGTTGCAATTGGTGCATATTCAGATAAGGTTACAGAATTTTTAATAAAAGAATACAAATCAGAAATGACATTAGAAGAATCTAAAATATTAGCAGTCGCTGCAATTAATTTAGTAAGTAATGTTACAAATAATTCTGAGCAAATTAAAATTTGTCAGATTAAATCTGATAATAAACGATTTGAGATTAT
>ENA-UPTF01002399-UPTF01002399.1-marine-metagenome-genome-assembly--contig:-NODE-2399-length-10850-cov-9.717163_pt1 | contig 10850 bp, 18 predicted proteins | sample MGYA00238166_ERZ767019 | MGnify/ENA primary metagenome ERZ767019 (study PRJEB28930, sample SAMN06266391) | marine metagenome | isolation source: Sea water from 250 m depth | place: Atlantic Ocean... | reverse complement strand
CTAAGTCGTCCAGTCACAGTTCCGAACTCTTCCCATCCTTTTTTTGACGTTTCAGATGGATCTAATTCTCCAGGCATAGGACCTGTTCCTACACGAGTAAGATATGATTTGAAAACGACTATAACCTCGTCAACTCGCTTAGGACCTACACCTACATCAGCGCAAATTCCTGATGCTGTAACATCTTTTGTTGTGACGAATGGATAAGTTCCATGCCATAAGGATAGATGTGTACCTTGTGTACCCTCAATTAACACATTTTCACCTCTATCTAATGCGGAATTAATTTCAAGTGGGACGTCTATTAGATACTGCGTAAGATTATCAATCTCTTTTGCCAACTTGAGAGTACGCATTGCACGTTCCGCATTGGCAGGACCTGTACCAGAACCAGTACTTCCAATTTTCTCTTTTAATTGTCCTTTCGAATCCACATCTTTATGTGATTGTTCAATTATGCCACAGTTGTTATCTAGGTATGCTCTACCCTCAACACCAAAGTCATTTATTTCATTTAGTAATACATCAGGATTTACTACAACACCAGGTCCTATCATCACTCTAGCATCTTTATTCAAAAAACCACTTGGAAGCATTCTGACTTTGTATGTTTTTTCACCATCCTTGATTGTATGACCTGCATTTGGTCCTGCACCACCTCTAACAACTATAGTTGGTTTATCATGTATGGCAAGATAAGAAATGATTTTTCCTTTACCCTCATCTCCAAAAAAACCTCCAATTACTACAGTTGATGGCATAATTCAAATTTCAACATTCGCGTATTTAATCTATCTACTAGTTACTGTTAATATCAAGTCTGATTAGATCTCAATGTTGTCTGAAGAGAATTTTGCTGGAAACATTATAGTAAATCTTGCTAGTTTACCTGATTTTCTAAGAACACCCATACTGAAGAAAAGAATGACAGAGTTTTTCTCTATGAATGATTCTGAAAAGAATGAAATCATCAATAACGCATTAGAGGCTGGACCTACCATACCATTTCCAAATTTTTCAAAACTTTTCAAGACATGGCTAGAAGTACTCTGTACTGTAAGTGAAGAACATCGATATGATATGTTTTCAAACTACTTTAAACAAATCATGAAAAAACCACAAAAAATAATTCTGTTCAATTTAGATGGAATATTTGAGATATTTCTACAGTTGGAAAATTCAAAACAGCAGATTTTGTCCAAATCAATTAAAAATGTCTTTGAACGGTTAGATGAAGAAGATAAGCGAAGGATGGTATTGCTAACGCCTGAAATAGCCAAAAAAACTATTGGGTTTTAAGGCTGTTCTTCAGGATTTCTGTTATCCTCATTAGTATAATCAATATAATCTCCTTCTGGAGTCATTATACCTACAAACATCTTTTCATGTTTTCGTAATACTTTGCGATGATCAGCCATCGACATGTCAAGATGCATCTCATTCATTACCATAACACGCATTTCTTTCCATTCTTCCCAACATTTGTTACAGGTTGGGTATTTTTCAGCCTGTGGTTCAAGTTGTTCAGAATCAGGAATTTCCACTTTGCATTTTGTACAAATCTTACTCATTAAATGTGTCTGAATAATCTTTCAATTTATCTCTTATTCGAAAAAGCAATAATAGCCATTCAGAGAAATAATATTGTGAAAATAAAGTGTCCTAAATGCAAGCAAAATGCTGAATTGACCCCAGATTTTTCATTTGTGACTTGTACAGAATGTGATTTTGATATGACATATGGTGAATATGTAAAATTTGTAGCTCATAATGAAGCCAATTATTCAGACATTCTAGGTGATTATACAGGTAGTACTGAAGGTGAGACTGCTGGTACACTTGATGATTGGGAAGATTAGTCCATATTACTTAATTAATTTAGATTTTTGATTTTATTCAAATGGAATTTTTACTAGAGAATATTTTAAATCTTATCGGTTTTATAGTCGGAATAACAATTGGTATTTTTGCGTATATCGGTTATAAAAATACGGGAAGTCCGGTTCTTTTTAGACTATCAATTGCGTTTTTTGCAATAGGAATAGGATTTGGAATAATTTGGATGGGATATATGATAGATTCGATTTACATTGAAGAGGGAAAGATCAATCGTGGCATTCAGGCATTAGGATTAGGAGTTCAAACCATAGGTTATTTTTTTATTGCATTCTCTCATACAATAAAATCATTTTTTCCAAAGTCACGTTACTTTAGATCAATAGGAATTCTTCCATTATTTTTCTTATCAACCATGACCATAGAACATATCATTAGATCATTCTCTTTTATTTTACTAGTTTATGGTGCAATTGAAACTTTTGTTTCGTATATAGAAGGAAAACAAAAAGGTACACTTGCGGTAGGAACTGGATTAGCACTTTTGGCTTTTGGAGAATTCATTGCATGGTATTCATTTGTATTTCCAGAATCTATCCTTTATTCAATCTCAATTATTATCAAGGTTGCAGGTTTGATTTCTTTATTTGTTCCAGTTTCAAAACTACCAATGAGAAAAATAAAATTTGATGATGAATTGGAAGATGACTTTACAGATGATCCTGATAATCATGCGTAAATTTTGAAAATTTTGTTCGGTCAAAAATTTTTATGTTTTTAGTATATTGAAAATATTATCATATCAACTATACTTAGAATCTAAATACTGTTTAGATAAAATGGGTCTATACAGAGCACAAATTGCGATTGTTAGTGATATACTAAATGTGGCACAAGAAAATACATTTGAAAACAATGGTGCATCAGTTACTCATTTAGTTAGACGGGCAAACATTTCACATGGAAGACTTTCAAAGATTCTAGAAAATTTAGTTTCCCAAGGTCTTCTTGAACAAGTAAATTCTGATAGAGCTAATAAATATAAAATAAGCATGTCTGGAAGAGAATTTCTTCAAGCATATAGGACATTTTCAGAATTTACTAGTGGTTTTGGTTTGACAATCTAATTATTTGTCAAATTATAAACACATTCATGAAACAAGTATTTTCTGATTCTAATGGCATTGCATTAGCCGCACAGTCAATTAAAGATGGACAAGTTGTCATATTTCCAACAGATACTGTATATGGAATTGGTTGTAACCCATATGATGAAAATGCGGTTAGTAGAATCTATACAATGAAAAAACGGGATGAAACAAAACCATTACCTATTCTAGGATACTCAAAGCACATCTTGGAAAATATTGTCAAATTTGATGAAATTTCTAATAAAATTGTAGAGAAATTCTGGCCAGGACAATTAACAGTGGTTTTACCACTAAAAGATAGTAGATTAAAGAAATTATCTGGTATTGGAGACACTCTCGCTGTACGTATTCCAAACAACAAATGTACTTTAGCACTACTTAAAGAATGTAAATTGATTGTTGGTACAAGTGCAAATATTTCAGGACGAAAACCATTGACAAACCCTCAAAATCTTAATGATGATATTCCAATATGTGATATCTTTCTAGATGATGGAATAATACATAGTTCTGGTGTATCAACAATTATAGAAATCAAAAATAAAAATATCAAAATTTTAAGAAATGGAGATATATCTGAAAACGATTTGGTTGAATTTATTTGAATTTATTAATAACTTGTCCCAGGAATATGGAATTAGCAGCAATCGAAGAGGCTACTAAATTATTAAATGAGTTTGGTGATTCAAATACTAAAATTCTGAAGACTCAGTTTCCAGGTATAATAAAGGCTGAAACTATATTGGAACTACTTGAATTAGTGGAAAAGTTTAGGAATAAAATTGAGAATGAACCTTGGGAACTACGATATTGTTCGAGAATTATACCAATACAGAAAACTTGCCAGACAGATTTAACATCAATTAAACAGAATATTATTGAGCTAATCTCATGTGTAAATTCAGATGAAACCTATAAAATTTCTATAGAAAGAAGAAATTGCGAATTAATTCGAAATGAAATCATTTCTAATATTGCAAATTTATTGAGTAATAGTGTATCTCTAGAAAATCCTGATTGGGAAATTATAATTCAGATTTTAGGAGATGAGACAGGAATTAGTGTAGTGCCAAAAAATTCTATACTTAGTGTAAGTAAAATAAAGAGATTAGATTAGTATTGAGGCTTTCTCTACAAGTAGATCTTCCAACGGAGTTTTAGAATTTATTACATCAATATTTTTTTTAGAAATATTGAAATAATTTTCTAGTGTTTTTGAATTGTTGTTGCAAAATGGATTTATCAGATTTGGAAGGATTCTTTTTTGTAATTTATCCAAAGATTGATTTTTTCCTATTGATATTAGCAAAAAATTCTGATATTGTGTAATTCCAAGATTTTTTATTGCTTCGCTAATCTGTGTTGTACCAGCAAACCGCAATAAAATATCAATTTCTAGTTTTTTTGAAAGTAATGTGTTATATTGTTTTGCAGATATTGACAATGATAGAATTTTCTTTACATGTTCCTTGTTCAAAACAAAATTAGAGGATATTGCTTGAATTACAAGATCTGGAAATTCAGCTCTTAAAGTATCTAAAAAATTAGTACTTTTTATTTTATTTTTTCGAAATTCAAAAAGTTCAATATTTTGATTTAAAATTTTGAATTTTATTCTTTGTTGTGAACCACCATGTATAATTGGTATTATGTTTACAATATCATCTGATTCAAGTTTAGTGTCAAAACCACTTAATGCTGATGAATCAACACCATTAACTGCAATCAAAATATTTCTACCATCAATATCTATATTATTTTCTGGTTTTATATCGGCAAGATAATGTAATAATTGATGTATATTCAAACTGTCTTTGTTAATACTAATTTGTGTTTTATTAAACCATTTTTTTGCACCACCAGTAAAATTAACAGTAATCATGATTTGTACTCAATAAACAGATTAATTATTTTTTCTAGGATGTCTTTTCAGAATTATCATCATTAAGAATTTCCTCAGCAACTGTGTTTTCTTCCGCTGATTCTTCGATGATTACTGGTTCTGGTGTTGGTTCTACTACTGGTTCTGGTGTTGGTTCTACTACTGGTTCTGGTGTTGGTTCTACTACTGGTTCTGGTGTTGGTTCATTCATGTCTAATTTTTTATCATTGTCAATAAGTTCTTGTTTCATACTTTCAAATTTTTGTTTTCGCTGAATTATCTTAGTAATATAACCGGCAATCTTATTTTTTAGACTTTTAGAGCGTATGATTGAAACCTGATTTAAAAACTGCTTATTGGTTGAAAAATCAGTTCCGAATTTATCTTGGTACTGATTCATGATTTCTGTTGAAAGTCGTTTTATTCTATCCACTGAAAAAGACTCTTATGGGTTTTTTATATATGTACCATTAAAAATTTTTTCATCCATATAGAAATTTCTGAGAGTTCTTTTCTAATTGTTTTAACATGTTTTTGTATGATATTTGTAGTGTTTCTGAGGCACAATGGACAACACTAGGCAAAAATTGAATCTGTGTTGTTTTATAGTTAAAGCAGTGAGAGAATTTTACAGGACCGTCAGTTTCTACTAAAACTTGGTCTGTGTTAGTTTGCGATAATAAAACCTGTTTATCATTAGCATAAAGTAAAACAGGTCCATATGATACAAAGAATCCTAGATCCATCACATGTTTTAACTGACGTTTATTTCCATCAAACCAATGTAATAATACACCAGTCAGATTAAATGATGATATTATTTCAAGTACATCACCTAATGTTTTTCTTGAATGAATTGAAACTGGCTTTTTAAATTTTTCAGCAAGAGCTAACTGATTAGAAAATACTTTTTTTTGTACATTCCACTCTTCTTCTGATGTTATGTATTTTCGATCAAGACCAATCTCACCTACACCACTAATTTCTTTATTTTTCTGTTCAATCATTTCAAAAACTGACAATGCATCCTTCTGTGCCATTTCAGGGTGAACTCCAATAAATGGCAAAATATTTTGTGATTTTTTACTAAGATTTAATGTGTCTACTGATGTTTGATGATCCATCGATACACAACATGCCTTTAATTTAAGAATCTCAATTGCATTGATAATATGTAAGATATCCGATTTGTATTCTTGATCGGAGAGATGAATGTGTGAATCATAAAGCCAGCTCATACTTTTTCTTAAATTTTTACTAGTAGATTAGTTTGCATAAATCTGTACAAAAGTGAGATTTTTTTATTCTTCAAAGTATTTTACAAGTGTCTTTTACGTAATTATATGAAATCTTCGGAACTAGGACTGTCAGCAATGTATCGAATCTTGAAAAAATCTGGTGCAGAGCGAATAAGTGATGAATCTGCTGATGAATTAAGACGAGTTATAGAAGATATAGCAGTAGAGATATCAAAAGGTGCTGTTGATATGGCGAAACATGCAGGTCGTAAAACTGTTAAATCTGAAGATGTCAAACTTGCTTCAAAAACATTTTCTAAGCATTAAAGGCATGTGGAATCTGTTTTTATTATCATGGATTAGATAATTGTGGTCCTGCAGTACGAATATCATCTGAGATATCGACAAACTTGGTGAAGTTGTCAACAAACATCTGTGCTAGTTTTTTTGCAGATAAATCGTATGAATCTTTGTCAAACCATGTGTTTTTTGGATCTAATACATCTGAAGGCACTCCTGGACATTCCAATGGAACATCAAGATTAAACACATCGTCATGTCTGAATTTTACAATATCAAAAGCACCTGCTAATGCAGCTGTAACCATTGCACGGCTATATTTGATACTTATCCGTTTACCTACACCATAGGCTCCTCCTGACCAACCTGTATTCACTAAATATACAATTGTATTATGTTTGGAAATTTTTTCGCCTAGCATTTTTGCATAAACTGAAGCTGGTCTTGGCATAAATGGTGAACCAAAACACTCTGAAAATGTTGCTTTAGGTTCTTTAATTCCTCTTTCTGTTCCTGCTAACTTACTAGTATAACCAGACAAAAAATGATACATTGCACCTTCTTTAGTTAATTTGGATACTGGTGGTAATACTCCTAATGCATCAGCTGTGAGAAAAATTATAACTTTAGGATGTCCACCAACACTTGGAATTATTGCTCCAGGAATATAGTCAAGTGGGTATGCTGCCCTAGTGTTTTCTGTAAGACTTCCATCATCAAAGTCTGGTTTCTGAGTTTCTTTATTTACTACAACATTTTCAAGCACGGTTCCAGATTTAATTGCATTCCAAATCTGTGGCTCTGCTTCTTTGTTGAGATTTATACACTTTGCATAACAGCCACCTTCAAAATTAAAAATATGTTTATCTGACCAACCATGCTCATCATCACCAATTAACATTCTATCTGCATCTGCAGAAAGACTAGTCTTTCCTGTACCTGATAGACCAAAAAACAATGCAGTGTCACCGTCTTTTCCAATATTTGCAGAGCAGTGCATGGGGAAAACTCCTCTAGATGGCATTAAATAATTCATAACAGAGAACATTGCTTTTTTCATTTCGCCAGCATAATTTGTGGCACCAATCAAAACAACTCTTTTTGCTAGATTAATCATGATGAATGCATTCGTTCTAGTTCCGTCAATGTCTGGAATTGCATCAAAGTCGTTTAGGCAAACAATTGTAAATTCTGGTTCATGTGATTCAAGTTCTGTGGACGATGGTCTAACAAATAATTGTCTGCAAAAAAGACTTTGCCAAGCATGATCATTTATTACACGAATTGGTAATCTACTCTCTTTAGATGCACCAATAAAACCATCAAAAACATAAAGTTCTTGACCATCTGCATGTTTTTTCATTTTTTCAAAAATCTGATTGAATTTTTCAGAAGGAAATTGTCTGTTTACATTACCCCAGTCAATTGTTTCATGTGTCTCATCATCATAGATGATATAACGGTCTTGGGGTGAACGACCTGTATATTTTCCGGTTTTTACAGATAAAGAACCTGAAGATGTTATAATGCCCTCATTCTTTTGAGTTGATATTTCAACTAATTTTTCTACTGAAAGATTTCTATGTGCAGATTTGGGATTAATTCCAAGATTTTCTAACTGCGTTAGAAATTTTGAGGAGATTTTTGCCTCTGGCATTTACTCAACTCCAAATTTAATAATATACATGTGTTTTCTCAAGGATTGTAACGAAAAATAAAACACTATTATCTCTTTCTAGGAATTTGAAGATCTAACTTAGATACGTATTTATGTAAAAATTCGAGTCCCTAGTCATGCCGATCAATAAAGAAAAACTACAGGCGAGAGAAGAAGTTTCGTCTAGTAGACCAAAATTTATCAGACCGGAAAGTTGGCGGTACAAAAGGTTAGAAACTAACTGGAGAAAGCCAAAAGGAATCGATAATCACCAAAGAAAGCAAAAAAGTCGTGGTCGACCTGGTTTAGTAAAAATAGGATATGGTACACCAAAAATTGCAAAAGGATTACATCCATCAGGTTATACTGACAATTTAGTAAATAATTCAAGTGACTTGGAAAAATTAAATCCAAAAGAGGATGGAGTTAGATTTGGTCATAGTGTTGGCACCAAAAAACGAAAAGAGTTAATGGAAATTGCCATAGAGAAAAAATTTAAAGTATTTAATGCAAGAGTGAATAAAAATGCCAGTTAATCTAAAAGCAAAGAAACGATTAGTTTCAAGAATTGTTGGTGTAGGTGCTAATAGAGTTAGATTTGATAATGATCATCTTGATGATATAGCCGATGCAATTACACGAGATGATATAAGAAGTTTAATTACTGCTAATACAATCACAGTAAAATCATTCAAGGGTACATCACGAGGAAGAGCAAAAACAAAAAAGATCCAAAAAGCAAAGCGTGGTACAAAACAAGGTTCTAAAAAAGGTAGAAAAGGGGCTAGAGAAGGAAAAAAAACAGTTTATGTAAACAAAGTACGTGCACTTAGATACATACTCAAAATTGCAAAAGATAGGAAAGAAATTGATAATAATGTCTTTAAATCAATTTACAAAAAAATTGGTGGAAACACCGTAAGAAACAAGGCACATCTAAGAACTATTATCAATGAATCACAAAAATCTTAGAATTTAAAATAAATATTTTTAAAATTTTCAATCCTATCCTTTTTAATACAAATTCCTTCTTTTGATAACATAGTTTTTTTTACATTAATACCAAATGCATATCCACCAATATCACCATTTGATTTTACTACTCTATGACATGGAATTATTACAGGAAATGGATTTTTTTTCATTATTTGACCAACTACACGTTGCCCATTTTTGAGTCCAACTGATCTGGATAATTCACCATACGTTGTAATCTTTCCATATGGTACCTGAAGAAGTTTTTTGTAAATTCTTTCTTCAATTCTCAAATTTTTATCACTTCTAACTCTGTTGTAGATAATAACTCAATAATTTTTTGTTTGTTTTTACCTAAACTATTCCAATCCAATAATGCAGTTTTTGCACTATTATTTCGTGTAATAAGATGTTGAAAAAGTGACTTGTTCAAAAATTCTAGTGCATGTTTAGGTATAACAGTCCCTAATGCAAATTTTCCATTGATTACTTCATTAGTAAATTTTTCAGAATAATGTGTTCCACCAAAACATATTGCTATTGGAAATTGTTTAGTGGGTAATTCGTAAGTTTTTTTAATAATCTCTGCTATAGAACTACATAATTCTTTATCATTCCATTGTTTTTGAGTTGTTCCAATTTCTATGAAAATACATGGTTTGTTAAGATTTGTAGGACCATGATGTGTTGCTTCAATAGTTATCTGGAAATTAGAAAAATCATTACGCTTATTCCAAAGATTTTGAAGATATACTTTTTGAAATGATGCAAATGGAATTGCAAGTTGTTTTGAATTACCACCAAATTTTGCATAATCAAAATTTCCAGTACTATGACATGTTAATGCCAAAACACCAGATTCCGCAGCATGTTTTGATAAGAAAACATAGTTATCATAATCAAATTTCTCTTCTAACCAATCTGCAGATATTACAGGTGATGGAATTATTAATAGATCAAATTTTTTTCCTCGAAATATATCTCCATCCTTATCTAATCCTTGACTAATGAACTCTGCCATATTATTACCAGCAGAGTCATCTTTGTATGCCACCAGTAAATCCATGAATAAAAGATATATTGATACTTTAATAAATTCAAATTAATGAGGTTTAACCCAAAAGTCACATTCAAAAATGCGTATAATACGATAAAATTAACCAAAAAATCCGATAGCGATGTCTATAAACAACATCTAAGATTGGTTATGTTTGGAATTGCGACTGTCGGTCTACTAGGTTTTGGTATACAATTTATTTTTGCAACTATTCCATTTACAAGATAAAAATGTCTGAACGAACTTTCACAGAACCAGATGAACACCTTAATCAAGAGGATGTTATTGCACCAGAATCATCTAATGGAGAATCACATCTATTCGCAGTTAGAACTACTGGTGGTCAAGAAAAAGTTGTTCTAAGATTATTAGAGACAAAGAAGAGAAGTGGTGAGTTGAATGTACAATCAGTTCTACTAGTTGATAATCTTAAAGGATACATCGTAATTGAGGCTGAAGATCCACAGATAATGTTTAATGCAATTCAAGGAATTAGACATGTGAAAGGTCAATTAAGAGGTGAATTACAATACAGTGAAATTGAAAACTATCTGATTAAAAAATCAACTGTGTCAGAACTTGCGGTTGACGGTATAGTGGAAATTATTGGTGGACCGTTTAAGGGTATGAAAGCAACCATTACTCGTGTAGATCATGAGAAAGAAGAAGCAACTGTAATACTTCTAGATGCACCATATCAACTTCCTGTAACTGTAGATGCTAATTATCTTAAACCTTCATCATAGCAAGGAAT
>ENA-UPTF01002396-UPTF01002396.1-marine-metagenome-genome-assembly--contig:-NODE-2396-length-10855-cov-7.195305_pt1 | contig 10855 bp, 14 predicted proteins | sample MGYA00238166_ERZ767019 | MGnify/ENA primary metagenome ERZ767019 (study PRJEB28930, sample SAMN06266391) | marine metagenome | isolation source: Sea water from 250 m depth | place: Atlantic Ocean... | reverse complement strand
CCTTTACATGTCATTTTTGTTCTATATTATATAGAAATTATAAGTATTTAAAATAGATCAGGTGAATTATTACAAAAATTTCCTTATTTCATGTAAGATTTTGATTGATTTATATTTAAAAACTGATCATTTTCAAAAAAAATAAAAAAATGTGTATAAATATCTATGTTTTTTGGACTTAGACAAATTCGAGTAATTTTATCCTGTCATGGACAATGGAAGAACGGACCGCCAATAACCAGTACGTTGTGTAATAAATTGTGCAGAAAGCATATCGCGTTTACCTCTCTGATTATAATTTTTTATTTTCAATGTAGTATTTGCCTCATCAACAAATTCTATTTCAAAATTAGAACAGAATTTAAGATTTAGTAATTCAAATATCTTGTTTGCAATTGTCATGTCACCGTTGCCAATTTTAACAATCTTTTTTTTGGCTTTAAGTTCAGCCATTATGGTAACTAAATGTTCTACTAGTTTTTCAATTGAAACAAAAAATGTATTAGAAATATGATTACCTAAATAATAAACAGATAAACCAATTCTTTGTCCAGGATCTATTCCTAAAAGTAAAGTTTTTTCATTAAAACCATTATCTAATTTTTGAATTATTAGACCTTTGATTACAACTGGCTCTTTTTTTGTAATATCATCAAATAGTAAGGGCATTGATGAGTTTTCTGGTGCCTCGCTGTAAGTTGTAAAAAGCAGATCTCCATCATAGGTTTGAATTTGATTTGGCAAAATTGAATCATAATTGATATCAAGATCTTTTAGAATTTTGGAGAATCGAAAATATTGTCTACCAAATCCGGTAGCAATTCCAATTCTGACATTTTTTATTTCAGTGATAAATTACAGAAAGTGTTTTAGAAATTTACATGTTATGGTTAAAAATACTATTTTTTTTGTCAATTTAGGCACAAAAACTATAGAACTATAGTATCTAATTTGAAATATATGAAAATATTCTAAATTTAGTTATGGCTTTAAAACTGAAGAAATAACGTCTTTAACTGCAGAATCAAAGTTTGATTCTATGTTTTTTTGAATCTCAGTGAGTTTTTCTTCCCCTTTCTGATGAATTTTCTCTGATTCTGATTCGGCCTTGGATTTTGATTCTGAGATTATATTTTCTGCCTCTTTTGAAGCAATTTCCTTGGTTTTTTCCATTAAATCATCAATTTCTTTTTGAGCCTTTGAGTTTAGTTGTTTTTTCATATCGTCTAACTTGAGATTTAGTGAATCTATATCAGATTCCAAGCCTGAAAGTGCCTTGATTATCCCATCTACTTTTGTTCCAGTTTGACTCATTTAGAAAAATTCACTTTTTCCAATAATTAAACCATTCAATTTGTTGTCAATAGTAAAATTGCTCTAGCCAGATCGCCTTCTGCCTCAGCAAGTGCATTCTTTGCTTTTTCTTCATCAACGTTTGCTTGTTGTGACACTAAAGCAATATCCTCATCACTAAAAATTTGAACTTCTAATTCTTTTTCTTCATAGCTTTCAGCAACTACTTGAAAAATTGAATTGTCTTTTGCTTTCATTTCTGTTACTGCAGGTTTTGCAATAATGATCTCTTTTTTATCAGTTTTAATAATAACTTCTTGAACATTTGGAAGTTCTTCCATATCCAGGCCCATCTTGTCCATCATTCTTCGCATCTGGCGGTTTCCGCCACGTCCACCCATCATGAAATGGATTCTCTTTGGGTGACTTTTTAAACTATCTGATCTTTACTGCAACGCCTCTATTTTGGCTCATTATCATTTTACTAGAAAGGACCGATTTTCCAACTCCTATAACCTGATTTTTGTATAAAACTGGAACATCTGAGCCAATTTTGATATTTTTACCACATGATGTTACATGGCCACAAAAGACAGATTTTCCATCTTTGACAAATTCATTTGATTCTTTATCTATATGGAGACAATTTTCTTGAAATTTCTTGCTTTTAAGAAACAATTTGGCACAATGAATAGTGATTGCTAATCCGCCGTCACTTCTTGAGGTAAGTAATAATTTCTCCTTGTCAAAAACTGAACGTATTCTTCCTGTTTTTTTTGAAAGTTTAATTTCAAAATTCTTTGGAAGAAATTTCGATACGCCGGTACCAAATAATGCATCAACTGTATGTCTTAATTTTACGCTGTGGTCCACATGATGGGTTGTGCCTGATGACTTATTATTCTAATGTGCTGTTCCAGACTTTTAATCTAGATCTCTAGTCTCTATATAGAGAATGTAGAAAACTATTAATTCTATATAGTTATCGCTGAGTTATATGTCAAAGCAGGAAGAGCTTAGAAAATTACAATTCACTGGAAAATCATCCTTCATAGTTTCCCTTCCTAAGGAATGGGTCCGGGATCATGGTCTAAAACAAGGGGATCAGGTTGCCGTGGGTAGAAACGGTAGTTCAATTTTAGAGATAAGACCAATGAGTATATCAAAACCAAGCCACCAAGAGGCTGTAACTATTGTAATTTCAAACAATGACAACGATGCTTCAATTTTAAGAAAATTAATTGCATTGTACTTTTTGCACTATCAAACTATTCACATAAGACCAAAAGGTGATAGAATAACACCTAGTCAAAGAAATACAATTAGATCTGCAGTAAAGAATATTCTTATGGGTGCTGAACTCACTTCAGATTCAACAGAAGGAATAACTATTCAGGTTCTAATTAATTTGGTCGGTTTATCAGTAGATGGTGCCTTCAAAAGAATGCTGCATCTTGCAAAGTCTATGCAAGATGATGTACTATTGGCATTAAAAGAAGGAAATGTTGAACTTGCCCGACAGGTAATTGATAGTGATGATGATGTAGACAGATTTGGATTTTACATTATACGTCAGCTCACAATTGGTATTGAAAATGAGCACATGTTAGAAGAAATGGGATTTTCTAGTTCTAGGGATTGTCTAGGATACAGAGTAATTGTAAAAAATATTGAAAGACTAGCTGATCATGCCGAAAGAATGGCAAAGGACGTAATTGAATTTAAAAAACCAATTAATGAAAAAACGTTTGATAGATTAAAGGAATTAAGTGACTATACACTAAAACTAATTGATGATTCCTGCTTAGCCATGTTTAAGCAAGATACTGCAGGAGCAGAAATAACAATTGGTAATGTATCTAAAATAACAAAATTAGAGAAAAAAGTTTTTGATACAATAAAATCAGTTAAAAATGAAGAGGAAATTTATAGAATAAGGAAAATTATTGAAAATCTAAGAAGAATATCTGAATATGCAAGCGATATTGCTGAAATTGTACTCAACACAAATATCGAAAAAATGATTAAAAAGAAGTAAACTAAATTTAAAACTTGAACTCATGCATTCTAATAACCACTTTTGATATAGATTCAATTAATGAAGCAAAAGGATTGTGTGATAGCGCACAATATGAAATTGAACATATTATAAAACAAAAATTACTCCAACATGCAAAATTTGGGTTAAGTGAAGGAATAATTGATGAATTAAAAGAAATTATTCAAAAGAAGCAGCCCAATGTTATAGTGTTTGATGAAATCCTAAAACCAAGTCAAAATTATAATTTAGCCTCAGAATTAAAAATTGAGGTTTTAGATAGAGAATCATTAATTCTAGAAATTTTTGAAAGTAGAGCACAAAGTACAGAATCACAAATGCAGGTCAAATTAGCACAACTTCGTTATGAAATGTCAAGAGCAAAAGAAAAAGTTAGGCTCGCAAGAATGGGTGAACAGCCAGGTTTTATGGGAATTGGAAAATTTGAAGTTGATGTTTACTATAATGATATTAAAAATAGAATGCAAAGTGTAAAATCAAAGTTACAAAAAGCAGGAAAGCAACGTGAACTTCACAGACAAGGACGTAAGAGAATTGGATTCAATACGGTCTCAATTGCTGGATATACATCAGCTGGAAAAACAACATTGTTTAATGCATTAACCGGTGAACAAAAAGAAAGAAGCGCAAAATTATTTACTACACTGACAACTACCACAAGAAAATTTAAGCTTGACATGGAATGGGCTTTAATTTCAGATACTGTAGGTTTTATCAGTAAATTACCAGCATACATGATTGAAGCATTCAGATCAACTCTAGAAGAATTAACTTTCACTGATGTTGTATTAGTTATTATTGATGCCACTGATGCTAATAATCAATTAAAAATTAAATTTTCAAATTGTATGAAAACTTTGATTGAATTAGGAGTACAAAGAGATAAGATTATTTTTGTTTTGAATAAAACAGAAAATATGAATTCATCTGAAATAAATTCTAAGATTCAAGAATTAGAATTAGATAATAATAACAAATATGTTGCAATTTCTGCTTTGACGGAAAAGAATTTTGATGCATTGAAAGAAATTATAAAGAAAAATATCGATATGGATAAAAGAATTATAAACAAAAACTATGGTGTTGAATAAATGAATATTGAAGTCCTAAGAATTGGCCAAAGAATTCTAAGGGATGATCGTGTTACAACACATGTTGCATTAGTTGCAAGGGCATTTGGTGCATCTAAAATTTACATGACTGAAATTAATCCAGAAATTAAAGACACAATAAATAAAATCAATAATACTTGGGGCGGAAAATTTGAAATTGAGTTTATCTCAAACTGGAAAAATGTTATCATTTCAAAAAAAAATACTTCAAAAATAATTCATCTAACTATGTATGGTGAAAATATTAATGAAATTCAGAAAGATATCAGAGAAGAGAATGATATTCTAATAGTTGTAGGAGCCGAAAAAGTACCACGTGAGATTTATGACTACGCAGACTATAATGTATCAGTTGGAAATCAACCACATTCAGAAATCAGTGCACTTGGAATAGTTTTAGATCGTATTCAAAATGGAAAACAATTTGAAAAAGAATTTGAAAATTCAAAAAGAGTGATAATTCCTAGTAAGAACGGTAAAAATGTCATATAATCGAAAAAAACGGATTAATAATGCCTGAAAACAGTGATGTTGTATGGTAGATAAATACGAAGATCCTTTTGTAAAAATTTCTCATATGATAGGAGGAGATGAATACCTCAAAGTGTCTAGATCACTGCTTAAATCTGAGGATGCAACTGATGAGGAAATAGCAAGCTCGACTGGATTAAGAATTAACATGGTCAGAAAAGTCCTTTATGATCTTTTTGGAAAAGGTCTAATTTCTGGAATAAGAGTAAAAGATGAAAGAAAAGGCTGGTTTGTTTATAGATGGCGTTCACGCCGTGATGAAGTTGAAAACTTTATTGAGAATCAGAAAAAAAAGATTTTAGAAAGAATTCAACAACGGCTAGACTATGAAAATTCTTCAGAATTTTATCATTGTGGAAATCATGATTGTAACAGAGTTACATTTGAAGATGCATTAGATTTGTTCTTCAAGTGTCCATCATGTGGTAAAGTTCTAAACCTAAAAACAAACGAGAAGATTAAAAAACACTTTACAAAAAAAATTGATCACTTGAAAAAAGATATCAGAGTCTAAGTTTTATAGTATACAACTATTTCATTTCCAATTTTTTGGATTTTTCTAAGTTTCAGTTTTTTCATTGAAAATATACTTTTGAACCCACTGCCTTCTACCAATGTAACAGAATCACTTCCACCTAGAATGTAAGGAGCAATAGTGATGATTAACTCATCAACAAGACCACGTTTTAGAAAACTCCAGTTTATTGTTCCACCACCCTCTAATAGAATTTTTTTTATTCGTTTCTTGTGTAAAATTTTCAAAAGTCTTAGTATATCAACAGATGTTTTTCCACATTTGATAACTTCTAATGGAAATTTTTCTAATCTAAGGAGATTCTTCTTAGAAATTAGACTAGTTGTTGCTACAATAGTAGGAATTTTGTTACAGGATTGAATGATTTTGGAAGATGACTTTATTGTTCCACGTGAATCTAATAATATCCGTACAGGATTTTTTCCTCTTGTATATCGTACACTTAGTGTGGGATTATCAGCATCAAGTGTGTTTTTCCCAATTAGAATTCCGTCTACTTTAGCTCTTAATCTATGAACTCTGATTTTATCTTTTTTTGATGACAATTTAATTTTAGTTACATTTTTTCCAATTTTACCATCAAGTGTCATTGCAGCACTTAGAATTACATACGGTCTAGATTTTTCCATAGACGATTTTACCCCTACTCATTACTGCTCTAATTGATTCTTGTGATGCTCTATGAACAATTGATGCATGAACATTATTCAGTGGTTCTAAATCAATTGATTTTTTATCGATGAAGATACAATCTGCAAAATAATTTTCTTTAATGCAACCAATTTTTCTATTTAGAATTTTTCCAGAATTAACTGTGGCCATTTTCAGAATTTGTTTGGGGTCTATTCTTTTTTTCTTATTACCCATAGTTACTTTCCATACATAATCCATTTCTCTAAACATATCAGGTGAATTTATCATTACATTATCTGTGCCAATACCTATGTTACATTTCATTTTAAGCATTAATTCAATATCTGGTATCCCTTCTGCAAGAGATGCATTTGCACGTGGACAGATAATAATTCCTCTACTTTTTTTAGAAGCAGACAAAAGATCACTTTTTGATGCATTTGTCATATGAACTAAAAATGTCGGTTGTGCTAAAAGAGCACGCTTTGGTTCAGTTTTTTTAGTCATTCTCTTAGAAACTGCATAACTATTCAAAGTCTCAGCTGCATGAATGCCTACAATTTTTTTGACCTTTGAGAATACACACAAATTATTATCACTGTTTTCGTTTGGACCACTAATTCCTACTCCATCACAATTTTCTAATAATAATTCTAAATCATTTTGAAGAAAATCTGGCATTGAAGTATTTTGTTTAATTTGTTTTTGAGTATGATAGTACTCTAATCTTCCTAGAATTATTGCATTAATTGGAACGTCTTTTAGTGCTCGTTTTAATAAATTAATTCCGTGTGTTCCACCTTCTCTAAAATCTACAAATGTAGTTATTCCTTTTTTAAGCATAGTTTGTGCAGATTTACGCATAAATCTAATCAATTCTTTGTCTGGTGTTTCGCGTAAAATTTTTTGTTTGAGTCCAATCATTGGGTGAATTTTAGAATCAACATCGGCATTTAATGATAAATCTTTAGCAATTGAATCTCCGATATGAGTATGTCCATTGATAAAACCTGGAACTAAAAGAAGATTTTCACAATCAATTACATTATCATTTTTGTTATTTATTTTCGAATTAATTTTGTAAAATTTTTTGTCTTTAACTTGAACACTAATAGAATTAATTAGTTTTAACTCGTGACCATAAAGTAAACTAATATTTTTTAAAATCATTTTAATTCGTAAACTTCTGGTTTTTCTTTTCCTGAATCTCGAATCTCTCTTATTGTATCTAATGATTTAGTGGCAAGTTTTGCAGCATCTCTTCCTGTTTTGCTAATACCTATACCACAATTTAGAAGCAAATTCATTTCGTCTTTTATTTGATCAATGAATTCATGTGCATTAATTTTATGCTGTGAATTAGATACCACCATAAAATTATCGCCTCCCATAAAAAATGCTAATGACTTTTTATCCAAAAAGAAATCAGACATTTTTGAATATAGCTTAAACATTAATGATGATGTTTCATAAGGAGATAATGTCTTACGTTTTGCTGTAAGACTGTCTACATCAATATGCATTATTGCAACATTTTGGTCATCTTTACCATTCAAAGAACCATAAATGTTGTATTGCTTATTAAGAAACTTCTCCTCTCTTTTTCCATTATATGCTGATATATTGGCATCAAATGGTGTTTCTCCATAACCAATAGTCATTGAAACGTTGATTTCAAATAATTGGCCTAGTTGTTTTTGAATATCAATATGTTCATCTAGTGAAATTCCATTTGTAATTACAAAAAATTCATCTGATCTATTTTGAAATACTAAACCATTTTTTTCTGAGAATAATTTTTGAATTTTCTGATATAATGATGCCTGTAGCATCTGTAATTCATGCTCTCGATCACTTCCTAGAGTTAATGTCCATGGACCATAACCTGTAATTTTCATGATTGTGAGCTGTATCATTTACTTATCCTCTTTATTTCAGAAAAGATTTTTTGAACTGCATTTACTGCATTCTCTGATACTGGTCTAATTCGTGCATATGCTTGCCTCTCACTCATTCCGGGACCTGATATTCCAAGTGTAACAGGTTTTTGATGTTTAATTGATAATTTTGCAATATTTCGTGCTGTTGAATTTGCTATTACTTCATCATGTTTTGTTTTACCTTTGATAACTGCACCTAATGTTACAATACCATCTACATCTTTTTTCTGTAATAATTTATCGATAATTAACGGCATATCGAATATTCCAGGAACTTTACATGTGTATTTTATATTTAATTTTAATTCATTTGCCTTTTCTATTGCTACACTATGCATTCTTGATGTCACTTTCTCGTTAAATTCTGCAATGACAATAGCAATATTCAAAACTAATGCACCTTAGCAAATTCTAATAATTCTTTTCCATCAATAAATGGAATTGCATTATCTTTTGCGTATTGTTCTGCTTTTTCAACTGATAGTGCAGAATAAGTTTGTGCATCCATCATTTCACATATTGCTGTAATTGGTGATAATTTTGCAAGTTGTGCAAGATAAATTGACATCTCTGTGTGACCTTTTCTCTTAGCTAATAATCCTTGTGATGCTATCAAAATAGGAACATGTCCAGGTGTCTTGAATGATGATAGAAATTTTGATTTTGGTTCATCAGAATTATACAATTCGGACATTTCTTTTATTGTTAGAGCTCTGTCCCTGTCCGTAATTCCAGTGTATGTTTGTTTATGGTTAATGTAGATTGAAAATGTTGGATGATCACCATATGGTGCAGTTCCCATAATCATTTTTCTAGAGTCAGAATCAAAATTTTCGGAACTAGATAAAATATCATGCATGTATTTTAGATCTAATTTTTGTGCAAGTGAATCATCAATTGCAAGACAAATTAGACCACCTGCATGTTGTCTCATTCGAGCAATATGTTCTGGAGTAATGAATTGTGCAGAGGCAACAAGATCAATTTCATTTTCTCGTCCATTAGAATCATGAATCATTACAAATTCTCCTTGTTTTAGTGAAGCAATTGCAGAATCAAAAGTCATTTAAAAAAATTTGTTCTGTAGATATTATAAAGTTTACTAGATTTTTTGTTATTACCAATTTATTGGTAAATATTTTATGGCTAATTGAGAATATATTTTCCTAAAACATCAGTCTCAATATTTAGTTTATCACCAATTTTTTTTGTTTTAAAATTAGTGATTTTCATTGTATGAGGAATGATACATACTGATGCAAGATCATTTTTTGCATCAACTACAGTAAGACTGATTCCATCTAATGCAATTGATCCTTTCTGCACAACATATTTTGTTAGTTTTTTTGGAATTTTAAACCAAATCTTTACTTCTTTTGGTTTTTGTTCTATTTTTGTAATAATTGCAACACCGTCAACATGGCCTAAAACAAAATGTCCTTCTAACCTTTCTCCAACTTTAAGACTTCTTTCAATATTTATCAGACTCCCAACTTTCAAATTTCCAAGATCAGTTTTTTTCATTGTTTCATCAATCATTTCAAACATACAATTATTCTTTGAAATATTTGTAGCACTTAGACAAACTCCATTTAGTGCAACACTTTGCCCTATCTTAAGACCCCTAGAATTTTTTCCAAGATCAACTAGAACTTTGATTGCACTTTGATTTTTAGTATTTTTCTCAATTTTTTTAATTTTACCTGTTCCAGTAATTATTCCAGTAAACATTGCTACATTATATGGAATTGGTTATAAATAACATCCCATCTATGTCTATATTAGATGGATAAGAAAAAAGAAAAATCTGATGCCAAGGACGAAGATGCCTTGGATGGAAAAACACTACATGATTTATACCGACACACTACAAAATTAATAAAATAATTACTTTAAATTTCAAGCAAAGCCTTTGCTCGCTTATAATGAACTTCGTCAATCATTTTACCATCAACTACTGTTGCCCCTTTTCCTTTTTTTGTTGAAGTGTTGTATGTTTTGACAACTAATTTTGCCCATCTAATTTCATTTTTATTTGGATGATAAATTTTATGTACTGTCTCAATTTGATCTGGATGAATAACACTCTTACCAACGTAACCTAAACTACGACCAATATCACAGTCCTTTTTTAATCCAGATTTATCTTTGATATCCTGCCAAATCCCATCTATTGCATATACACCAACAGCTGCTGCATCAACTGGAATTTTGTATCTTGCGTATTTAGCACCTCTAGGATTTCCTTTTGTATATTCAATACCAACATCGTTTAACAAATCAAAAATTCCAAATACAAGTGCATCAATTCTTTTACTGCAAGAAGCAATCTCATAGCAGTTTACAACTCCTAATGCTGATTCTATTGAAGGAATTATTCGTGTTCCAGAAATTTTACCCTTTTTTTCTAGTGAAATTATTGTCTTTTCTATTTTTTTTAGTTCTTTTGCAGAATTTACCTTTGGAATTACTATACCATCAATACCTTTCTGCATAATTTCCTTCAAATCTGATCCAATTTTTCCTGATTCTGGGGAATTAGTTCTTACGTAAATGTTTGCAGAATAATGTTTTCTTTGTTTTAATGCACTTTTTATCAATTTTCTGGCTTTTGCCTTTTCTTTATCTGGCACAGAGTCTTCAAGATCAAAACAAACAATGTCAGCTGAGATTGATTTAGCTTTTTCTAAAAATCTTGGATTATTTCCTGGAACAAAAACTAGACTACGAAAAAGATTTGTCATTAAATGAC
>ENA-UPTF01002394-UPTF01002394.1-marine-metagenome-genome-assembly--contig:-NODE-2394-length-10861-cov-2.011777_pt1 | contig 10861 bp, 5 predicted proteins | sample MGYA00238166_ERZ767019 | MGnify/ENA primary metagenome ERZ767019 (study PRJEB28930, sample SAMN06266391) | marine metagenome | isolation source: Sea water from 250 m depth | place: Atlantic Ocean | study... | reverse complement strand
GGTTACCAGTGGAACCATCCAGCTGCTGAAGATATCATTATTGTTACCTACTGGATCACAAATGTGGGAAGCAATGTTTTAGATAGTGTTGTTTTTGGGATGTACGGTGATTCAGATGTTGGTGGGCCTTCTAGTTTTAGTGATGATGATGCCTGGTTTGATATTGAGAATGATATGGTTTATCAGTGGGACCATGATAACTGGAGCACATCCTATGGAGGGTTCAGACCTGCCTATTTTGGATGGAGCTTTCTAGAGTCTCCTGGTAACCCTCATGATGGTATTGATAATGATGGTGATGGAATGATAGATGAAAGCCAGTTTGATGGTATTGATAATGATGGTGACTGGGATCCTGAGAGAGATGATATAGGTGCAGATGGACTTGGAGAGTATCATATTAATTATACTGGCCCGGATGAAGATGGAACAGAAGGGAATGGTATCCCAGATCTTGGCGAACCGAATTTTGAGATCACGGATAATGATGAGTCTGACCAGATTGGGCTCACCAGTTTTTATTCTGCACCCTACCCAAGTGTGTATCCTTCCAATGATGAAGTCATGTGGAGCCAGCTGACACCAGGAATTTTCCAGGTACCAGGCCAGAACTTGGACCAAACTTTTTTGTATGGATCAGGGTATATATCCTTACAACCCGGAGAAAAGAAAAAGTTTGCAATTGCAATGGTCTATGGTGAAAACATGGCAGATATTTTGCGGAATACAGTCACAATGCAGAATATTTATGATAATGACTATAGCTTTGCAAAGCCTCCTCTAAAACCAACCATGACCGCCGTACCAGCCGATAACAAGGTCACTCTTTACTGGAACAGTTTTTCTGAGAAATCAATGGATCCGATCTACGGTAGAGATTTTGAAGGATATCGAATTTACAGGAGCACTGATCCTGGTTTTATAGATGCATATACCATCACCGATTCCTATGGGAATATTACTTTTAAGGAACCGATTGCCATCTTTGATTTAGAAGATGGATTGATGGGTCCTCATCCGATTGGTTATAATGGTATTCAGTTTGATATGGGTGAAGATACGGGTCTGGAATATATTTATGTTGATTCAAACAATGTTATCAACGGCCAGACCTATTACTATGCGGTCACAGCCTATGATAAAGGGTACGACCTGGATTTTTTTGAGAGTGGCTTTACGATCGCCGATAACCTACAGCCCATAGCGCCATCGGAATGCTCCATTACTCTGGACTTGGATTATAAGGGAAATGTAGTTAGCCTGAGTGAGAACGCAGCCATTGTGGTTCCAAACCCGGAAGCCCTTGGTTATGTTCCCCCTAATACTGTGGCAGAAGGAGAAAGGTTTATTAACCATGTTGAAGGACATGGCTCAGGCTTTATAACGGTAGATGTTATTGATCCCTTTGCGATCAAGGATAACAATGAATACCAGGTCATTTTTGACACACTGGAAACGGCTGATGATATAGGATTCAGTGTGCGTAACCAGGACCTTATTCTTGAAACATTGGTCATACAGGCTGACAGCAGCGCCACGGCATCCTATGATCAAATTGATGCGAGGATGAATGTCACGTCCACATTGATCAATGACAGTACGGTTTATGACACTACCTATCCGGTCACTGTTACCAACGTAGCTGGCGATGTCACGTATAATTTTGGAGTAGACTATACAATTAATTCCACGGTCGGAACATTCTTTATAAGCAATGCTGATCTCCTATCTGCGGGTGAGTTAGCCGTGAGCTATCGCTATTTCCACCTTGATAATCTGGAAACAATGAATGGTGAGACAGATAATCCACTCTTTGACGGTATGCAAATTATTTTAACAGATGCAGAATATGATCTGAATGAAGACTCATCAGGATGGACGATAGGTGACTGTAACTATAGTATCTTAGCGATGAATGTTTCGCGCTTCTATCCAGCAGATTTTGAGCTGCAGTTTGAAGGAAATATAGGGGATTCAGTGATGGCTGATCCCTATGGAACAAGCGTTCCCTTCAGAGTAAAAAATGTCACCCATGATGATGAACCGCCGTTTCGTATCTCTGATTTTGACCAGGACGGTGAGTGGGATCCGAATGAATCGATCTCTATCCGGCCTTATGCTGTGCTCCAGGATGGGCCTCTGATTTCCATACGATTCAATCAGGATTCATTGGCGATTTCTGACACCACCATCTATGATACTACTATTACAGGTACGGACACGGTTTATTCAGATACGACACTCTATGACACAACTCATCTGGAAGTGATTGATCCTGTAGCTGGGGATATTTTCCATATTGAGATAGACAGGCCATTCTCCATGGCTGATGTATACAGTTTTACTACAACCGCTTCAAGGATCAACGTTGATTCGGCAAAAGCTCAACTAAGTTCTATAGCTGTAGTGCCCAATCCCTATATAGTAGCTGCATCCTGGGAACCAAGGCATCAATACCAATCAGGAAGGGGACCTAGAAAAATTGATTTTATTAATCTTCCCAATGAATGTACCATCAAGATATTTACCTTATCCGGCTATCTGGTCGCAACGATCAATCATAATGATGTTTATGAAAATGGAACAGAGTCCTGGAACCTGCTCTCAAGGGATAACCTTGATATCGCATACGGGGTCTATCTCTACCATATTGATGCGCCCGGTATTGGGGAGCACACAGGCAAGTTCGCGGTGATAAAATAATGAAGAGATTCTTAATTCTGGCTGCTATTTGTATTTCATTTGTGTTTTCACAAAATAATGTAGCGACAACATCAGCAGCATTCCTGGAAATAGGTCCAGGAGCCAGATCTCTGGGAATGGGAAGCGCCTTTGTATCCATTGCCGATGATGCCAGCTCACTCTATTGGAATCCTGCTGGAATCGTGAATGTATCCCGCCCAGAAGTTCAGAGCTATTATGCACCCTGGCTTGTGGAGACTCAGTTCTATTATAATACTGCTGTTATACCCATGGGTGGGTTTGGAAGCCTGGGTATCTCCTTTACTGCAGTGACCATGGATGAGATGATGGTCAGGACCGTACAAGATCCTGAACCAAGTAAGTATGGTCAGAAATTTGATGCAGGTAATATATCGATGGGCATCGCCTATGCTAAAAAACTCACCGACCGATTTTCTTTTGGATTCCAGACAAAATTTATCCAGGAATCCATCTGGCAGATGAAGGCCCAGGGTATCGCTGTCGATATAGGAACCTTGTTCATTACAAAGAAAAATATCAGGATTGGTATGAGTGTTTCCAACTTTGGTGGGAAAATGGGTATGGAAGGTATAAATACATTGGTGGATATTGATGTTGATGAAACTATATATGGAAATAATGATAGGATTGATGGTTACCTGGACGCGGCAAAATGGCCACTGCCCCTTATGTTCAGGTTTGGTTTGAGCAGAGAGTTTGTGCTCAATCCAAATATGAAATATCTGGTAGCAGTGGATGCTATCCATCCGAACAATAATCCAGAATATTTAAATGTTGGTGTAGAGTATAGTGCCATGGATATGGTATTCTTAAGGTTAGGACAGTCCCACACTCTCTATCAGCAAAACTTTTTCGAAGATGGGGTTAAGGTTCATGAAGGATCAGAGCAGGGTCTTTCAGTTGGTATGGGAATAAAATACCAGATACCCAGGGGACCCAAATTACGTATTGATTATGTGTATACTGAGTTTGGTGTTTTTAATGATGTCCAAGGGTATTCTATAAGCGTTTCTTTTTAGGTTTCTATGAGGAATCTTATCCTTTTTACAGCCGTTACACTTTTAGGTTGTTCATCACAGGTTGACATAGGTATTGATATGGGGAGTCTTTCCGAAACAGAAAAATTTCACGCGCTATTAGATAGGGAATGGAAAAAGGGCATCATCAATAATCCGGAGTGGGCAACGCGATTAGGAGATAATCGTTTCAATGATAAACTGAACGATGAATCCTATGAGACCATTGTCAAGCGGCAGGGTGAAACCCGGGTCCTGTTGATAGAAGTCCAAGATATTGATCGGTCTAAATTACCTGATGATATACTGAACTATGATCTCTATCTAAATGGTATCAACAGGCGTATTGAAGGGTTTGAATTCTTATCCTATTTGATGCCTATTGATCAAATGGGAGGCATCCAGATCGGTTTCGCGGGCATCTCTAACTACATGCCTTTTAAGACCGTTCAGGATTATGATAATTATATTTCCAGATTGGAAGCATTTCCTTTAAAAATAACCCAGACCATTGACCTGATGAAGCGGGGGGTTGAATCGGGTTGGGTACCGCCAAAGATTGTGCTTAGCGCTGTCCCAGAACAGATCCAATCCCAGTTTGAAAAACCAATTATTGAATCGCCGCTTTATAAACCATTCAAAGAATTTCCAGAATCCATTCCCCTGGATACTCAGAAAAGATTATTAGACAAAGTGGAACGGGTCCTGATGGATGATGTTTATTCGGCCTATCGTTCACTTTTTACATACTTCAATGATTTCTATCTGCCGGCGTGCAGGGAATCCATTGCCTGCAGAGAATTCCCTAATGGTGCTGAATACTACAGATACCAGATCAAGAGCTATACCACCACGGATCTGACCGCTGAAGAGATACATCAAATAGGGCTGGATGAAGTAGCCCGAATCCGGGCTGAAATGATGGATGTGAAAAAGGATGCTGGGTTCAAGGGAACCTTCGATGAATTTTTATCTTTCCTAAGAACCAATCCGGAATTCTATTTTACTTCCGAAGATGATCTATTGGATGCCTACAGGGTGATCTGTAAAAAAGCCGATGCAGAACTGCCAAAATTTTTTGGACTGTTACCCAGGTTGCCCTATGGTGTGAAGCCGATACCGGATTATCAAGCCCCCGCATCCCCGACAGCCTATTACTATTCGGGTAATCAGAAAGCTGGCCGTTCAGGTTATTTTATGGCCAATACCTATAAGCTGGAAACACGGCCAAAGTATGAGATGGAAGCCTTATCTATCCATGAAGCGGTTCCAGGACATCATTTACAGATCTCACTGGCCCAGGAACTAGAGAATATCCCTATGTTCAGGCGGTACGGCGGTTATACTGCATTTGTAGAAGGATGGGGACTGTATTCGGAAAAACTGGCGGAAGAAATGGGATTCTACCAAGACCCCTACAGCAAGTTTGGTCAGCTTACCTATGAGATGTGGCGAGCCTGCAGGCTGGTGGTAGACACAGGTATGCACGCCCTGGGCTGGACGCGTCAGGAAGCAATAGATTTCATGTTATCACACACAGCAAAAACAGAGAATGATGTGACCGTGGAAATTGATCGATATATTGCCTGGCCAGGCCAGGCCCTGGCATATAAAATCGGTGAGCTCAAGATTCGTGATCTCCGGTCCAAAGCAGAAAAAGAGCTGGGCGATGATTTTAATATCCGTGATTTTCATGATGTGGTTTTGGGGCATGGTGCCGTTCCCCTGGATATACTTGAGCAGCATGTAGATGATTATATTCAATCAGCTAACTAAACTTTTTGAACATATCTTTGATTAAAGTTAATTTTACATCGATGCGATCCTTGATCCAGATTACCCTGTTCGTTGGGTTAATGACCGACCCTGTTTTCGCCTGTAAACTATGGGCAGTCTGTGTGAAATCGGGTCACACGTTTCCAACTCTTTCGGAAACTGAGAAAACCATTATCCAAAACGAGCTCACATCTTTTTATCATCAATCAGAGACCATGCTAGATGGCTGGGCTTTGCTAGGGTATAATTATAGTAATTCAGATTCAATTGTACCTATCAAACGATCGGAGTCTCCAGCAACAGAAGACTCTACATTGTACTGGAATTCTGTTGAAACCTTGTTAAACGGAGAATCAACCTTCATAGGCATGGGGCACCTGAGAGTAGCATCATCCGGCTCAAATTCAATTCCCAATCCACATCCCTGGATGTTTTACGCTAATGGTCTTTCTTATTCCCTGACCCATAACGGAACGGTCAGTAAAGATATCCTGTATAACCTGATCACAGAAAATGGTACGGACCTATCCTGGCTGGATCAGCATGAACCCCAGACCTTCGGGGGTGGAAGCTGGCGCGATGATGGCTGGGGAAATGTTGTGGATTCAGAGCTGATCCTTTTATATATCATGCAACACATTGATCAAACCGGTCACATTGTTTCCGGGCTGCAGGCTGCCCTGGTAAGTATTTTGAATGAAGGGGTAGCTGCAGCACAGTTAAATATCATATTCTCTGATGGAGAGAATCTCTATGTTTTTGGAGGAAGTAGTGGCCTGTCTATTGTTGACTCTGAAGAGCATGTTGCGGTTATGACCCAACCTGCGAGCGATGGTCAACTCCAGTGGCAGGGGATTGAGCACCAAGAGCTCGTAGTGATCAATGATGAAGGTATATCAAGATACCCTGATTTTGTTTCAACAGGTTCAGATGATCCTTCAACGTCTCATCCAAAACAGTTTAAAATGCATCCTGCCTATCCAAATCCTTTCAACGGTTCAATTTCCTTTATTCTGGATATTGTCACCACAGATCCTATCGATATTTCCATTTATTCAATAGTGGGAACACAGGTTGACCAATTTGCCCTGGCTGGATCCCATAGGGGCAATAAAAAATATTCGTGGCATCCTGCTGGGCACTTTCCCACGGGAACATACATCATTCAAGCGAGCACAAAAAATCTGATTGAAACACAGAAAATTCTATTTATAAAATAGATTATTCTTTTTAGATTCGCCGGCTTTGTCCAGAGCGATAACATCAAAAACATTATTAATCGGGGGTCATTAAATTGGCTAAGACTAAACAAGCCCAGGACGTTTCCGTAAAAAAAGATCAAAAGGTCCAGGGTAAAACAGCAACCGCTAAAGCTAAACAGGAACTTAAAAAGAAAAAGACGAAACCCAGCAAAGTTTCGAGCGGGAGTATCAGCATGTACCTGGCTGAAATTGGCAAGTTCAACCCTCTGCCGCCGGAGCGTGAAGTTGAGCTGGCGATCCGGATCCAGGATAACGATGAGAGAGCCATGAAAGAGCTGGTGGAAGCGAACCTGAGGTTTGTGGTCTCTGTTGCTAAAAAATACCAGGGAAACGGGTTGTCCCTGGCTGATATTATCAATGAAGGGAATATGGGACTGATCAAGGCAGCCAAGCGGTTTGATCATACCCGTGGTTTTAAATTTATCTCCTACGCTGTGTGGTGGATTCGTCAGTCAATTTTACAGGCCCTGGCGGAACAATCCCGTTTGATCCGCCTGCCCCTGAACCGGGTGGGGACGATCACCAAGATTACCCGGGCTGCAGAAAAACTGGAATCCGAAGTAGAGCGGCAGCCAAAAGGCGATGAAATTGGCGCACAGCTTGAAATGAGCGGTGATGAAGTTCTCATGGCAATGCAGTACTCTCGCAGGCACAGCTCCCTTAACTCTCCGTTCCAGGAAGGGGAGAACAGCAGTCTCCTGGATATTATTGAAGATTCGGAAGCGGAAGAGCCGGAAGCAAAGATCATGATGGAATCCATGTCAGAAGAAGTCAATGGTGCGCTTGAAACATTGTCTGAGCGGGAGCGTGTGGTTCTTGAGATGTATTTTGGCATCAACCGCGATAGCGCTATGACGCTGAATGAGATCGGTGAAGAGTTTGATCTAACACGAGAGCGTGTCCGGCAGATCAAGGAAAAAGCCATCCAGAGATTGCGGCATCGATCACGGAGTAAGAACCTTCGCAGATATTTAGGATAATAGCCTAAAAGATATATTTAAAGGGGCTCGTTTGAGCCCCTTTTTTTTCATCTTTCCTTTATCTTTACCCAAGGCTTCACTATATGTATGGAGCCAGGCTCGATCCTGGATTAAGGTTTTAAGAAGGTGATGCAATAGTGATGAAACGTATTGCTTACCCAGGTATGTTTATAGCCGTAGGGCGCGATCTGAAGATCGTCCTGGCACCAGAAGCCAACATGTTTTAATTCTAAAAAATCGTTTAAGGATTTGGTCAAGTCAAAAGCCAGGGGGTAATGGCTGCCTTTCTTTTTTATATTTTTAACTACGATGGTCATGTGTCCACCGGGCTTTAATGTTTTAACCGTTTGTTTATAGATCTCTATTAATGCATCCAGGAATTCCGCATAATTATCCAGGTTTCCCAGGTCACTCTCACTATCAGAGTAATTGGTTTTTAAACCTTTTGATCGGCGAGCTGCTTGAGCTTCTGCCCCTTTCATATTCAGCATATCCCAGTAAGGCGGTGATGTAATAACGTAATCCATTTCAGGTAATTGAATTTTTGAGATGTTCCTGGCATCACCAAAAAAGATTTTATAATCGGAATGAGTAGTACCTACATCACTGCACCTCTTTTGCGCAATTGAATAAAACAGATCACTCAATTCAATCCCATAGGCATTGCGCCCCAGTTGCAAAGATTCCACCTGTGTAGTTCCGGTACCGGACATGGGGTCAAAAACGGTGTCATGTTTCTTGGTGAATTCTTTCACATACATTTGGACCAGGTCTTCCGGATATTTTGCTGGATGCAGAACATCATTTTTATTTCTCGGTTTTGGTTTCAGGATAAACCAGTCCTTTAAGGATACTGAGCCCAGTTCATTTTTAAATGATACATCTTCAACAGTTTTTTGGAACCTGGACAGATCATCTTTCCTAAAGTAAAGGGATGTCCAGGTTTTACCATCTGGTAGACAAATAATTTTTTCGTCTTTTCTGGTCAGGAATTCAGCGATACAATTTGAGAGTGCCCATGCTGTGGGGAAATCACCTGTATTTAGGTGTTGTGTAGGGATTAAAATCCAAAGGAATTTTCTTTGGCCTAATTTTGGACCAAATTGAAACACCCAATCCAGCAGGACCGAAAGGTTATTACAATTCGATGTCAAGTCTGCCAATAAAAAATCGAATTGTTTATTTTTACCATGGTACAAAAGGCCGAGATCTTCACATTGTTTTTGGACCGTGATTTTATACTGTTCATTTCCAAAAACGCGCACGTTTGGTTTGTAGTGTAATGATGGTTTTGTGAAAAATCGCAGATTATCCCGAATAAGAGATTCTTTTCCAGCATACAGAGTAAAAGATTTTTGAAACGGGAGCCATTCTTTTGACTTCAGGTTATTGAATTTATTTTCCATGCTTGGCAATGATTTAATTTTGGAAAAAATTGGTTCTTACTAATATAGGCGAAAAATTGAACGGATTAAATAACAAGTTATTTTCATAAATAATTTCCAGTCTAAGCAAAAGGTAACTATAAGAAATTTCGTTGAAGAAAAATATTTAATATGCTTGTTACAGTTTTTCTGTCTTGCTATATTAAGATGCCTTGGATAAGATAGTTTCTAAATCTATTCCTTATAAGTGCATTCTACATACCTACCGTACACAAAACAAAAACAAAAGTAAAACACAAACTAAACTTGGAGGTTTAGAATGCGAAAAGTGCTATTTACAGCTATCGTCTTTATGGGTTTATTGGCTAATCTTTGTGCCAATAATATTGTATCCCAGGGGACTACAAATAATCTTCAGACAGAATTAGAACTAAACCAGGAGCTCCTGGCTGATCCTGTATTAAACCCATCAAACCGTGAATGTTTGAACCATAATCTAGCATGGAACTATCTCTGGTATGGCGATGAAGGCATAGGAAGGGCATCCCTCTTTCTCCTTGATGCCGGTGAATATAATTTGGAGTCGGTTTACATTTCAGATTATTCAAACGCTTGGATTGGATTAACAGAAGCCACAGCAGGTGTTACCGTTGCCACTACAGACGCAGATGGAACCACAACTGCTAGCATTGCTGAAGCCACAATGACCACAGATGGTTCTGTGGGCGAAGTGACCTGGGACAACACAACATTTACACTTGAAGAAGCCGGCTATGTTAAGGTCGTTATTCTCTCACAAACTTTGGTAGATGGGGATGGTGATGGAGTTACAGATGAATATGCCCCGTTTTTACTTTCAGATGACGGATCTGATCCCCAGGGCTGCGGTACGGACGTAAGCGGTAATTATGTTCCTGGCGATTACAACTGGGACATTGAATTTTGCGCAAGCCCTGCAAATCCGCTTCCTGCTGTATTTTTCTCTGAGTATGCAGAAGGTTCAGGGTATAATAAATATTTAGAAATTTATAATGGCACCGGTGCAGACTATGATATAAGTGCTCTATCACTATCAAGCTGTAGTAATGGGTGTGATAACACAGGTGAGTTTGATTATCCTGATAACGTTACATTTGAAGCCGGTACGGTTGTTGCGGCGGGTGATGTATACGTTGTGTATCATCAAGATGCTGATGCAGCAATTGTTGCACAAGGCGATCAAACCTTTACCTACCTTGGTAATGGTGACGATGCCTTTGCCATAACACTGGCAGGGGCAACAGCCACTGAATATTCAATTGTGGATATTATTGGAGACATGGGTGATGACCCAGGTGCTGGTTGGGATGTAGCCGGTGTTGAAGATGCAACCAAGGACCATGTTTTAGCCAGGAATGCCGATGTGTTAGAAGGCAATGGCGGAGATTGGGCAACATCAGCAGGCACAAGCGCTGATGATTCTGAATGGACCGTATTAGAGAATGAAGACTGGTCGGGCCTCGGAGGGCATCCAAACTGTGACGCTAATGATTTGGCCATTTATATGCATGACGCCTATGGTGATGGCTGGAACGGTAACGTTCTCACTATTGGAGATGAAGTTTTTGGTTTAGAGAGCGGTCTTACAGACACAGCGTCTGCTTGTCTAGAAGATGGTTCCTACTCAGTGACCTGTGATGGTGGTTCCTGGCAGAGTGAAGTATCCTGGGAAATTATTG
>ENA-UPTF01002393-UPTF01002393.1-marine-metagenome-genome-assembly--contig:-NODE-2393-length-10868-cov-2.670373_pt1 | contig 10868 bp, 10 predicted proteins | sample MGYA00238166_ERZ767019 | MGnify/ENA primary metagenome ERZ767019 (study PRJEB28930, sample SAMN06266391) | marine metagenome | isolation source: Sea water from 250 m depth | place: Atlantic Ocean... | reverse complement strand
GATACCGACGATGACAATGACGCCGTCACAGATGTACAAGAAGAAGCTGACGGCACCGATCCATTGGTTGCCGATTCGGATGGCGACGGTTTCTTGGATGGGCCAGATGCATTCCCCCTAGACGCGACAGAGACCCTAGACACCGACGGTGATGCTGTTGGCAACAACGCCGACACCGACGACGATAACGACGGCTTAACCGACCAAGAAGAGAGCGTTCTCGGTACCGACCCACTGATCACTGATACTGATTCAGATGGGGTAGGCGACAAGGACGACATCTTCCCCCTAGATGCCTCGGAGCAGGTAGATACCGATGCCGACGGGGTTGGAGACAACGCTGACGTTTTTCCGTTAGACGCCACGGAAACAATCGATACCGATGATGACGGCCTTGGGAACAACGCGGATACCGATGACGATGGTGACCAAGTGTCGGATGCGCAAGAAGCTTTGGATGGCACCGATCCTCTTGATCGCTATGACTGCAACGGATGCTTTGACTTTGATATTGATATTGATGGGGAAACCGCGGCGTTAACCGATGGTCTGCTTGTCCTAAGACATCTTTTTGGCTTTGAGGGAACAACGCTCACTAGTGGTGCCGTGACTGAAGCCGCAACACGCTCCGATGCCAACACCATCACTTCGTACTTAGATACCAATAAAGGCCATGTGGACATTGATGGTAATGGCTCCACCGAAGCCTTAACCGACGGACTCCTGTTGCTGCGTTATCTCTTTGGATTTGACGGAGCGACCTTGGTCGATGGAGCAGTGGGTACCGGTGCCATCCGAACCACGGCCGATGAAATCAAGACCTATATTGAAGCTCGAATCGCGACAGGGAGTTAACGGGTGAAGACTCATTTTATGAAGATCACCTCGTTCCAGATCCGTATTCCGGTGTGGTACTAGGTGACGATAGCTTCGCCGCCACCGAATCAACGTTTAGGATGATCTCTTGACTCAGAACTCGCTGTTTTTGTCGAGATTCTTGGGTCGACGAAAAATAGCCATCGACAAAAGCAAGATGCCGAGAGCGCTCGCTAATAACCCCTGCGTCATGATGTCGACCAAAAAATCCAAGCTCGAATGCCCAATCTGCGAAGCAGAGCCTATGAGACCCGATTACTCTGCAGCGCCAAGGAACGTTCGATGAACGCTGATGGAATAAGAATGGAGAAGTCCGGTAGCCTCGATGGGGCTCAAACCGCTCTGTGTCCCCTCCACGAGCTACCGATAGCGTATTCGGACAATGTCGGAAAACGCGTCTTCACCTAGCGTTTTGTCTTCTTGATCGACTGACGAATCGTGTGCACGGAATACCGAGTCGACTCGGTTGCCAGCTGCGCACTAACAATCTTCGCCACTGAACGTTTGGATAGCTGGGGGTTCACGACCCACATGGCGTCTGCCAACTGCTGCCAACGTGCCTTAATATCGGCTGAATGCCTTCGACCCTCTGATTCAATCACACTAGCCGACTCGCGTAGACGGAGCCCGATCAGGACCTCTAATTCAAGGTCTCGTAGCAGCTTCCGTTCAATCAACGTGCCGACGTTCATCCCGGCCACGGCAGCACGATTGGAATCTCCTTGAACTATTGATGTCTCCAGCGCATCGAGTTCCCGCGTTAGCTCGGCGCCAGTCCACACATCCGACCAACTTTCGTGACCGAATCCCTCAAGCCATTCCGTTTGCGTTGCCCCTGAACCTTCAAGCAACGACTCCGCGATCTCGCGATATTTTTTTAACTCTGTCTTCAGTGACTGGACGGTCAGTGTCTTAGGGTTCAGTCCCACATTGGGAGCAGCAGCGTTGTCGTCCGAACCATAACGACCGACCACCTCTTTAAAGAGAGCTTGGTAGGTGTTTTTGACTGAAGAACTCGTTTTCTGTCTCTACATAACTTCACTGGACATCGGGCAATTTAGCCTCGTCCATCAAGCCACGCAATAGTGGTGCCTGGGGTGGGACTCGAACCCACACATGGTTGCCCATACCAGATTTTGAGTCTGGCGCGTCTACCAATTTCGCCACCCAGGCGACAGAAGAGCTCGGATTATTCCGGAACCCGTAACGTAGTCAACTCGCATCTAACGTACTTAGCCAAACGAGTGCACCCAGTCGAAAGACGGGTGGAGAGGAACGGCCTAGCGCGCGGAAGACCCTCCATCAACGGTAACAACAGTCCCACTGGTATTAGACGATCGGTCCGAGGCCAAAAACGCCACGATATCCGCGATATGCTCCGGTTTTCCAGGAGGCAACCGTGGATCGATTAATTCAGTCCAGCGCTCCCCATCTCCGAATCGGTTTTCCGCCTGCGACCTTAGTAAGGTCACCATACGATCCGTTGCAATGAGGCCAGGATTCACACCGACGACACGAACGCCGTTTTCAATACTTCTTGCTCCCAAGGCGCGGGTCACCGCCATCAACGCGGCATTACCGGCACCTCCCGCAACGTAGTTACTATTTGGGCGCTCGCCGGCCACACCAATCACGTTGACGATGACTCCGCCACCTTGTTTTTCCATTCCCTTGAAAACCCGACGCATCAGATTGATGTAACCAAACACTTTGAGATCCCAGGCTTCTCTCCACGAAGACTCATCTATATCCTCGATCGACCCAGAGGGAATCGCTCCGGCGTTGTTGACCAAGATGTCGACTTGTCCCGCGTCGGCCAACACGCGGTCGATGTTTTCACCTACGGAAAGATCGGCCACAACGGTCGAGACCGATACATTCGACCCGTCAGATATCTTGGTCGCAACCGCCCGCAAATCCTCAGTTGTTCGGGCAACTAACGTGACGTCGCAACCTTCGCTTGCAAGACAAACCGAGATCGCGGCCCCAATGCCGCGGGAAGCACCGGTGATCAGTGCGCGCCGACCAGTGAGTTCGAGTTCCAATGCAGACTATTCCGGAAAAGCTTCCGCCAAGGCGGCGATGTATTCGGGCCCCACTCCACAACAGCCTCCGAACATCGTCGCCCCGTTCTCAACACAACGCTTCGCAAATTCAACGAATACCGATGGCGTGAGGTCGACGCGCCGTTCAGTTTCTAACTCATTGTCCAGAGTCCAACCCTCAGGCACCTCCGAAACTCGGTTTGGGTAACCACCGATCGGTTTATCGGTCCAGCCACGGAGCTCTTTAAGTGCGGCTTCGATCGCCTCAGGCGCGGTGCAATTGCACAAGAAACCATCAATACCTAGGGTAGCCAATTCCTCAAACGCCATTCTCAGGGTTTCCCCACTTCTGAGACCCGCCCCGGGTTTTTCGCTGAGCGTCCAGGAAACGTAGACCGGGATCTTTCGGGAAAGCGCCGCCTTTTTCGCCGCTTCACAGGCATTTATTGACTCGCGAATCGAGGACATCGTTTCGCATATAAACAGGTCCACATATGGCTCTAGCGCTATCGCCATCACCTCGTAGATCGATCGAGCCTGGTGATCGTCGGGAACTAAATCCGGGCGATAGCTCTCAGACAACGGCGGCAGCGAACCCGCGACTCGCACATTTTCCTTTGTCTCACCCGCCGCTCGCCGAGCCAGTTGTCCGGCAAGTGCCGTGAGTTCTTCATACCTATCCTCTATACCTCCCTTCGCAAGATAACTGGGGATGCTGGAATAACTGTTGGTAATGATTAGTCGGGCACCAGCACGTATGAAGTCCAGGTGGGTCTCAACCACAGCTTCGGGGTCATCGAGCAACGCTTGTGCAGACCACAAGCCGCCGCTCGCTGCCGCTCCTCGTCTAATCAGCTCTGCCCCCATGCCTCCATCAAGAATAGTAATCATCGATCAATCCTAGAACTCCCAGCCACTGTTCGCGGTCGGTAGTCGAATGCCACGATCAAGATCCTTAAGCAAACCCATGGGACCGTCGAGTGTATCGGTCAGCACCAAACTCGATGCGTCTCGAATGCCGAACCACATACGACTGAACGCACCAACCGACGCGCTAAGCGTGGGGAGGTTGGGACTGTTTCCTGATTCCGCAAAAGAATTCTCGCCCAACGTCACAACGTAATCACCCGAAATACCCTGCCAATTGTGATCGTCATCGACGAACTCGCGAACAGGATCATCAAGAACCAAATTGAATCGTACGTCTTCAATCTGTAATCGTGTTTTCTCAAGACAAGACTGGAGGTTGAGAATCCGCAGCTGCTCGGTTGCAAACACCGATTGGTACGTTTCAAACTTCGAGCTCCTTCGACTCCTCTCGTTTCGAAATGGCTTGTCGATCAAATCCTGGAACTGAAGTTCCGCAGGTTCTTGCATGTGCACTGAATACACCTGGTCTCCTAGCGACCGAATCAACGCAAGCAATTCGAACAATTGGTCGGTGGTCTGATACGCGATCCACTCGATGCCGTAAGGCCCGTTTTCGTCTTCGGCTTCACCCCAAATGAAATGGGTCAACTCTCCATCCGATCCATCGAAATAACCAAGGCCAAATGGATTCTCCAAGCTCTGCATTTCGCCCTTGGAAAAGCCTTCCGGCAAAACGACACACGATCCATGGCCACGTTTACGAGCGATCATGGCGTTTCGCATCACGCGCCAATCGTCTTTCGTGAGCCTTTTCGGGACCCTGAAACGGTGAGTCACCTTTAACTGCGACGGGTCAAACATGAATCGATTGACATAATTTCCGGTGCCGAATCCAACGGTGTCGTAAAACCCCTGTTCAAACATACCGAGCCTGGCGACTTCCGCTCCCGACTGCGCTTGCTCTGCCAGCGATAGGGCCGTTAGCCGTCTCGCAGCACCAAGACGCCGGGCTACATGGCTTGTCGTTACCGCCGTCACCGCGCACATCGAAAGATCGGTTGCGGTGTCCGGAAATTCTTCGTATCTGATCGAGCCGTTGGCGCAAGCCACCAAGCACTCTGCCTCTCCATCAAGGCGTGCTACCACGCAATCCGAGCCGTCGAGAAAGTCGGCGAGCCTGCCCGCTTCCCCGCGGACCCAGCCCACCTCCTTCCAAACGCGCTTGACTGCGTCCAGGTCGCGATCACGATCGAATGTGGCGAGCTCCATTAAGCAACCGTCCTGAAAACCGTTATGTAGGATCTAAGAGCCGTACCTTGCCTTGGCCGCGCGCCGGCGCGCGTGAAGAATGGGTTCGGTGTAACCGTTTGGTTGCACCAACCCTTGGAACACCAGATCGCATGCGGCCTGGAAGGCAATGCTGTCGTCGAAGTTGGGTGCCATGTCGCGATACGCTTCGTCGTCCGCATTTTGTCCGTCTACAACCGAGGCCATTCTTTCCATGGTCTCCACCACCTGATCTTTAGACACGATGCCATGGTGTAACCAATTGGTGATGTGTTGGCTCGATATACGACAAGTCGCACGATCTTCCATGAGACCCACGTTGTTGATGTCTGGAACCTTCGAACAGCCCACGCCTTGATCGACCCATCGGACAACATAACCCAAGATCCCTTGCGCGTTGTTATCGAGCTCAGCTTGGACTTCGTGCGCTGATAGATTCTCTCCCGCCCCCAACGGGATCGTCAGAATGTCGTCGATACTCGCTCGCTCGCGATGTTGTAGCTCGTCCTGACGCGACGCCACGCTTGTCTCGTGGTAATGCAGTGCGTGTAACGTCGCTGCGGTTGGCGAAGGTACCCACGCGCAGTTCGCACCTGCAGTCGGATGTCCTATTTTTGCGTCAAGCATCTCCTTCATTTCGTCGGGCTTTGGCCACATGCCTTTACCTATCTGAGCCCGCCCTGGAAAACCCGTGGCGAGACCCGCATCAACGTTGGCGTCTTCGTACGCGAGAATCCAAGTTTCTTGTTTCATGGGTTCCTTTCGCACCATCACGCCAGCCTGCATGCTGGTGTGAATCTCATCTCCCGTGCGATCAAGAAACCCGGTATTAATGAAGACGATCCGCTCACGGGCCGCCCTCACACACTCGCGTAAATTCAGGCTCGTCCGCCGCTCCTCGTCCATCACGCCCACTTTCACCGTATTTCGCTCAAGCCCAAGGACGTCCTCTACCCGATCAAAAAGCTCACACGTAAAAGCGGTTTCCTCCGGCCCATGCATCTTCGGCTTGACGATGTAGATGCTGCCGAGCCTTGAATTGCGTATTTGACCTTCAACGCGGCGAGTGTCGTGGACGGCACAGAGACTAGTCACCACGGCATCTAGAATGCCTTCAAAGATCTCATCGCCATTTTCAAGTAACACGGCGTCCGTGGTCATGAGGTGGCCGACATTGCGAACCAACATAAGGCTGCGACCAGATAACGTGAAGCTGGTCCCCTCCGCACTCGTGTACGCACGATCACTCTCGAGAACTCGTCGAATTACTTCACCACCCTTTTCGAACGATTCTTCAAGGCTCGCGTTCATGAGCCCCAACCAATTACGGTAAACGTCGGTCTTATCGTCAGCGTCCACGGCCGACACAGAATCTTCGCAGTCCTGAATGGTGGTGATCGCCGATTCCAAGACAACGTCTTTAACGCCGGCGGCATGGACCGCCCCGACGTCATGCTGGCGATCAATATGAATTTCGATATGTAAGCCGTTGTGTCGAAGGAGAACGCAGTCGGGTTCCTCACCACCACTACCCTGAAATCCAACGAACTGATCAGGATTACGTAGCCCCGTCGTGCCCGCTTCCGTCCGAACCGCCAATTCGTATCGGCTGCCCGTTTGTATGGTGGCGTAGCTGACGGCATCCGCGTGACTGCCACTGGCGAGCGGCAGGATTTTATCTAGTTCCTCCGCGACCCTCGCAACAACCAGTTCGCCTCGCTCAGGGTTATACGTCGTGCCCTTCTCGGTGCCTACTCCTTCTGGAATGATGTCGGTACCGTAGAAAGCGTCATAAAGGCTTCCCCAACGTGCGTTTGCGGCGTTCAACGCAAACCTCGCGTTAAGTACCGGGACCACCAGCTGAGGTCCCGCAATGGTTGCGATTTCCGGATCGACACCAGTCGTTTCAATCTCAAACGCTGGACCCTCGTCCACCAAGTACCCAATTTCCGTCAAGAAAGTTTTGTACTCATCTGTATCGATAGATTGACCCTTGCGATCGAGATGCCATCGATCAATCTGTGATTGCAATTCGTCACGTCGCTCCAAAAGGGCTCGATTTCTTGGCGTCAAATCGCTCACGATGGAAGCCACGCCCGACCAAAATTCATCCTGGGCAATATCACTGCCCGGCAGAGCTTCGTCGTTGATGAACGAGTCGAGTACTTTTGCTACCAGCAAGCCGCTGCGGTTTACTCTATCTACCATCTCTCAATTCCAACCACTGCGATTCTCAAAGGACCCGGCAACATACCTGGGGTAGCAACGCATTTCCATACCAACGAGGCACCATGAAGGGTACCTAGGCCCGTTTTTACGCTGCCCGCCGGATCAGATAAATCCCCACGCCCCAGACCATAACGACAGGGATTAACACGGCAATCGCCGGCGAAAACTCGAACACCATACTCATTGGGGGCAACAGGTCTTGGAAATATTTCAGTACCACACCAACCACGACGCCAACCGAAAACCGAACGCCCATACCAACTTCGCGTAACGGGCCCACAATAAATCCTAAAGCAACGGTGACGAGACCTAGAATTGCCAGTGGTTGTAATAATTTACTCCAGTACGCGAGCTGAAAGCGACGTGGGTCAAGTCCTTCGCGTTCCCGGTAATCGATTTGAAAAGTAAGATCGGAAAAACCTAGCTTGCTCGGTTCGACGGCCAAACCGGTCCGAACTCGCCGAGCATCCAATCCCGTCACCCACTGGACTTCGTCATGTGAGACGACTTTTGTCTCCTCCCCTGTAAAGTGCGTTTCACCGACATTTCTCATCCTCCATAAACCCAAGTCCTCATCGTACTTGGCTCTACGCGCTCGGCGAGCCACCCGCATTTCGTTGTTCTCACCGGTTTCCCACTGCGAAATGCCGAGCAAATCACCGGTCCGCGTCACACCCTCAATGCTGGTGAACCGGTTTCCTTCCCGATGCCAAAAGCGGTTCGCGAGCTGAGTATCTTCTGACATTTGGCGTTGTTGAATTTTCATTTCAGCAGACGTCTGCACGCCCCACGGCACAACGTATTCCGCGATCAGAAGCGACAAGCCAAAAATGAGTGCCGACGGCACGGCCACAGGTATAAATATGCGACCAAGAGAGATTCCTGCCGCACGCATAACGGTCAATTCAGCATGCGTGGACAAGGTTCCAAGACCGATCAAGGAACCAATGAAGACGACGAAGGGGACCGATTCGCAGAATTGGCTCGGCACGTTGTACAGAACGTAGAGCGTAGCGTTAGCAAACGTGTAGTTGTGGTCAATGCCATCTGCCTCATCAATTAGCGCAAAGACATAAGTCAGCGATAACGCGCACACAAGGACGGCTGCAATCGCAACAAAAACTCTCGTCGCAATATAACGATCTGCCAGACGTGGGGTCATATCGGTCGATAGCTTTTGCGAATCAACACCCAAGCCACCGCACCCATGGCAGCGTGCACCGGCCATAACCCGACCATTCGCAGCCACTCGGTCTCAGCGATCAAACTCCTGCCGAAGACAAGAAGAACGTAGTACCCAACAAATAGGCCGAGTCCAGGCATGACGCGACCAAAACGTCCACTACGCGGCGGGACTCGAGCGACTCCAAAGCCGCACAATCCCCCAATCAGGGTCAATATCGGCAAAGCGACGCGCCAGTGCCACTCAGCCGCTTCATCATTTGCGGTCAATTGCAATTCGCTCGTCGGAAGTCTCGATGGATCGCCGACGGGTAGTTCGTCGTCTGCATGCTCAATACGCTGGGTGAGTTTCTCGAACCGGATTACCCGGTATTCATGGGTTGCGGGGTGACCTTCGTATCGAACCCCGTTCTCAAGCATCAAGTATCGACTTCCCGTTTCTGGTTCCACAAAGTAACGACCCTTATCAGCCCATACGCTGACAACTTTTTCCCCTCTTATTTCATTCATAAAAATGCCAGAAAATTCTTGCTTTTCACGATCAACTTCATCGACGTATGAAACACGTGTGTCCTTTGAGAAGGATCGAAAGGTGCCAGGGATCATCGCGTCAAACTCGGCGATCGCGCGTTGATTCAACGAGGTCTCAGAAAGCAATTTGAGCGCCGCTGGGGTTATTTGAGTGCTGAAAGCCCCGACCATTAGCGCTAGAGGAATGAGGACCCACAGTAGCCAACCCAAAACGCGTCTAGGCGCAACGCCTCCCGCCAATAACGTCACGAACTCTTGATCCGCATGCAGACGGCCAAACGTGATGACGAGAGCGAGAAATAGGCTGAACGGTGCGATCAATTGTAAGAATGTAGGAATTCTAAGGCCGATCAACCACCAGACCGCTTCAGCTGAATATCGACCACCGGCAGCGTCCTGCAACAAACCCACGAAGCGGCCACCGAGACCGACGCAAATAAGCAACATAAACACCAAAAGAAAAACCGCGACCTGACGGGCGACCCATGGGGTGGCCGTACACTGGAGTGGTCTATCCCGTCACCCCCACCTGAGTACAATTTTAAGGAAATTCCAACCGTGACAGATCGAGACGACTGGTGGGTACAAAAGCGGAGCAAATCCGCCGGACCGTTGCCTGTATCAGGAGGTTCTGATAATTCAGAATCCATACATCTGCCTCAGCCATCTTACTGGCCAATTGTGGTATCTATTGTATTACTCATTGGTGGCTACGGTCTCATATATAGTAATATCATTGCTGTGGTCGGAGTATCAATCTCTATAGTGGCTGTTTATGCATGGTCTTTTGAACCGGTTAACGATCCAGAAGATTCAACTCATTAAAGGGAGTCTTACACTTGTCGGCTACATCTAACACAGTGGAACATGAAGAAACTACAACCGGACTAAATCACCGGAAAATGTTAATGTGGGCCTTCCTAGGCTCTGACTGCATGTTTTTCGGGTCTCTCATAGCTACGTACCTAGTATACAAGGGTAAAAGTCTCTCTGGACCTGAGCCAATAGACGTATTTTCGATACCTGTGACGTCTGTGAGTACGTTCGTTCTCTTGATGAGTAGTATGAGCATGGTATTAGCATATGCCGCTCTTACTAGAGGGAGTATGAGAGGATTTCGTATTTGGATAGTCTCCACCGCCCTAATGGGCATGACATTTATTGCATTTCAAGTGTTTGAATTCTATGAATTTGCTAATCATGAAGTACATTTTGATTGTTCACAAGTGGGAACAGGAAACTTAAGTGCGTTTGAAGAATCCTTTCAGAATGAGTGTATAGAAGGTGTAACTACAGTAGATGGAATTCATGATTCTGACGGCAATAATCTCACAGGACTTACGCCTAAAACTAATCTTTTTGGAACCACATTTTTTACGCTAACAGGATTTCACGGGGCGCATGTGCTTATTGGTACTGTTTTCCTGTGTGTTTGTCTTGGTAGGTCTTATCGGAATCACTTTAAACCGGACCACCACTTTGGATTTGAAGCGGCAGCCTGGTATTGGCATTTCGTTGACGTCGTTTGGCTGTTCCTATTTATCTGTATTTACTGGTGGGGTGGTAGCTAAGGCGCAACTTATTACCGTGCATGGCTAGATTAGGTTATTCATCAGTATCTTTGTTTCGATCAGGGCTAACATGCCGATGCCCACGTTGTGGCCGTGGGCATTTGTTTTCTGGGTATCTAACGGTTGTCGAGCAGTGTGCCTCGTGCGGTCTTGAGTTTCAGGGTCAGGATGCCGGGGACGGTCCCGCCGTCTTTGTTATATTAATATTAGGTTTTGTTATCGTGGGTGGGGCCGCGCTATTTGAAATTTTTGTTGGCCCACCTATGTGGCTTCATCT
>ENA-UPTF01002392-UPTF01002392.1-marine-metagenome-genome-assembly--contig:-NODE-2392-length-10876-cov-3.150569_pt1 | contig 10876 bp, 8 predicted proteins | sample MGYA00238166_ERZ767019 | MGnify/ENA primary metagenome ERZ767019 (study PRJEB28930, sample SAMN06266391) | marine metagenome | isolation source: Sea water from 250 m depth | place: Atlantic Ocean | study... | reverse complement strand
ACATTAAAAAGAAAAATTCTCTAAACAATATCGCTATACTTGTTAGAGCCATATACCAGACCAGAGAATTTGAGGAGAGATTTTTAAAAATAGGCGTCAATTACAGAATCATTGGGGGCATAAAATTCTATGAGAGAGCAGAAGTAAAAGACGCCATTTGCTATTTAAGAATTATAAATCAAAAGTTTGATGATTTAGCCTTTGAAAGAATTATAAACATGCCTCGTAGGGGTTTGGGTGAGACCACAATAAAACAATTGCATGATTTTTCCTCTAAAAATAAAATCTGTCTAGAAGACTCTGCTCACAAACTTCTTCAGCTAAATCAATTTAAACCAAAAACAAGATCTGTGATAAAACATTTTTTAGAATTAGTAAACAAATGGAGATCTGATTTAAAGAAAAAAAAACATTATGATTTGTTGAAAATTGTTTTAGATGAGTCTGGCTACTCTGCAATGCTAAAAAACAAAAAAGATCTTGAAAATGAAAATCGAATAGAAAATTTAAAAGAACTTTTAAGAGCAATGCATGACTATGATAATTTACAAGGATTTTTAGAACATGTTGCATTAGCGACATCAATTGATCAAAAATGGGAAGATGAAAAGGTGAATATTATGACGATGCATGCAGCAAAGGGTTTGGAGTTTGATACGGTGTTTTTACCAGGATGGGAGGAAGGTTTGTTTCCACACCAAAAATCTTTGGAAGAAAAAGGTGACCTTGCTTTAGAAGAAGAAAGAAGATTGGCCTATGTCGGAATTACCAGAGCTAAAAAAAAGGCCTACATATCTTTTGCGATGCAAAGATCGTGGCATGGTGAATGGATGGATAGTTTACCATCGAGATTCGTAAGTGAACTTCCTGAAGACGGTATAGAAAAAAATGAAGATCCGGTCAAAGAAGTTTCTGATGATTTTGATTTTAATCAAGACAATCTTCTTGGAGATGGAGATAATGAAGAGTACAGAAGTCCTGGATGGGCAAGACTAAAAAAAAAATTACTTAAGTAATGAAAAATTTTAAAAAATTATTCAAAAGATACAGAATAGATGGATATATAGTTCCAAAGAATGATGAATATTTTAATGAATATGTCCGTTCATCTAAAGATAGATTAAAATTTATCTCAAATTTTTCTGGTTCAGCTGGATTTGCTATAATTTTAAAAAATAAAAATTACCTATTTGTAGATGGAAGATATACAATTCAAGCTCGCTATCAGTCAGGTAAAAAATTCAAAATTATCACAATGCCAGGCAAATTTCCTAAAGATGTGGTAAAAACCAATAAAAAAATTATCCTTGGTTTTGATCCAAAATTGCATACAGAAAAACAATTAAATTTTCTCTTTAAAATTAAAAATGTTAACCTAAAATCTATCAGCCGAAATTTAGTAGACATGGTTTGGTCTAATAAACCTAAAGAATTGGTAAAACCTTTCTTTTCTCTTTCAACAAAAAATGCAGGTACAGCCACCGAAAAAAAGATTATACAAGTTAAAGATGTTCTTTCAAAAAATAGTGCTGACTATTTGTTGGTAACCGCTCCTGAAAACGTTGCTTGGATTTTAAATATCAGGGGTTATGATTCTTCTTACTCGCCTATTCCAAACGCTAGACTATTAGTGAGCAAAAAAGGGGGTATTGATCTTTTTACAAGCCCAAAAAAAATAACAAAGATAAAAAGAAATCTAGAAAAAAAAATATGCACTCATGATGAAAGAAGAATTGAAAATATACTCAAACATATGTCAAAAAAAAGGATTTGGTTAGATAGTTTGTCTTGTTCATTTTATTACAAGAGTATATTGGGCAAAAGAAATAGTATTATAGAAAAAATAGACCCAATTCATTTTTTTAAATCAATTAAAAATAATACTGAAATAAAAAATATGAAAAAAAGCCATTTAACTGATGGTGTAGCATTAACTAAATTTCTATTCTGGTTAAAGAAAAATTTTAAAAAGAAAAAAATTACGGAAATATCAGCACAAAAAAAATTAGAAAGCTTTAGAAAAATGAATCCCTCGTATAAATTTCCAAGTTTTAATACAATTTCTGGATCTGGACCAAATAGTGCCATCATACACTACAAAGCTTCTCTCAAAACAAACAGGGCTTTAAAAAAAGGTGAATTGTACCTGGTAGATTCAGGTGGGCAGTACTCTTTTGGAACTACCGATGTAACTAGAACCGTTTCCTTGGATAACAAGTCTAATTATATAAAAGAAATTTACACCCGTGTTTTAAAAGGACATATTGCAGTTTCAAATTTTAAAATTAAAAAAAATTCAACAGGATCACATGTTGATCAAAATGCTAGAAAATTTTTAAAAAAAATAAAATTAGATTATCCGCATGGTACTGGTCATGGGGTTGGATATTTTTTGAATGTTCATGAAGGTCCACAATCTCTATCAAGAAATAACAAAGTAAATTTAAAAAATGGTATGATTGTGTCTAATGAACCAGGATATTACAAAGAGGGTAAATTTGGTATAAGAATTGAAAATCTTGTTTATATCAAAAAAAATAAATTTGAAGAATTAACTGTAGCACCAATAGAAAAAGATTTGATAAATAAAAAAATCTTGAATAGAGCAGAGATAAAATGGATCAATAATTATCACAGGAAAGTGGAGAAAAATTTATCCAGATTTATGAACTTAAAAGAAAAAACAGATTTGATAAAAGCTTGTTCACCTATTTAATAAATCATACCACTTTTCTTCTGTTATCAAGTCTATTTTGAGTTCTTTGGCTTTCTCGATCTTTTTCTTTGTTGGTTTTGAGTTTCCAATCACAAGATAATCTAATTTTTTAGAGACTGAGCCAAGAATTTTGGCGCCATTTTCTTCCGCTAAAGCTTTGGCCTCAGACCTACTCATTTTTTCAAATCCACCTGTAAACATTATATTTTTATTACTAAGCTTTCCCTTTTTGCTTATTTTTTTAAAGTCCTCTATGTTAAGAACAGACATTAGAGATTGAATGATATTAGAGTTTTTTTGGTTTGAAAAAAAATCTTCTATAGACTTCACTTGTGTATCTCCGATCCCATCAAGGTCATATAGGCTCTTTAAAATATCTTTTCTTTTTTTGGAGCTAAATAATTCTGAAAATTTTTTATCTGTCTTAAAAAATGCTCCTAAAATTTTTGCGTTTTCTTGACCTATATGCCTAATTCCTATTGAATAAACAAACCTATCTAAAACTATTCCTTTTGAATCTTTAATTGCTTTTTGTAAATTTTTTATGGAAAGTTTTCCCCAACCCTCTAGCTTTTCTATTTCATCATAATTCAGGCAGAAAATATCAGCTGGTGTTCTTATAAATTTTAATTCCCAAAAATTATCTATTACTTTTTTGCCCAAACCTTCAATATCAAAAGCATCTTTTGAAGCTATGTGTTTTAACTTTTCTCTTGCAGTAAAATCACACTCGTAACCCCTGGTGCATCTTCTAACTGCATCTGTTTTTTTAGTGGTCAAACTGATTTCTTTTTTTGTAGGAAAACCACAAAGACATTTGTTTGGAAAAATAAACTTTTTACTATTTTTGCTTCTTTTAGATTTATCTACTGAAACAACCTGTGGAATCACATCCCCAGCTCTTTGTATTGTAACAGTGTCTCCTACTCTTATATCTTTTCTCTTAATTTCATCCTCATTGTGCAAAGTTGCATTGGAAATAACAACGCCGCCAACTGTAACAGGATCAATTTTTGCTACTGGAGTAATAGCCCCAGTCCTTCCAACTTGGATTACTATGTCTTTGATTTTGGAAGAGGCTTTAATTGAAGAAAATTTGTAAGCAATTGCCCATCTTGGAGAATTAGATGTGGAACCAAGTCTTTCTTGAAATTTTAAATTATTAACTTTGTAAACTATTCCGTCTAAGTCATAATCCAAACTTGATCTTAGACTCTCTAGTTCTTCATGATTTTTTTCTATTTCATCAATTGATTTAATTGTTTTGCAATGAGAATTAATTGGAAATTTCCAATTTTCAAGTTTTTTTAATAAATCAGTTTGGTTTTTAAAAGTTTCAGAACTTATCTCTCCGATTCCATAAGCAAAAAATCTCAACGGTATTTTTTTAGTCTCTCTTGAATCCTTTTGCCTTAACGAACCACCTGCTGCATTTCTTGGATTGGCAAATTTATCTTTTATTTTTTCAAAATCTTTTTTTCCTATATAAACTTCTCCTCTGACTTCGATAATTTCGGGAGCATTAACCAATTTTTTAGGTATCTCATTTATAGTTGCTAAATTTTCAGTTATATTTTCTCCAAAAACACCATCACCTCTTGATAGTCCGTAAGTTAGTTTCCCTTTCTCGTATCTCAAGGAAGCAGATATACCGTCTATCTTTGGTTCTGAAGATAATTCCACATAAGATGTAATATTTAAAAAATTTTTTATTTTTTTTTGAAAATCTATCATATCTTCCCTATCAAAAGCATTGCCTAAAGAAAGCATTGGTCTAGCATGTTTTATCTTTTCAAATTTTACTGAAGGTTTGTGTCCAACAAGATTATCTAGATTTTTTATTTTTTTCAGGAATGGATGCTGTTTTACCAAAGCTAATAATTCTTTTTTTAACTCATCAAATTCTGAGTCGGAAACTATAGGGCTATCTTTCTCAAAGTATGCTTTGTTGAGCTTCGATAATTTTTCGACTTTTTTAGTGTACAGCCTTTTAACTTTTTCCTGATCAATCATCTATAAGCAATATTTTTTTTAATGTTCTTCTAACCAGGCTTCCTTCTTCATTCTCTTTTTTTACTTTCACTGGCTGATAATTTTTATTGAGTATTTTATAAGATCTCTCGTACCATTCGCTTGAATTATAGTTGTATCCTAACATGCTCGCTGCTGCCTTGGCTTCGTCATCAAGACCAATTCTATAATAGATTTCTACCAATCTAAATAATGCTTCTTCGATAAAAATGGTTTTGTCATATTTTTCCACTATTACTTTTAACCTGTTAATTGCTGGTATCCATTTTTCATTTTTAATGTAGTATCTCGCTATTGATAATTCTTTTGCGGCCAGTTGATTAATAATAAGATCTAATTTAAATTTTAAATCCATAGCGTAATCTGTATTTGGATATTTTTTTAAAAAGTCTTCAATTGTTTTCTTAGACAAAACAAGAGGTCCGATGTCTTTATCTTCATCAAGAATCTGTTCGTAATAACTTATAGCTATCAAATAATGTGCATAATCTATATTGGTGTCTGCGGGATAAGTTTTTATAAATCTTTTAAGATTTAGAATAGCTTCATCATAAAAGTTCATTGAGTACAAACAATAACTTGACATCAAAGCCGATTTTGCCGCCCATTGAGTTTGGGGCAGTAAACTCTCCGACTGATCAAATTTTTTTCTAGCATAAAAGTATTGTCCATCTTCTAAAGATTTTAATCCTTCCTCATAAACTTTTATTGCCTCCTCTTGTGTTGAAGGAGTGGAAGAAACTGAAGCTTCTTTTTTAGAACATGAAAAAAATAGAAGTGTTGAAAAAAATAAAATTAAAAATATACGCATAAAGTATTAATAACAAAAAAAATACTTCGCGTAAAATGATGTTAAAATTAAAATTTAGGCGTTTACAGCAAGTCTCTTATGAAGAGGAACGATTTTTCTTACGTTTATTGAAGAAGATTCATTTTCAACGATATCATAATTGCTCTTATCTGAAAAAATCTTTTTCAAAAATTCGTTTGTTAAAGCGTGACCACCATGAACACATTCTATTGACCCGATAACTCTTGCGCCAGACAGCATAAAGTCTCCGGCCAAGTCAAGTATCTTGTGATTTACAAACTCTTTTTTAGATCTAAGTCCACCTTCGTTAAGAATTTTATCTCCTTGAATTACAATGGCATTATCCAACGAGCCACCTTTTGCCAAACCAATAGATTTAATGCCTTCTATATCTTCATACAAACAAAAAGTTCTTGCAGCATAAATATCTTCTAAATTTTTCTCTTCAAAATTTGTGCTATTTGTTTGAGTTTGAATTAAAGGATTTTTTTTATAGTTTAATGTAAATTTAACTTCAAAGCTATTATTGGTTGGAGTTATATTTATTAATTTTTCATCTTCTTTCAATTCTACTTTCTTTTTAATTTTTACAAATTTTCTTTTACCTTCTAGAGCCTTAAGTCCACAGTTTTTTATAATCTGAACAAAATCTTTTGCAGACCCATCCATTATTGGAACTTCTGGACCGTTCAAATTTACAACTATATTGTCAATTCCACAGATATAAAATGCAGCCATCAAGTGTTCTATGGTCGAAACACTTGTTCCAAAATCATTTTCTATTTTTGTGCATAGTTTTGCCGAAGAGACGTTCTTAAAATTTGCTATAATTTCATTATTTTTTTTTAAATCAGTTCTCTTAAAAATTATTCCAGAATTGGAATTTGCTGGGATTAAAGTAACATCAACGTTTATACCAGAATGCAACCCTACTCCGGAGAAACTTGCTTCTTTTTTTAATGTTTTTTGATTCCTCTCCCACATGAGTAGGTTATACAAAAACTAAAAATTTAGTTGAAAACAACTAATGTTACAAAAAACTACAACAAGATGTTTGTTAAAAAAAACGTTCAAAAAAACTTGAAATCATTGACTTTTTCTTGTGAATCAAGGGAATAGCCTCTTTATCCCATCCTTTGAAAATAAGTTCTGCTGCTCCGGACAAAGCCGAAAGCTCATTTAGTGGTAATAACTCAATTTGGGTTCTTGTTGTGTCAATTTTTAAAGATTTTTCAAATAACTTGCCTAGATTTTCCAAAACACTCTTGTCTTCAAAGAACAAATGAACTCGTAAAATTTTGTTATTTACATAATTTAAATTCTTATTTTTATTAAAAATATAATCCGACATTTCTGTGATTCTTGCGGTAACAATATTATTTAAGTGATTAATACTTAATTTTTTGAATTCAGATTCTGTGAACAAATCTTTTTCTACATATTTATTCTTCTGATTTTCTACATTTCTTAAATCTAATTTATTTATAATAATTCTTGCTTCCTTTTCTTTCAGCGAACAAAGTTGAATAATGTCTCTATAAATAGAATTAGTTCCAAAAGGAAAGATTTTTAAAAATACTAATGAAGAATCTTCGTAAAGAGAGATGCTGCTAGCTTCTTTGTCAAAATTAATTAAAACAAAATTTTTGGCACCTTTATTTTTATTTAACAGATCTATCCCGCAAGCAAGCGGCTTACTTATAACTCTATCAATTTTTAAATGACTGTTACTAAAAAGAGCTCTAATATTTTTTAAATTATTTGTTGGTAAGGAAATAAACGTCATGTGTAAACTTAAATGGTCTCCATGAAGATCCACTGGAATTTTGTTTTTCTTTATTTTGTCTAAAATAAAATTAGAATTAAGAATATGTAATATAGAATTTTTTTCTTGATTTTTTGAAATAGAACTTTTGCCTTCATTTAAAAGATAATCCAAGTCTCTTTTTTCAACTTTTGACCCATTAAGTTTTTTAAATCCTGAAAGATTCGTACAAGAAATTTCTGGTTCATTAACTATAATTGAAATATTTCTAAAAATTTTATCGGACTCCTTTTCTAGATCTTTAAGGTCTTGATTTATTTTATTTGCAGTATAATGAAAGTCCAAAATTTTTCCCTGCTTAATGCCTATATTTTCAGAAATTTTTTTCTTCAAAATTTTATATTCTAATTTTTCATCTTGTTGATAAATAACATATCGAATTTTGTCTTCAGCTATTTCTGCTATTAGTTTTTCTTGATTCATTAACTTTATTTCAATACAAGTTGCCCCTTAATCCTGAAATCAAAAACTTTAAAATTACTAAAATTATTTTTTTTATAAATGGATAAAAATTTGTTAAGTGAATTTTCATAATTTTCAGTTGGCAATTTCACTACTTTACCATCCTTTAAAATAACATCCCATCTATTAATATCAAAATAATTAAACTGTTTTATTAGTTCTGTTTGAAAATTCATACTTTCTAAGGATTGATAAAAAGTGGGAAAATTTTTTCCAGCCTCTTTACCATATACCAGGGGTAAATCTTTAAATTTATTGACTTGATAATTTTCAATTAACTCTCCTCCATTAGTAATTACAAATTTTTTATTTTTATTAATAAAAATTCCTATAGGCTTATGCTCAATTATTATTAACTTTATCTTGTCTGGATAGATTTTCTTTGCTCTTAGTTCCTTAACAAATTGTAAGCTATATGCCGATTCCTTCAGTTGATTTCTGCTAATAAAAATTATGCTTTTTCCTCTAAACTGGTTTAATCTTTTCACGATCTCTTTTTTGTCTGAATTGTTAATACCTTCAATTTCTATTATTTTTATGGGAAGGAAAGAGCTTGTTTTTTCTTGAGCAGAATTAAAACTATATGTAGTAAGAAAAATAAATAAAAATAACCACAAAAAAAAACTTTTTTCTTTCCTCATCTATTTATACCAGAATCGTTTACCATCCATTTAACTAATTGCACAAAAGAAATATTGGAATGTTTTGCTATTTCAGGAACAAGAGATAGACTTGTCATGCCCGGCTGTGTGTTTACTTCCAAAAGAAAAAATTTGTTCTTATAAAATCTAAAATCACATCTCGTAATTCCTTTACATTTCAAGATTTTGTTAGCTTTTTCAGAAATTTTTAATACCTCCTTATATTTTTTCTTAGAAATTGAAGCCGGCATTACATGCAAAGTTTTGGCTGATTTTTTATATTTTGCTTGATAATCATAAAACTTTCTCTTTGGTCTTAATTCAATAGCGCCTATTGACCTTCCTCCCATAACGGCTACCTGAATTTCTTGGCCGGGAATATAGGTTTCAAATATCAAATTGCTATAATTTTTCTTTGCTTTTTTAAATTCCTTTTTGAGAAAACTAAAATTCTTACATATCTTTACTCCGATACTTGATCCTTCATCATTTGGTTTTATTACTATTGGAAAGGTTAACTTATTCTTCCTGATTTTTGTGTGTAAATTTACATTCGGATAATCTTTTTGATTTAAAAAAAAATAATTTGGAGTTCTAACTTTGTTTTTTATAAACAACTGTTTAGAAAAGTATTTGTTCATAGCAATCATCGATGACAGAACACCAGAATGTGTATACGGTATACGAAAGTACTCAAAAAAACTTTGCACCTTACCGTCCTCACCCCCTTTTCCGTGAAGAGCATTAAATATTACATCTGGATTATTTTTTTTAATTTTATCTAATGATAAAAATTTTGGATCAAACTTTAATACATTATAGCCTATTTTTTTTAAGGCTAAAATACATGATCTTGCAGACTCTAAGCTGACTTCTCTTTCCCTGGAAGTACCCCCTAAAACGACAAGAACTTTTTTTTTTTCCAATTTTATTTAACTCCTATAATTTTTATTTCCAGCTCTAGGTTTGTCCCTGTTTTTAAAAAAACTTCTTTCTTAACCTTTTCTATTAAGTTTTCAATATCTAAGGAAGTAGCATTGCCATTGTTTAAAAAAAAATTACTATGTTTGGGTGAAATGCTTGCTCCTCCCATAACTAAACTAGAGCAATTTGATGATTTAATAAGTTCCCATGCTTTTTTATTTTCTGGGTTTTTAAATGTACTGCCGCAAGTTTTGATTTTGCTAGGTTGGCTTTCCTTTTTTTTGCTTATTAAGCTAATTTTTTTATTTTTGATCTGATTTTTATTTCCAGACTCGCCTTGAAGAACCACACTTAAAATTATTAAGTCTTTAGCCAAATTATTTCCTCTGTAAATAAATTTTATTTCATCTTTACTAAATGATTTTAATTCTCCGCGTAAGTTCATTGCTTTAAGAGAAAAAAAAATTCTGGATATGTCATAACCATAACAGCCACTATTCATTGTTATTGCACCACCAATACTGCCTGGTATACAAGATAAAAATTCTAATCCTGATATTGAATTTTCTGAAGCAAAATCTGAAACTGTTTTATCCAAAGTGGCAGCACCAACTTCTATTTTATTATCTTCTAGTAAATTTGTGTAAGCAAAAGTTTTTCCAAGTTTAATTATGACTCCATCAAAACCTGAATCTCTAAAAAGAGTGTTGGATCCAGCTCCTAAAATATATACATTTTTTTCTTCACTACCGTGCTTTTCTAAAAAATTTTTAAGATCTAATTGGGAGTTTGGTTTGAAAAATATTCTTGCTGGACCACCTAAATTAAACCAATTATATTTTGAAAGCTTTTCGTTTTCGTAAATCATATTTTAATTTATAAATCCATTTCTCTTATCCACCTAGATATAGATCCTGCTCCCATACATACTACTATTTCATCTTGTAATAAATTTTTAATAAAGAACTTTTTTAAGTCATTTTCGTTTTTGACCATTACTACCTGAACTTTAGAGTTTAGAGAAATTAATCTCGCAAAATCAATTTGATCATGTTTTTTATCAATTTTTTCTCCGGCAGGATAAACTGGACATAAAACAACTAAATTTGAATCCTTAAAAGCAGATGCAAAATCTTTTTTCAATAGTCTTAGTCTAGAATATCTGTGTGGTTGAAAAACAGAAACTATCTTCCTGCCAGCAGAAGTTGTTTTTAAGCTTTGTAAAACTGATCTAATTTCTGTTGGATGGTGAGCGTAATCATCAAAAAATTCTCTCCCACCAACTGAGAAAACCTTCGTTAGTCTTCTTTGTATACCGGTAAATTTTTTTAGGGATTTTTTTATAACATTGATATTGACTCCTATATGTAGGCATAAAGCAACAGCAGCAGATGAATTTAAAACATTGTGCTGACCAATAAGATTTAATTTAATTTTTTTAACAGTTCTGCTTTTTGAACCTGGTA
>ENA-UPTF01002390-UPTF01002390.1-marine-metagenome-genome-assembly--contig:-NODE-2390-length-10882-cov-4.552244_pt1 | contig 10882 bp, 3 predicted proteins | sample MGYA00238166_ERZ767019 | MGnify/ENA primary metagenome ERZ767019 (study PRJEB28930, sample SAMN06266391) | marine metagenome | isolation source: Sea water from 250 m depth | place: Atlantic Ocean | study... | reverse complement strand
ATCATAGGACAAGCTGAGTTTCCTTTTGGCTGAAATATCCCAAGTTAGCTTGTAAAGCACATGCCAGTCATTGTTCGATCGCTGTGCCAGAGACTGTAGGAATTGATCGGCTGATTCTTCATTCATCCCTGGGGGCGGTGTCCAATTACGGTGTGGATAAAGTGTACCTGCAACAGGAAGATTACCATCATAAATCTTACCGTATCCATTAAAAAACATGGAAAATTTTCCTGGTAAATCAGTACCTAGAACATTTGGAAGTAATTCTAAAAAGGGATCAGGCCCGCCAAGATTAAATTCGACTCTATCCGTATTATAGTGCGGTAACATATCTTTTGTCATACCCCAGTTATCACTGACATATTTAAATGCGCCTTCGAAATTATCACGCCCTTCCTTCAAGGTAATATTCACCACACCTGACATGGCCTGACCATATTCCGCATTGTAACCACCGGTAACAATCTCAAGATCTTGGATTGCATCCGCATTAATGAACAGGTTGCCGGAATACCCTGATAATGGATCCTTAATAGATAGGCCGTCGACCACAAAAAGGCTTTCATCAATACGTCCGCCGCGGATATGAATCTCATTATCTTGTTTGGTAACACCGATCTGTTCCGCAAGAATGTCTTCCACACTACTAACAACCTTGTTTGCTATCTCAGCACTGCTTACTCGGGTCATGGATGATGTTTCATTCACGTCAAAAAGAGGTTTTTTACCCATCACCACCACTTCCTCGCCAATCGTCAGGACAGTTTCTTCCATAATGAAATCCAGGGTAATAGATTGGGCTGGCTCTAATCTGATCCCCGTTTGCAAGACCACTTTATAACCAATGATCGAAGCTTCAATATCATATATCCCAGGGTTTATTTGTGAAATGTTGTAATATCCATCAGCATCAGACGCAGCGCCATAATACGTGCCTTTCACCATCACATTGACACCAGTCAAGCCTTCACTGGTCTCACTACTGGTAATACGACCAGATAGTTTAACATTCCCCTGACCTATTAGAGTTGTACCCCAAAAGAGGATAAATAACACCCTGATCATTGAAACGCTACTTTCAATAGATAACTGATAAATTTTCCTCCAGAACCATCCCCATCTAATAATGGCTGGCTGCCATTATGCAAGGGAATAGACATAAGTACAACTTTTCCAGACAGCTGTGTTGGCGAAACCTGAAACTGACCTATTGAACAAACAGTAGGTGTCCCTGTCCATTCATCGCCATCACCTGGCTCAGCTAATTTGTAGAGAGTTTGCAGCGTCGCAAATTGATCAGCATCGGGTTCAAATCCTTTTACCCGAACCGCGATCAAATTTGAAATAATAAGATCTAAATCTGCTGCAACCTGGGAATCCAATGAACGACCAGAAAAAATCCGACCTTGTGGATTCAAAACAAATGATGAATCCAAAGGAAAGAATACAAATGTGGAATCTTTCAATTCAGCTACGTTTAAAAATATATCTCCACCAGAGTCTATAAAATTGGATATGTTAGCACCAGCATCTAGGTATGTTTCTATTCCCGTATAAGCAGAATACCATATAATATGATTAAAATAATTAAGCGTGGCCGAAAGATCAGTACTTGAATAGGGTAATTCCCTACCGATTTCCCAAACGGAATAATTTTCTGGGCCTAGAGCTGTATCCAAAACACTTCGATACCATTGCTGGGCGTTATTCTGACTATCTTGAACAAAATCATCGATCAATAGTACATCACCTTGGACAGGAATTACTTTCCAGTAATCTGGTTCATTTTGGTTTTCAATATCTGGGAATTGGACAATTTCACTCTCTGCACCAGCTACATCCCTTGCTTTAAGGTAAAGTGTGTGATACCCTGATTCTAGGCCTGTCAGGGTTATACTTGAATAGGCAGCTGCTGATAATTGTGTCCAACAAGTTGTACACGTATCATCCAAAGCATAGTAAACATCAGTGATTGTTTCTACACCATCTTGGTCTAACACATCCCAAACAAACGTTCGTGTTGGAAAAGTAAAACTGGTATCACCGCCGATGTCAGCTATAAATGGATTACTGCGAAAACGAAAATTAATACTTGGTTTTGAATTACGTATCGGCAGAACAATTTTCGCTGGTGTTGCATCGACTAAACTATCGTTATCAAGAGCTTTTATTTCAAACCAGAACACATCCAAATCTGACCGTATTGGCACATAGAAAAGTCCTGCCTCAGTGGTGGTAAATGACCATGTAGAATCCACATTCCATTTATAATAATAGCCTACTACATCACCATCAGCATCTTCCCCCCACCAATGAAGTTGCTGCTTGCTGGTAGTTATGGTCGTGAATGCTTGCGTCAAGGTATCCCAAACCATGCCTGGTGTTGGAGTTTCATTAATAGCATAGATTGGTTCGCCAGTTAATGAATCAATAGCAGCAAATACAGTATCTGATGCTATCAAGGATAAATATGTATCGGGTGCGCGGGGATCAATTGGATTTGATGGATCTTCGTATTCCCACAAGGTGCAGGAAAAAATTAAAAAGACACTGCTGCTCAGGTATAATCTATTCACAAATAAAAAAGGCAGGGGCTACGAAAACCCCTGCCTTTTACGCGAATTAACGTACCAGAATCATCTTCTTGTGATCAATAAATTCACCAGCCTTGATCCGGTATAAGTATGGACCAGAACTTACTGGCTGACGATTATCGTTCATCCCATCCCAATTAATCACATACATCCCTGGATCATAATTATCATTTACTAAGGTACGAACCTTACGGCCCAGCATATCATAAATAATCAGTTGCACATTTTCTTGATTTCCAATCTCAAACCGAATCCGGGTTTCAGGGTTAAAAGGATTGGGATAATTATCATGCAATGCGAATTGCCGCGGCAGAGACTCAAAATTCTCATCCACGCCCAATTGTCCAAGATCCGCTAAATCTCGTACCTGAATCTTGTAGGTTCCAAAACTGAAATTGAAAATACCGGTTACCTGACTAAGGGTAGTGCCTTCTTCGAGGGTACTCATGTAATTGTCTGCTGCCATAGTAGCCATATCATCATCAATGAGACATTCTACGCCTGAATCATCTACAATACCCCAATCATATGCATTCGCGGCTGAGACAGTTACATCTGATACTGTTACCAGGCAGCCTTCATAGGATTCAACTTCTTCTGCATCCTGGCCCAGATCGGCTGTACTGACGCCCATAGATGCCATACTATTTCCAGCACTGTTTACAGTCACTGCAGATACATTGATTAGCTTTGTATTACCATCATATTTAAAGTGCCATTCCGGATCAAATTCTTCTACCGTTCCAGAGACTGTCACCTCATCACCACGGCTAAGCATTGAATCATCCCAGCCATCGAATACAACACCACTCCATTGTGCACTTGCACTTTGAAATGCATAAGCTGCATAACCACTATTATATTGTGCCGTATCACCAGTAACAACACCAGTAACGGTTACATCGCAGCCATTATAAGGCGATTCACCATTTGGCCATGGGGAGTACTGGATATTATTTATTGTCAATGCACTGCCTAATGTATTGTATCCAAGATAATTTCCATTAGAAGTGTCTGGGAATTCAGACCATTTGATTTCAGATTGATCTGCTCCATCATCAGCAGCTTTAACAAAATATTCAATGAATGAGCCATCTGTTCCACTGGCTGGGATTGATCCAGACCAGGTATCATCAACAGTATTACTCATATCCGTAGCGTTCCAGTCACCACCATCTTCTCTGTAGTATATATGTGCTTCAGAGATAGTTGAATTATCCACAATATCTGCACTAACTGTTACTAGATCATCTACACCTGGTAAACATGGATCACGGGAAACATCCATTATGTTAGGTGGACCTGCTCCAAATTCAATATCGGAAACATATAGTGGCTCTATTTTATATGTAGATGAATCTGCATACGAACCGTAATGATTGTATACCCAGCCACGTATGGAGCTGACGTAGGATCCAACTGGTGGTCTTCCAACTGCCTCCTGCCAAACAGCAATGCTATCGGAATCATCATCCACTTTTACTTTACCACTCCCATCATCAATGGTCCATTCACCATAATCAAGATCATTTTCAACTACAATAGCATCAGTTGCACGAACCATTACTGTCCCCCATTGTTCCGCTTCCGTTGGCCAGCGCAAATCTCCTGTATTAACCTCAGCAGTATCAGGTAAGGCAACGCCTACTTCAATTATATTAACTGGTTCTGTGATAAATAATTCTGTCAAACCTCCTGGGCCAGGTGAATACTCATATACATATCCTGTACACTGTACACGATCCCCTTCAAAAAGAACAGGAAATGCCGAACTATCAGAGTCATAGGAAAGTATGGAGCTCCATGGACCACCATTCTCATCCTGGTAAATAAATTTTATTCCTGCTCCAGCATAACTTAATCCAGTAGGCATTGTTACAATACCTTCAATCGTTACTGTATCTCCAAGCAAATAAGAAAAATCCGATTCATCAACTTCACTAGCTTTCATCAAATCACTATATAGGACTTGTTGTACGCGCTGAATTCTTGTTACCCCATCTTCTACCACATCACGGGCTAACCTGGGTTCTAGTTTTGTATTACTATATGTGTACGTCATAACGCCGGCAACTCCAGCCAATGCCTGCCCGCTATCAGGAAAATAATAATAATCCCAAATATCATCCACACGCATAGAATTAGTTCCATCTGTAACTGACCATTCACCATTACCAAGATCCGCATTGTCAACAGTAACATTATCTACTTTTACCAAACACCCTTCATAAGCTTCTGCATCAGAGCCTCCAGTCATAATCTGGCCGGTTGTAACAACCGCAGGGCTGATCATATTAACAGCTGGCCCATGAACAATAACATCAGTCACATCTACAATTTCTGTTAAGTTATAATATTCATCCACTGTTCCGGTAACAGTAACACTGTCACCTTCAGCCACAGAATTTGCAATGCCGGTTGATGAAACAAAATCAAACTCATCCCAGCCACCATATTCAAAACAGACAACCCCATTCCAGGGCCCTTCAGCATCCTGGACGTAAAGATAACGGTTACTGCTGCTGCCCCAGAACTCTGCAGTAACTACACCACTGATTGTAACTGTTTGTCCGTCTAATGGACTGGCATCATCCGTTGTTGGATCACTCACATATTGAATATCATAGATTGGTGTAATTACAATGCCTGAAGGCAGTACTGTATATGTTCCTTCATCAGACTCAGTTGAGTTTCCACTATTATCCACAGCCGTAATGGTATAAGTAACAGTTGTCCCTGAGGATTGAGCAGGTATAGTTCCTGCATACGTATCACCGGTTGTATTGGACATAGCCAAATTGGTATTACCCGATCCGGCGTCCCACGTTAAAGTTACACTGGCAACGGTACTGTCATCCGTAACTGTCGCGGAAATTGTAACATTATTTGTATCGGTTGGAGATGTTGGATCCATGGTGATATCAGCAATAGTGGGTGCTGGTGATGAAAAATCAGTATAATAACGCGGCAAGATTTGATAGTCATTATATTGCCCGATAATACCTTGGACATTAAATGGATCTGCGGGTTCAGGATTCCCAATAATATCCATGTCACTATCAATACGCATGATTACTGTTGACGTGCCGCCATCATCACTGATATCTAGATTAGCACTACTGCTGGTTGGCCAAGAGCCGGATGTAATACTCGCACCATTTATACGAATTAATTCCGACTCATAATCTTCACCATTAGCAACCAAACTTGCCACTGTGACAACCTGGAAAGCTGGTAGAGGATTATTCTGGCTAATTATAGTAAAACCACTTGCACCGCTTGGTACAATCTCAAATTTTCCGTTATACTCGTCTAATTCTCCGGTGACTTCAACACTATCACCAACATTCATAGTGAGCATCTCACCATATAGAAATATAATGATACCGGCTGTTGCATCTTGTAGTCCGTATTCTGTATTGGTAGTTTGATAATTTGGAGTTGTCACTATACCCCGCACAGTTGCATCGGTACCCACTGCTAGCGCTCTGGCTTCTGCAATGGTTATATAATCCGGTGATGGTGATACAGTAAAAGCAACTGTATCTGCAACATGAGGACTCAAGTTTGCATGACTGTTATCCACCAGCCATACAATCACCGTGTGCGAACTTTCAGAAAGTCCTGTCAGGGCAATGTCATCCGTTGTGTACTGCATCACAGTTGTGCCTCCATCCACTGCATAATGAACATGGCCGTCTCCACCTGAAGTGGCTACAGTAAAATTGGACACTGTAAATGATACGGTTACATCAGTTGAATATAGTGTTGATCCATCTTCCGGGCTGGATATAACAAGTGCGGGATCATTTGCCTCAAGGTCAGTGTGCGGATGTGAACCAACATAATCCCAGGTATTCTGATCCAGTACAATCCACTCAGAATTATCCGCTGTTGTACCCGCAGAAGCCGACCAATCCGTATTACCACTGGTAACGGTGGATTTTCGGACGAGAGTGTGCTCCTGGGTACCATCTGTAACACCAGCCACATCCCAACCTGAACCGGGATCTTCTCCAAATAAACCTATAACATCTATCACCTCAGATGAATTATCAAATGTATCATCACCATTTGAATCATGAATTAATCCAAGATAATCATCGCCATTAAACCATGTAGCTCCCGTATTTGTACCGTCATCATCATTATGTGGAAGAATAGAAGTAGCGTCTGCATCTACGTTAGCAATAACATAAACTGCTCCATTTATTAAGGTTCCTGAAAGGGCATAAAGATTTTCACTAGTTGTTGAACCATTATTATATCTGACAATAGCATAATTGGCTAGGTCAATATCGCTTCCTGTTCCATTATATATTTCAAGATACTTATTGTTACTGCTTCCTTCTGCATATTCAGAAAAAAACAAGCTATTATCTTGTGCAATTACCAGTGTTAAAAAAAATGGAACCCAAACGAATTTTTTCATAATAAACCCTCCTCCTAAGATTATTTAATAATTAGAAATTTACCTTCTTTTACCTTACCAAAGGATAAACTTTCGTTATCCAAATTTTTAACCGTGAACAAATAAAGTCCCGATGCAATCGCCTGGTCATCCCTGGTAATGAGATCCCAAGCATGTTCTCCACCACTTAGCTGCGGTGTTTTATATTCATCAATATTGTAGACATCACTGCCTTGGTATTCTTGATCATGATCTAGGATGTCCACCAGATCACCTGCTAGAGTAAAAATGCGGATCTCTGCTTTACGTGGCAGATTGGAAAACCAGATCATTTGGGCTCGACTGCCATAGCCATCCCATCTAGCCTGCCCTTTGTAAGGATTAGGATATACACTAGGATTACCTTCCCAATTAGCAGCGTTTGGTTTTACACCCGGGTATACATACTGCCGGTTGGCATAGACCGAACTTTCAAGACTTGCTAGATTAGCATCTGGATCACCCCGATCATAGGCAGTGACTGCGTAATAGTTCAGCCAGCCGTTTTTCACATGATCATTAACAAATTTATAGTGGTAAAAATTTCCATCTATTTCAACACTATCCTGCTCACCAAACTCATTAATAATTCTTATAAAGTCGAAACCTGTGTTATAGCCAATACCCATATGGTCAGTAAGAGCTAGATCAAATTCTCCAAGCAAAGTAAATTCTTCATTGGAATCGTTTAAGGTCTTCCTTGCGCCGTAAATGCGGTAGCCTTCAAAATCCATTTCACGGCTGATCGGATCAATAAAATTTTCAGCATTGCTTTGCCAGTAGACCGTAACAACCTGGTCATCAACATCAACAGCCATATTAGGCACGGGCGGAGGTTCCGGTAAAATGTAGCGATCTATTTCACCGTCTTGATCAAGGTCTTCACCATCATCCAGAATATTGTTCCTGTTTTTATCCTCACCATTATAAGCACGTTGAGCCCAGTCTGCGTTTACATGTAGATTTCTGCGCCGCGTTGGTGAATCGTCTTCTGTTCCATTCCATTTTGCGGTTACAACGGCCATTACCACATTGCAGGAATCGCCAGGTGGTAAGGCCCAAACAGATGAATCAGCTTCTACAGGGATACTGCCAAATGGACCGGCAGAGAAAAGAAAAATCCAGCTGTTGGGCTGATTGGGATAACCCGCTGCTGTATATTCCGGACCAGTCCCCATTTGAACAGAGCTGGACAATTTTTGATAACGTTCATAATCGGTGAGTGGCATACTATATACTGGATAAGATGAATTATTTGAATTTGTCCAAACCCATTGGTTATAATGTGATTGAACATAAGGTTGAGATACATTCCCTCCAAGCCAGGTAAGACCAATATAACTTTGGGCCCAACCATCATCACCATCAAGATCATATTGGTATGCTATGTCCCGGCTGTATTCTGAATCATCGATCGATGTATCATAACCATCAAGATTATCATACCAGGTAAATCCACCCCCAGGCTCATATTTATTGGTGTAGTTCATGTTGGCCACTGAGGCATCGGTCCAAATACCCGCATAAATATTTTCAATCGTCTGATCGGAAACATTTTTAATAGAATAGTCGAGAATTACAAAAGCATCCGCAAAAGAATAATTCCAAGCATAAGATTCAAGTCTAATGTCAATGCCTAGTGGTGTATGGTTGGGAATATTCATATTATCGGTTGGTATTGTTCCATAATCCCGGAACGCTGTTTTGAGATCCTGATGTGAGGTTGCGTAGGGCGAAAAATACTGCGCAATGGAATCCAAAGATGTGGAAGAAATGGATGATTGAATATCGATATTGTCTGCAGCAGATAATTCAAACCCTTCCTGACCCGATTCAAAAACACCATCTACTATAGCGGTAGACACCAGGCGCTGACCATTGACTACGCCCCCAATCCATAGGCCAGCGTAGGAAAAATGTTCTACCTGGTCCCTGAGTATTTCTGTATTCTGCTTATATTGACATGAAGGGAGAATACGGCCATTGATTTTATTCCAGCCATTGCCTAAAACACCAAAATTGGTAACGGTGAGACCCAACTGGCCAACTGAAGTATATTTGTCGTAAATATCCTCAAAATACTGGGCAGAGATAACGGAAGAGAACAATACTGTAAATAATAATATATGAAACTTATAGAGTAGCTTTTTTATCATCCTTTCCCCGGTTTTGGATTGCTTAATAAAGCGACTCAAATTAATGAAACGTCGGGGAATAAGCCAATGGATTGGGCAATGGAATTATTTCATTAGCACCAGTTTCTGGGTTTTTATTTGACCGGCCGATTCCAGTAAAACAAAATATATCCCACTTGCTTTATTGGTTGCGTGCCATGCCAGTTGATAGTATCCGGGTGCAATTACTGAATCATACAGATTATCTACTAATCTACCATTTACATCATAAATATTTAATTTGATCAAGGCCGCATTTGCTATGCTCACTGAAATAGTTGTTTTAGGATTAAATGGATTGGGATAAGATGGATATAATTTTATTTCTTCCGGCAGGAAATCATCTGTAATAACTGCAATTGTGCTGGTATCATCCCAAGCACGACCAGGAGTACCCATATCTCCATTGCCGTACGTACTGAAGGAAGCAGCCCAGCTAGAATCAAGATTGTTATCATCATTGATATTTTTTAAATACATGGAAATCCCGCTGGAGTAGGGAAACGTATTGCCATAGGACACATTATCTACAATATCGTCATCACCATCTAAAATGATTATCTCATCCTCTGTATTTCCTAATTGAAACGATGAATAGATATAATCTGCAGTATAACCTCCGTTTTCAGCCTCATTGCCGTTTCGCCCAAAGACCATGTATTGCCCGGGTTCTATTTCAATACTTGTTGTAATCACATGTGTATCATTCTCTTGATCCATAATGGTCCAGCCGTTCAGGTCAATTACAATTGAATCCGCATTTAGTATCTCAAACCACTCACCACGACTATCAGATACTGCAGCTGGATTGGGCATTATCTCCGTAATTGTCAAATGAAAATTAGAAGCATCTCCACCTGGGAACTGAAATGATGCAAATACAGGTAGATGATCAGACGCTGCATGCAATGCATCCGCCATTGCCTGGCTTACGGCACCATTTGTTCCACTATTAATAGCTTGGTTGAAATGCTGACCATCATTGCCAAATGCAATATAAGTATCATCAACATAATTCATATCATAGGTGTCTTCCAGCACTGCAGCTGAGGTAAATATCCAATCGAAACGGTCATCCATTCCACCGTTGGCGCCACCCCCAAATTGTGTAGTCCGAGGAGACTGCGTGTGCACATCCGCGAAAGCGTTGTTATTATGCCAGTGGCCAATACGATTTATCGGATCAAAGAGTTGGCCATCGGTATCAGACCCTGCAGCTGTAAGCATATCAAAAGCAGGCTCAGAAGATGAATTATTACTATAAATATTGAAATCCCCACCAATAATAAAATGAGATCCACTTGGTAATTCATTTAAATAATTCCGTAGTACAGTTGTTTCTTCTAGTCGCTCCTGGGCATTATTATCACCCGAACTGGCTTTGAGATGTAAACTATAAACACGAAACTGCACTCCAGATTCAAGATGTTCCATCACCCATTCCACTACATCCCTTGTCCCCGATGATTGTGCTGTATTAATAATTGCTGTACTGATAAAAGAGAAATGCTCTAATTTATAATAAAGCGCTATATCCTGACTTGCAGACTGATTGGTGAAGTCGGCCCCAGACCATTCATTTGGTTGAACAATATTTAATACATCATCCAAAAAATGATTATATCCAGTGGTTCCTACTACTTCCTGACAAACGATTAAATCCG
>ENA-UPTF01002389-UPTF01002389.1-marine-metagenome-genome-assembly--contig:-NODE-2389-length-10890-cov-2.443170_pt1 | contig 10890 bp, 10 predicted proteins | sample MGYA00238166_ERZ767019 | MGnify/ENA primary metagenome ERZ767019 (study PRJEB28930, sample SAMN06266391) | marine metagenome | isolation source: Sea water from 250 m depth | place: Atlantic Ocean... | reverse complement strand
GAATAGTGACATCTAGGAGTGTTGACTGTGGCAAAACAGTCGTCGTTTGCAAGGAACGCTAAAAGAAAGCGAATAGTTGAGAAACATGCCGAAAGGCGTGCGGAGCTTCTCGCGATTGCCAAGGATCCAAAGGCTTCTCATGAGGAGAAGATGGATGCTCGGCTGGAGCTTGCTAAGCTGCCTGTCAACGCCAACCCCAACCGTTTGCGTAATCGTTGTGAGGTTACCGGGCGGCCGAGAGCTTATATTCGCCACTTCGGGCTTTCTCGAATCACTTTTCGCGAGATGGCTCTCAAAGGGCTTCTCCCAGGGGTTCGTAAAGCGAGCTGGTAGCATCGAGGCCTAATTCATCCTGGGTGTTGCATCTGTTCTGTTCAGTTGGTTCCTGTCGGCCTTCAGCTAGTTGAACTTGTTCATAGCTGTTTCTATACCCTCTGTGAGTATAGTTTCTATTGCTTCAGTTGCGGCCCTAACAGAAGTAGAGATTGACGCGTGCTCCTCTTGAGAAGGAACTCCCAGAACGTGATCTATGTCACTGGCTTGACCTTGTGGGCGTCCCACGCCAATTTTGATACGTGTGAATTCTTGGCTTCCCAAAGCGCCGATGATTGACTTTACCCCGTTGTGCCCCGCATGACTCCCATCTGGTCGAATACGGAGTTTACCGGTCGGGAGTGCCATTTCATCATGGATGACGATGAAACGACTTGCGTTTGTCCTGTACCTTGAAAGCAGTGAGGTAATGGCACGCCCACTATCGTTTACGAAGGTTTTCGGTTTGACTAGTACAACAGGGGACTGCCCGATTGATCCCTCGCCCAAAATATTCAATCGCGTATTCTTTGCAATGACTATGCTGTGAGCCGTAGCAAGCTTATCGATACACCATAGCCCGGCGTTGTGACGAGTTTTAAGATACTTAGATCCGGGATTACCTATACCGAAAATTATGGTCTGTTCTGTTAGATCGTGTCTGCCAAAAAGGGAGCGCCAGTCGAGCCTCATACTACTGTCCTAGGAGAAGATAAGATGATTCTAACAGGGTGGACCTCGTACAGATCAGAAATGGCAGCTAAATGAGCCTAGGTATCTTCACATTTGCCATTGTCGGACGTAATGGAGGGCGATACACTTAGCGGTGAATTTATTACTGGAGTGAGCTATGGATTGGGATATCCTCATAAAAGGTGGCGACGTGATCGACCCTAGTCAAGGGCTGCACGGAAGAGCCAATGTTGGGATTTTAGGTGAAAAAATCAGTGCTGTCGGACCTAGTGTAGATGGCGATGCTCAAGTTGTCATTGATGCAAGAGACAAAATTGTTACAGCCGGGTTCGTCGATCTTCACACACATAACTACACTTCCAATTCAAAGCTTCCCAGCCTAGACGCTGACAGCACGAGTCTCGCCAATGGGGCCACCACTGTGCTAGATGCGGGCACGGCTACTCCTAGTGAGTTTCCGCATTATTGGGAGACTGATCTTTCCGAGGCAAAGACGCGTATTTACGCCCTGATTCGTATGCCGATGCCATACGGGCCGGATCCTGCGACGGTGGAGCAGGCGGCAGCTGTCATTAAGCAGTATGAGGACGTGTTGATTGGTATGAAATACCATCATTCTCAGCACTACGTCACTCTCCCACTTGCGCGGGAAGCATCTGACTTCGGGGGAGGGATTTTGATGGCTGAGGCGTATGGAGCACCTATTCCTCAACTGCTCGATTATATGAACCCGGGGGATATCGTTACCCATACTTTCCATGCTTCTTTCCGGTACCCCTTATGGGATCATCGTGGGGAAGTTTGGCCCGCTGTTTGGGATGCCGTGGATCGAGGTGTGGTCCTTGACATCGGTCACGGCGCGCGCGGGTTTTCTTGGCGTACCATGGAACACGCTTTGAATAAAGGATTACGACCTTCGACCATTAGCACTGATCTGCACGCAGGGAACGTTGATGGTCCTACCTACGACATGCCCACTACTATGTCGAAAATGCTGGCTCTCGGTCTCTCACTTGATGAAGTAGTCGAAATGTCCACCTCTATCCCCGCCAAAGCTCTCAGGCAGCAAGATTTTATAGGCACTCTTAAACCAGGTGCTCAGGCTGACGTAGTCGTCAGTGAATTATTGGAAGGTGAATACAAATACCTCGATGTGCTTCATGAGACACGCATCGGTAAGCAGCGGATTGTTCCTCATACTGTCATCTTTGGTGGGCAAATGTATGATGGCCCACGGTACGAGCCAATAGATATGAGCCACCAGCACGACGCACCCCCAGGGTTCATTGAAGGGACATAGATGTCTAGCTACAAAATCGTCTTTCTGGTTTCCGAACATCAAGAAGATCCTGTTGAGGTTAGGACTGAGCTCATAGAGACTGAACTGAGAGGACTTGATTATGAGTTGACTACTCATCGGTGCTCTAGCAAGGATGATGCGATTTCAGCTGCTCGATATGCTGATATCGTGCTAGACCTTGGAGTTCCAATTAGCCGTGACGTGATCGGTGCTCTTGAGAAGGCACAGGCGATCATTTGCCAAGCGCACGGATTCGACCATGTTGATATAGAAGCAGCGTCTGAGAAGGGGATCCTAGTCATTAATAGTGCTGGCTACTGCGCTGACGAAGTGGTAGTGCATACGATGGCTCTGCTATTAGCCTGCGCTCGCCGTATCCCACAGTTTCATGAGCTGGTTCGTACGGGGAGATGGGACACGACTACGCGGTCTGATGCTTTGCGTCTACCGACCGTTTATGGTCAGACCTTAGGAATCATCGGGCTGGGTAACATCGGACGTATGGTTGCAAGGCGAGCACAAGGGTTTGATATGAATGTAATAGCCTTTGACCCGTTTATGCAACCGTGGATTGCTGCCGAAAACAAAGTTGCCTTAACAGAAAGTCTGGACAACCTTGCCGAAAGATCGGATTACGTGATTGTAATTGTTCCCTCCGCAGAGGGAACAAGTAATATGATCACCTCCGATTTCTTTCGCATGATGAAATCCAGTGCGTATTTTATTAACGTTTCTCGAGGTAGTACGGTGGATGAAGAAGCGCTTATTGAAGCATTACGGGCGGGTCGGATATGCGGAGCCGCCCTTGATGTATTTCAGACTGAACCGACTCCTATCGATAACCCACTACTTCAAATGGATAACGTTGTGTTATCTCCGCATACTGCCGGGACCTCAGATGCCTCGGCGTCGAAGGGGCAGACACGCCTTGGGCAAGAGGCTGCTCGGATAATCAGAGGTGAGCGTCCAATGTCACCTGTAAATTCTCAGTTTTCAAGCTAATCAAATACGAGGACAGAGCGAGCAACCGTGCCTGCCTTCATGTCTTCAAATGCTTGATTAACTTCATCAAGTGGACGATATCGGGAGATTAATTCATCAATCTTTAAACGTCCCTGCTTGTAGAGTTCCAGCATCCAAGGGAAGTCGACACGAGGTCTTGCGGTCCCGTGGAAAGCTCCGATTAGCGATCGATCCTGTAGAAGATGCCACCCTTCAACAGATACCTCTTGCCCACTAGGTTGAACTCCTACCACGACAGCACTACCTGTAGGTCGGACTGACTCGATAGCTTGTCGCACTATTGCTGGAAAGCCGACTACCTCAAAAGCGTAATCTGCTCCACCACCGGTGATCTGTTTGACGCGTTCCACAGGGTCTTCTTTTGAGGCGTTAACAAAGTGTGTTGCCCCGAATTCCTCAGCCTTTTCCAACTTAAAATCGACGGTGTCGATTGCGATAATCTGTCCTGCGCCTGCGAGAACACCCCCCTGCACTGCATTGAGCCCAACTCCCCCACATCCGAATACAACCATAGTCTCTCCGGGCTTTACCTCGGCACGGTTCACAACGGCACCTACCCCAGTGATAATTGCACAACTTATAAGGCACGCTTTCTCGAGGGGTGTGTCATCAGGAACCTTAACGCACGCATCTGCTGATGCGAGTGTATGTTCGGCAAAAGTCGGACGGAAATGGTAGATTGGCGTTCCGCCTGTTCTCATACGCGTTACTGGTACGCGCGGGTTATTTTCACATAGGGCTGGTCTTCCATTTGTGCAGTTTCGGCAACGGCCGCACATCGTGTCCAGAGATAGGATGACCTTGTCCCCTGTGGAAAGGCCTTGTACCTCTGATCCGACTTCAATTACAGTCCCTGCTCCTTCGTGCCCCATCCCCCACGGGGTTTTCCATGGGGTCATATGACCATCCATGAAATGGTAGTCGCTATGGCATACTCCGGCGCCGGCCATCGCCAGAATAACCTCACCCTCGGCCGGAGGGTCAAGGTCGACATCGTCAATGGATAGCGGTGTATGTGGTTTGTGTAAAATACCTGCTTTCAATTGGTCTCCTGCCAGTGAAATTCTCGTACTTGAGTAGTTGGGACAGTATTGTAACGAAGTAAATTATGGAGCGGTAACGACTATACGAACGCTGGGTTCTGTGCTGGTGGACGTTACACTGTATGACGTGTTCCCTTCCACAAGGACTATGTCACCTCGAGCCATATGGACGTCTCCTTTGTTTGTATGGAGCGAGGCAGTTCCATCAAGTAACACCCACCACTCATCTGTTTGAGACTTGTGAGGCTCCGTTGTATCGCCTGTACAAGCTTGTACCATTGTTGCACGGTTCCGACCGTCTTCTACTATAACTTGAGACCATGCTACTTGAAGGCCATTTTTCCCTCTCAGGTCTTCGTATCGAGTGTGCAGCAAGTTTGGCATTGGTACGCTGTAGTCGACAGGAACATACCTGTTCGGTGCGATACCCCTGATGTCATGGTTACTATTCGGGTGTGAGACGTGGAGACGACGTGCATGTTCAGTGCCCTTTGAGCGAATGTCATGGCAGTAACCTGCCGGAGCGATCACGATATCCCCCCAAGCCGCTAGAAGAGGCTCGTACTGCCCGATCTGCCACTGGGTTTGACCTCCAACATTAATCCACCATTCGTTGTAGTCAGGGTGGATGTGTGGGTCCGGCGGCGTACTAGGAAGAGCGCAGATGAGTCCAACGCGATTCCGGCCGTCCATCACAACGACTTCGTACCAAGCTCCGGTTGAGTCTCTCGAGGATTGCAGTTTGCTTAAGCTGGTGAGTTGTACGTTGTCCGGGATACTCATTGCTACTACTCCATTAGGCGGTGACTAGACCATACCAAGAGCGGATGGATACCTCAATGTGATGGTGTGCCCTATTGGCGTGGGAAGTCAGCTAGGTTATCAGTGATCAGGAATCGGGGGCTAGGTTTGTAAGTCCTAAGAACAAAAAACGGCCACAACTATCGAGGGTTTTGTACTGCGGCTAAATACCCGTTATCTTGATAGAGGAATGGGTCTTGTACTCTCGGTTTATATTCAGCAACAAGGCTGTGATCTGCTCGACATAATGGGCGTTAACCAGTGACCCAGCATCAACTGCTCGTATGGAGTCAATCTTTTCGGCGAGCGTCATAATCGATTTCTTAGCATCTAGATGATCGCTGCAAACGACCACGTCGGATTCGATGCGTACATGGGGATTTAATAACTCAGTGGCGCTAATGGTTTGGAAAGCTGCCACTACTTTTGCATTAGGTAATATCTGTTGAACCTCTTCTGCGGCAGAACCGGCATCAATATGGATGGCTGAGACAGTAGATGGATCAAACTTGAGCGGAGCAACGGTGACGACGACAATTTTGTCTGAAAGAATGTCGGATAATGGTTCCAACGTTTCTGCCTGTCCCTGATAGGGTGTGGTTACGAAAACAGGATCAGATTTCGCAGCGACTTCAGAATTAAGTCCGCCGATAGCTCCGCACCCGAGCTCCTCGGCAGCGGCTTTTGCACGATGGCGTTGACGTGAGCCAATCATAACCCGCTCGCCGGCAAGGGCAAACCGTAAACCTAGACCTTTACCTTCAGGACCGGTACCGCCGAGTAGTCCGAGCACGCGGAGACCTATACGGAGCCGTCGATTACTACGTCCAGCACTGCTGGCTTACCCGATGCGAGAGCCTTGTCAATTTCGGGTGCAATGTCGGCGGGATCCTCTATCCGACGTCCGTATACACCATTGGCTTCCGCCATGCTCGCGATATCGAACCGGCGAGGGAAGTCCATTCCAATGTACTGGCTAGTTGGCTGTGCATCACCATGGATCAGATTTTTGTAGGCATTCATATTTAATTTAAGGACTCGGTAAGCGCCGTTGTTGCAGATCACGTATACAACCGGGATGTTGTATACGGATGCGGTCCAAAGCCCCTGTACGGTCATCATGGCGCTACCATCGCCCAATATACCGACAACTGGCCTATCTGGGTGTGCTAGTTTGACTCCGAGTGTCCCCCCCATGCCCCATCCAAGTGCACCTCCCCGTCCAGCGTAAATACTGCCGGGTTCGCTGAAATTGAAAGCGTTGTGGACAGCATCTCGAGCAGTTACTGAATCGTCTGCGATGATCGTGTCCGGAGGTACAGCGTTGGCTATCTCGGTGGTCATACGCTCTCGAGAAATCGGTGAATCGTTCCAGTGATCTTTCACCAGTTTCTGCCAGGATTGATTAATCGAATCCTTCTCTTGGCTTAGACGTGCTGCCCTGCCCTTGGCTGTTTCTCGTACTGAACCAGACATGCTGGAATCTAGCGATTCAGCTAGTTGTGACAGGGTTACCTTAGGATCTGCAACGATACCAACCGCTGTTCGTTGGGTGGTTCCGACCTGTGTTGGATCGGGGTCGATGTGTATTAATTTGGTGCTATTGTCGAAGTACGATAGGCGGGGCTTTGAGAACATGTAGTAGCCGGAGGCCATTTTCCCTACTAGGAGGACTGCATCGGCATTCTTCAGTGTAGCTTCTGACTCTGGGTATGATAATCGGATACCTCCACGCCACATCGGGTGTGTTTCCGGGAAATTCATCTCCGAGTTCATAATCGTTGAATACACAGGACAACCTAACAACTCTGCTACTCTGACAGCCTGAGTCTGGGCACCTGACTGCGAGATTCGGTCACTGACGATCATAATCGGGTTTGAAGCTTCGTTTAAGATACGTGTCGCATCATCAATAGCGTCTACGTCCGGACCGATACGGTTGTAGCCTGCTGCGCTGGGAAAAATGTCGATATCCGCCTCTCCGTCCATTGAATTAGCAGTGAAACTGACGTAGGTTGGACCTGTTGGCGGAGTCTTGGCCTCATTGAAAGCGCGGCGCATAAAGAACGGGATCTGGTCAGCATATGTTGCTTCGGAAGTCCACTTTGTAAAGAGGCGTACCATCTCCTTAAGTTCGGTGTACTCTTGGGCGAATTCACGGATATCTTTATTGCCCGATGTAACTACCATGGGTGAGCCACCCTCCCGAGCATTGTGCATCAGGCTAATGGCGTTTGCGAGACCGGTTTCTATATGTAGGTTTAGGAATGATGGTTTGTTTGTCGCTCGGCCGTAAGAGTCGGCCATCCCAACGGCTACTCCCTCCTGAGTGACGAGCACGTATTCCAGGTCTGGGTAATCTTCAAGTGCATCCATCATGGGACTCTCGCTAGTACCCGGGTTACCGAAGATGTACTTAACACCTTCAGCTTCGAGCATTCGCATCATCGCATGCTTACCAGTCATCACAGGCATAACAAACCTCTCCCGTTTTTCAAGTCGGCGTCATTATAGCGGATGGGGTTAATGGGTGACCCTAACAGTACTAGGTGAGGCGATGTGAAAGCCGCGAGTCACTAAAAGAGACGAATATGTAAATCCAACTATAGCCTTGGTCGTCGATCGGTGACTAGTTTCATTTTTCTCGCGGATTGGAAATACTCTTGGTCGACATACAGGAATTGTAAGTCGACAAATCGACTTGCGACAAGGAAGTCTAACTCCATCTGCTCCTTGAGCAGTGACTGTTTTAGAAACTTCTCGTTCACTCGCTGCTCTTCAGGCACCACGATGGTGAGTACATCTCGGTCTGTCCGGGTGATGCTAATTTGCATGAAGCCAATTTCATTTTGATCACGATACATTGATTGAAGTAGTGATTCATAATGGAAATCGGATCCAAAGATCGTGAAGGTATCGCCAACTCTACCGTTTACTTTAACCCTTGGATAACTCGAACCACAGCGACATTCACTAGGTATATGATCGACCAAATCACCCAGTTTGTATCGTAACAGGGGTAGGGTAGCTTGCTTGAGACTAGTAACCACTAATTCTGGTGGCTTATTAGTAACCTCGAACAAATTATGAGTTGTGAATAGGTGGATACCTTCATGAGCCGTGCATTCGATCCCCAGTGAAGAAGTTTCAGCAGCCCCGTAGTAGCTGAATACCTCGACTTCCCACTCCTTTTCAAGTCTTGTCCTGAGCGCATTTGGTACCCGCTCCCCAAGAAACACGATCTTTTGGACGCTACCCGATGGGCCTTTTTGGAATTCTTCCAATTCGGCTAGGCTCCTTTCCAAAAGGGAAGGTACCGTGAATATCGTAGTTGGCTCTAGGGGAGGTAGCTTCGCGAGTTCACGTCGAAAATCGGGTCCGACGGCGTAGTTATAAACTTCTTCAACGCCTAATAGGTCAAGAGCACGTGCAAATGAAATCATCAGGTAAGCGGGATCAGTATCGAGACATACAACCCTGTCATTCTGATTTATGGAGCAGAATCTGAACATCTCTGCCATCAGCCTATGATCACTTAGGTCATCCGTTTGGGAGATGAACCGCTTTTTCCGATCGCCAGTAGTACCAGAGGATGTCTCCATATCCACAATATTTCCTATGGAGGAAATGCTTTCGGAGCTAAGTTCAGGAAGTGAATCGCCGTCAAGCAGTGGTAATGAAGACATGATTTCGGCGGGGGGGCCTGACGCGAGGTCATCATAAGCTACCCCGCTTTCTTTGAACCTGCGGCGATAGAAGTTAAAGTTTTCGTAGCAATTCAGAAGAGTTGATCGTAGTTTGAGTTCAATCTCCTTGGTAAGGGAGCTGAAGAATTGTGGATACATTCTTTAAGCCATTGCTAGCTAGTTAGTCTTAATCGACCGTTTAGAAACGGTGCGTGAGACTTTTACACCTGAGAGCGGTCTACGTGTGGATCCTGGGGATATTCCCTCCCGTAGAGACGTCAAAAGGCCGGCCGCTTCCCAGTAGTTCTCTACTATGTAGAGTTGGCCTGGTTCCCATGGCAGATGGGTTAAATCGTTGCGCATCAGGTTACGATTTTCCCGCACAGCAACTACAGGGATACCCTGATTTAAAGCGGCTAAAGTAGGGAGCCCGATACAGCCGTCTGGGATAACGAGGCAGGATACATTCTCAACAGTGAAAATATCATCCTTACCGAAGTCCCCTTTGTCTGTCACGATTCTTGGAGCAGTGTGTAGACCTTTAAGTACACATTGAAGGAAGGTGAGAGATATTACTTCGGCAGCTATCCGGGGATCCACAACACCTGGGTCGATATTGGCAATCTCCGCTGACTCCATCATAGGTGCGTGTGCTGTAGGCACATCATAGAGTGATGAGATCGTATGGGTTAACATCGCCTCCACGCCTCCCCATGGGTTAACTATTTCACCCCCACTACGGAAATAGTCTATGTGTGGAACTTCAACATTAACGACGGATGCCAGTGCGATCGCGTCGAACTCTCCCTCTCGTTCATCCAATATTTCCCAAAGCGCCTCTAGGTTCTCTACTGTTCCTGATGCTCTACCTGATGCCATGGTCTCTCCCAAGGTCCGCAGGGGAGGTTCCAGAACCACTATCTCGGCACTGTCCAAACCATAGGTTGCACGAGCTGCATTGACTGTGTTTATCGCTGCGTCAACGAAGCGTTTCTCGTGATTATCGAGAACTACCAGTACACGGTTTGATCGGACATTCTGAAGCCCCACGTTTCCCATTAACATTCGGCTAAGGAGACTCCCTTCGACATACATCCCATTGGAAGGCAATTCATTCATGTCGGAAGCATTGACCACGTTTGGGTGCGTGATCAATGAGTCGCACGAGGCTCCAAGAAGCTTGGCTACCGGCGCTGCATCGCCAGCGTGACCTCCAATTTGAGCTCCGATCCCCGTTGGGATGACTAGTACGGTATTAAATGAACTAGTTGTTTCAGCTTCACGTCGTCTAAAGTCAAAAATAGAGGATCTAAGTAATGATCTTAGTCCAGCCCGTCCTTCATACACGCCGACTTCACAGTCGTACCCATTGTCGTTGGAGTGTGTTACTGCGAGTCGTACTGGTAACTGATCGTTAGCCAATGCATTGGTTATGTTGTTAGCGAGGAACGCTAGTAGGCTTGTGCCATCGGGAGCAAGTGGAAGTTGTAGTTGTCTTTCAGTGAGTCTCATTTTTAAAGGAACGGATGCTACCATCCTCCGAGAGTGTGTAGATGCTCGGCAGGGCTATACCATTGAATGTATGAGCCTTTGCAAGAGTGTATGCGCCAGCGTTTTCAAAAACCACTCTTGATCCTATTGTAAGTGGTTTATCGAAGCCGTACTCCCCAAAAAGGTCACCTGCAAGGCAAGAAAGTCCTGCTAAGGTGTATGAATGTGCTGCTCCGGTTATATGCCCAACGACATCCGGTTGAATTTGGTATTCGAATACCTCAGGCATATGGTTAACTGTGGTGTCTAGGATAGCGATAGTTTTACCGCTTGAATTGAATATATCCAGGACAGTGGCTACTATCGAGCAAGCGTTCCTGACGAAGGTAGCGCCTGGCTCAATGAAAACACTGAGGTTGAATTGGGATTGCAGAAACTCCACCGCTTCCGCCAAAGGCCCAATTTCGGTGTCCTTTTCGAACAGGTAGCCCCCTCCAAGATTTACCCAATTAACTTGATCCAACACATCAGGAATATTTTT
>ENA-UPTF01002388-UPTF01002388.1-marine-metagenome-genome-assembly--contig:-NODE-2388-length-10891-cov-3.288237_pt1 | contig 10891 bp, 8 predicted proteins | sample MGYA00238166_ERZ767019 | MGnify/ENA primary metagenome ERZ767019 (study PRJEB28930, sample SAMN06266391) | marine metagenome | isolation source: Sea water from 250 m depth | place: Atlantic Ocean | study... | reverse complement strand
GTGTTTATTTCTTTCTTCCGTTGTTCTAGGAGAAGCTGCTTCCCCTGAATTTTGAGCAGCAAATTTTCGAGTTGCCTGGTATTAGCGGTTTCTGGTTCGTACATCTCAATAATGTCCCGGCTTTCATCCAGAGAAAAACCAATCTTTTTGCCGCGCAGGATAAGTTTCAGTTTGACTCTGTCGGCTGCAGAAAACACGCGAGTACTGCCCTTTCGACTAGGAAAGAGGAGACCTTTTTCTTCATAGAAGCGAATAGTTCGGGGCGTGACATGGAACTCCTGGGATAGGTCAGAAATGCTATAGGCATCGGTCATGTTGGGACTCTTGAAGTTGGGCAACCAATTTTGAGTTTATCTTACGCTTACGTTAACGTAAAGTTAAAGCCAGAAAAGATTTTTTTTGCCAATTACTCGAAAAGACCCGTAGAAAGCGGTTTCCCTAACTTCAGATATCTTTTAAATTATTACCAGCCAAGCTGGAAAATCATCAAAACAGATTATTAGTAAGGAATAACTATGTCGTCAGTCAGCTATGCCAGTGGTCCAGCAGACAAAGCTCTATTAGGGACTCCCATCCCGAAACTCTTTGATCAAATAGTTGCTCAACATGGCGATCGGGAAGCGGTAGTTTCAATCCATCAGGATGTGCGTCTTACTTATGCCCAATTGGCAGATCGAGTTAACAAATTAGCCAAGGCATTTATTTCAGCCGGTTTTGAAAAAGGGGATCGAGTGGGAATCTGGTCACCGAACAATGTTGAATGGTTGACAACGCAGTACGCTACGGCAAAGGCAGGCATTATCTTGGTCACTATTAATCCTGCCTATCGTGTTCATGAACTTGCTTATGTATTAGAACAGTCCGGTTGCAGAGGACTAGTTATGCAAAATCAATTCAAGACTTCCGATTACGAAGGAATGATTACTGAGTTATGTCCTGAGTTAGCTGAAGATTTTGCCGGAGCACTAAACAACGAAAAGTTTCCAAACTTGAAAGCAGTAATCTCGATGACGTCATCAGATCTTGCCGGAATCTACGATTGGACTGACTTCCTTGGGCTGGCATCTAACAAGAGTGATGAAGAACTAAGTGTACGACAGTTGAATCAAGACATGGATGATGCCATTAACATTCAATACACCAGCGGCACTACCGGATTTCCCAAAGGTGCAACACTGAGTCATCACAATATTCTAAATAATGGTTACTTTGTTGCATCGGCGATGAACTTTACCGAAGAGGATCGTCTAGTAGTTCCCGTGCCGCTTTACCACTGCTTTGGCATGGTTATGGGAAATCTTGGTTGTTTAAGTCACGGTGCCTGTGCAATTTATCCGAGTGAAGGATTTGAACCGGAAGCAGTCCTGCAAGCAGTACAAGCAGAAAAAGCGACGGCGCTGTATGGTGTGCCAACCATGTTTATTGCTGAATTGGCATTACCCAACTTTTCTGATTATGAGCTATCAACACTGCGCACTGGCATTATGGCTGGTGCTCCATGCCCTATTGAAACCATGAAGCAAGTGAACGAATCAATGCATATGACCGAAGTTGAGATTGCTTATGGCATGACTGAAACCAGCCCAGTAAGTTTTCAAACCCGCGTGGATTCTCCCTTAGATAAAAGAGTAAGTACGGTTGGCCGCGTGCATCCGCATGTAGAAGTGAAAATCATCGATCCGGAAACCGGTAGCATCTGTCCTGTAGGAGAAATGGGAGAGCTCTGTACACGAGGGTACTCGGTCATGTTGGGCTATTGGGAAAATCCTGAAGCAACTGCCACTGCTATCGATCCAAACGGCTGGATGCATACGGGCGATACGGCAATCATGGATGGAGATGGTTATGTAAACATTGTTGGCAGAATTAAAGACATGATCGTCCGCGGTGGTGAAAATGTTTATCCACGTGAGATCGAAGAATACTTGATGACTCATGACAGTATCGAAGCAGTCCAAGTAACCGGTGTACCTGATCCAAAGTATGGTGAAGAGATTATTGCCTGGGTTAGTTTAGTCGGGGGCGCCGAAATGTCGGAAAACGATGTGAAGGAGTATTGCAAAGGAAAGATCGCGCACTACAAAGTACCTCGGTACATTCGATTCAGTGCAGACTTTCCAATGACGGTAACTGGTAAAGTGCAAAAGTTTAAGATGCGCGAGATCAGTATCAAGGAATTAGGTTTAGAAGAGCTGACCACAGCTTAAGGAATAAGTAACAAAATGATTTATCCCCATGGAGATTTAGAAAAGATTGGCACGGATGCCTTCATGGTGCGAGGCAGTATTAAAATAAACCCTTTAATGCGCATTAGCCGCAACATGGGAATTATTCGAGAAGAGAATGAGCTAACCCTTATTAACCCCATTCGTCTTAATAAAAAGACAGAAGAAAAATTAAAGGATATGGGAGAGGTAAAAAACATAATCAGGTTGGGTGCCTTTCATGGAGTTGATGATCCTTACTATGTTAATAACTTTAAAGCGCAATTCTGGAGTCAGCCCGGGGGCACTACCTATAACGAACCTATTTTGGATATAGAAATAGGCATGGGCGGATTAACTCCTGTTCACAACTCTGAGTTTTTTCATTTCCAAGGAACTAACCAACCGGAATGCGCATTACTGCTGAAGCGCGATGGTGGAATTCTTTTTACCTGCGATGCCATTCAACATTATGGCGACTATAGCTATAACAATTGGCTGGCAAGAATCTTGATGCCACGAATCGGATTTCCTAAAAGAACGATTATTGGTCCAATCTGGCTAAGGTTGATGACACCGGAAGGTGGAAGTTTAGAGTCTGAATTTCAGCGCCTCCTGCAGTTAGAATTCAATAGTCTCTTATCTGCACATGGGACTTTTCTTAACCAGGGTGCCCGTGGAGCGGTAATAAATGCTGTTTCAGCAGCGTTTAACTAGGATTAAATCCTTCATCTTTTTTCGCTCCACTCCGCCCCGCCCTATATAAACTCCTGTAGCCCTGTACCATAATTGATTGAATTCGGCCCGATGCTGGGGCTATGATGCGGCTACTGCGCGTAGGATTCTAGAATCGAATGCCAGGATACCTATAAATAAAAGAATTAATTATACAACTAGCCTGAACAGGCTGCGGGAGGACCTATGAAAACTACCCGACGTGGATTTGGAACCATTGCCTTGGGCGCTGCTGTTGGAGCTGTTTCTGGAACATCAGTTTTTAGCCGTAAAGCCCATGCCCAGACCCGTGCTAACCACGCAAACGGGGTCTACGATAACGGCATTATTCAATTGAATCAGAATGAGAGTGCCCGCGGTCCTGGACCGAAAACTATGGACGCCATGCATAGCCATACTACTAAGCGCGTAGGGCGTGGTTACTCCCCTGATCATGTGAATGAGCTACGTCAAGGCGTTGCTGATTACTACAATATCAGCACTGACAATGTGCAGCTGGCCACGGGTTCAACTCCCTTACTACAAGGATCGGTTCGAGCTTTCTGTAGCGCTGATAAAACATTCGTCACTCCGATGCCCACTTACTCAACCAGTTTGAGTACAGCGCGAACAATTAACGCAGCCACAATCGAATTGCCTCTGGGAAGTGATCTAGGAGTTGATTTGGATTCTTTGGCAAACAACGGTGATGGTGCTGGCTTGTTGTATCTATGTAATCCAAACAACCCCACTGGCACAGTGCATGGACCGGATGCGGTTGAGGCATTTGTCCGCAGAGTGATGCGTGAAAACCCAGACACTTACATTCATATCGACGAAGCCTATATTAACTATACGCGTCCAGGCTTAATGGAAACTGCTTTACCACTAGCCCTGGAATTCGACAAAGTGTTTATCACTCGTTCGTTCTCTAAAGCACATGGTCTTGCCGGTATGCGTATTGGCTACGCCCTCGCTCAAGAAGAAACTCTAGCGAAGATTCGCGGAGCCTGGGGTATGGGTGATGTAAATATGCTTGGTGCGGTAGCAGCATTAACTGCATTGGAAGATAAAGAACACATTGCATGGGAAGCTGAGGAAAACGCAGCTATCCGCGATGAAGTAATCGGCTTCTTCCGTAGCCGCGGACACGAAGTACCAGATTCCAATACTAACCATATCTTCGTAAACATTGGAATGCCAGCGGCGCAGTTCAGAGAAGGCTGTCTGGAACACAATGTTTTAGTGGGACGTGACTTTCCACCTCTTGAGCAATCACATTGCCGTATTTCTCTCGGAAGCAGAGAAGAAATGAAGATTGCAATGGAAGTTTTTGCAAAAGTATTGGGATAAACCGAGCCAAAGCAAAAAACAAAAGGGACTGAGTTTCCACTCAGTCCCTTTTTTATTCTACGGGCCAACAAGACTACTAAGTTATTTAGAATGCGGGGTTGATTGCCATGAGTCTCTTTAAACGAATGGGCATGTTCATATTCGTTGCATTTATTTTTGAAACGAGCATTTATGCACAAGATCACAAAGCGACGGTAATGCAGTATATCGACGACAATGCTACTTTGTATGGTGACGTTGCCCAACAGATATGGGACTGGGCCGAAGTCGGGTATCTGGAAACTCAAAGTTCAAACCTGTTACAGCAACAACTTTCAAACGCAGGTTTTGAAATAACAACTGGTGTTGCAGGAATACCAACGGCGTTTGTTGCAAGCTGGAGTGCAGGTACCGGTGGTCCCATCGTTGGGATCTTGGCTGAGTACGATGCTCTTCCCGGTATTACTCAGGACAGAAATCCTTTAAGAGATGCTATTGATCATAAAGCAGCGGGTCATGCTTGTGGTCATCACTTATTTGGAACAGGATCAGTTGCTGCCGCTATAGCTACAAGAATGTGGATGCAGGAAACTGGACAGATTGGCGAAATCCGTCTTTATGGAACGCCGGCGGAAGAGGGTGGAGCCGGTAAGGTCTATATGGTGAGAGATGGCTTATTCGATGATGTCGATGTTGTTTTGCATTGGCATCCTAGTGATTCGAATTCAGCTGATGCTCGCAGTTCACTGGCAAACAAATCGGCGAAGTTCAGGTTTACTGGATTATCCGCACACGCCGCTGGTGCACCCCATCGTGGCCGTTCAGCACTGGACGGTGTTGAGGCCATGAATCATATGGTGAATCTGATGCGAGAACATGTGCCTATGGAAACTCGTATTCACTATGTAATTACTTCTGGTGGAGCAGCGCCTAATGTGGTGCCAGATTTTTCTGAAGTTTATTACTACGTTCGCCATCCTGATCCAGCTCAGGTGAATGAGATTTTTGATCGGGTGGTACAAACTGCAGAGGGAGCTGCATTGGGCACGGATACCGAAGTGGAGTTTGAAGTAATCCACGGCATCTACAACGTGTTGCCTAATATTTCTCTACAGGAAGTCATTCATTCCAATCTGAGTCGAGTGGGCGGCGTCGAATATAACGCTGAAGAAATTCAATTTGCTGAGACCTTGCGTTCGGCATTGCCTCCCAATGCTCCCCGGGTAGAAGAGGCGGCAAATATTCGACCAATGATAGTGAATGAACGCGGTGGTGGTGGCTCTACAGATGTCGCTGATGTAAGTTGGGCGGTTGCCACTGGTGGTATGCGAGCAGCAACCTGGGTGCCAGGTACATCTTCTCATTCCTGGCAGGCAGTGGCGGCAGGTGGTACATCTATTGGAAACAAGGGAATGATTGTTGCCGCCAAGACTTTAGCTATGACAGCAGTGGACTTAATCACCAATGATGCCTTAGTTGAAAATGCAAAGAATGAACATCAAAACAGACTTCCTTCGGATTGGGTTTACGAGCCATTGCTGGGAGATCGCCAACCACCTCTGGATTATCGTCTGCCTGCAGGTCCAGGTAACTAATCGCAAAACCAAAAAAGCGCTCAGATTTGGTCATTTTTCGCTATTTCTGACCCAATATCTGCAGAATTCTTTTGCGCATTTGGCCTAATAGGAATATTCTCCAAAGAAGCTTGAGTGTTAACAAACCAATACTCGGAAGCCCCAAAAACCAAGGCCTCGGGCCCAAACAGACAAAAGAAATATAAAGGGGGGGAAAGATGTCCAGAAATCAGCAATCATCCAAAGGACTCGATCGCCGCAGTTTTATGAAAGGTGCGGGAATGACTGCACTCGCAGGAGCAGCTGGAAGCGTTGCTACAGTGGCTAGCACTTCTGCATCCGCCCAAGAATCATCTTCACTCGATATACCTAAGCTCTCTAACGGTAAGTTCGATTTCGACACAATCTATAACCGTGTTGGAACTAACTGTGCTCGTTGGGATTCTCCGCCCAGAAATTATCCTGGTGGTGAATTCGAATACGGGATGGGTGTGGCTTCAATGGACTTCGAGTGTGCCCCTTGCATTACCGAAGCATTGCAGGAGCGTATCAAACATCACAACTGGGGCTATCTAGCTTCAACTGATGGATTACGGGACGGTATTATCCGCTGGAATGGAGAACGTCATGGCGTTGATCTTGATCCATCAAACGTAGTCATCTCCGATGGCGTTTATCCAGGCATGATCGCGGCAATGCGCGCTTATGTTCCAAGAGGAAGCAAACTACTTTTATCAACACCTGCTTATTCTGGATTCTATGGAATGGCTAGAGCAGCAAATGTCGAAATCATCGACAGCGAAATGCTTTATGCAAACGGACGCTACGAAATTAACTGGGAAGATCTTGAAGCCAAGATGACCCCAGATGTTCGCGCTATGATTGTGTGTAATCCACAGAACCCAACCGGTAATGTATGGACTGAAGAAGAACTACTTCGAGTTGGTCGTCTCTGTCTTGACCATAATATTGTTGTTCTGTCTGACGAGATTCATTCTGATGTAATTCGCTCTGGGCATAAATTCACACCATTTGCGAGCCTGCCGGATGAAGCAGTGGTTAATAATAGCGTTTCATTTAATGCTATTAGTAAGACATTCAATCTGGCTGGAATGAAGAATGCTTACTACTATTCTAAGAGCCCAATTACTCTTGGTCGTGTTAACAAATATCACAGAGCTGAGTTAAGCACATTAGGTGTTGTTGCTAACGAAGCAGCGTACAACCATGGTGGTGAATGGTTTGATGAAGCAAACGCTTATATGGATGATACTCATTCGTACGTCGAGAGCTACATTAAGCAGTATATGCCAACCGTTGGTTATACTCGTAACGAAGGTACCTTCATGACATTCCTTGATTTCACCAAGACTATGGAATCAGTCGGTGCCAAAGAACTTTATGAGTCAGATGGTAAAGCTAGCCCTGAACATTTCTTTCAGGATTGGATGGTGCATAACTCAGGTGTGTATCTGAATCCAGGGGTTAGTTACGGAGAGGGTGGGGCAAACCACATGCGAATGAACATCGCGTCTTCCCGTGTAGTCATTAAGGAAGTATTGGATGCAATGGCGGCATCGGTTAATAATGTTTAGCTTTTGAGACCCATAGGGCTAATAAAAGAAAGAGTAGAAGGGAAGACTCGCACAAGGAAGATAGAAAGCACGTAAAAAATATCTACCACAAATGGAGAGGCAGTGTTGTTTTTAATGACACTGCCTTTTGCTTTTCTGGATTTTTATTCAATGATCGATTCGATTCACTTCGCCAGTATTAGCAAAGTAGCAGATTTACTCGAAAGCAAAGAAATCTCGCCGGTTGAACTTACTGAATTCATGCTAAATCGCATCGAAGCCCTTGATGCAAATCTAAAAAGCTACGCAACGATATGTTGGGATCATGCAATGGAAGCTGCGATTAAAGCAGAACGTGAAATTACAGCTGGCAACTATCGCGGACCACTACATGGTATTCCAATTGCGGTAAAAGACCTTTGCTACACTAACGGAATTCCTACAGTTGGCGGTCTTAAAGTTCGAAGAAACGTCGTTCCCAATTTTGATGCGACGGTGGTGAAAAAACTGAGTGATGCCGGATCCGTCTTACTGGGAAAACTCAATCTAACTGAAGGTGCATTGTCCGGGTATAACCCGGATTTCGACATTCCAGTCAATCCATGGGGATCGAAACTTTGGGCCGGTGTTTCATCATCTGGTTCCGGTGTAGCTACGGCAGCGGGTCTTTGTTTCGGCTCGTTAGGAACTGATACCGGAGGCTCAATTCGCTATCCATCCATGGCAAACGGAATCGTTGGACTTAAACCGAGTTATGGCAGAGTCTCTCGCTTTGGTGTCATGGAACTCGCCAGCACACTTGATCACGTTGGTCCAATGACACGATCAGTGGAAGATGCGGCAATCATGTTTGAAGTAATCGCCGGTCATGATGAAAAGGATGCAACTTCTATCGACGGCGAGGTCCCTCAAATTGTTAGTCAACTTAATGGAGATATCGCTGATCTAAAAATCGGTGTTGATGAGTCTTACCTAAAAGAAGGAACAGATTCCGGATTAATTTCTGCAATTGAAAACGCGATTGAATCTTTTATGGACCTGGGCGCTATCATTGTAGAAGTATCTATGCCCGCTTCTGATCCCAAGGAACTTCGAAATCTTTGGTTACCAATTTGTGGGTACGAAGCAGCAAAAGCTCATGCTGATACTTTTCCAGAAAGAGAAGATGAATACGGTGGTTATCTAAAGGGCGTTTTGGAACTCGGTTTATCCATGTCGGAAGATGATTACCGGGATGCGATGAACAAGCGTGCCGAATATTCAAAACAATTTGAGGCGGAACTAGAGAAAGTCGATGGAGTAATTTGCCCAGCGGGTGGTTTTGTTTTTGAAGCGGAAAAAGAAGCGCAGTATGGTGATGCGATGGCGATGAAAGATGTGATCAAGCATTTTCAAGGTCAATTCACTATACCGGCAGATCTGGCTGGAACACCGGGACTAATTGTTCTTTGCGGATTCTCAGATGATAATCGACCTTATTCACTGCAATTATTAGGATCGAATTTTTCGGAATTAAATCTTTGTAGACTTGGTCATGCATATGAACAAGCCCATGATTGGCACCAACACCATCCATCAATCTAAAAACTAAACCTATTAAAGGATACAAAAAGGAAAACTGCAATGACCGAATTTGTTCCCCCGAAAGTTTGGAAATGGGATGCACAAAGTGGCGGAAGGTTTGGGAAAATAAATCGCCCTACCGCGGGCGCTCAGGAAGAAAAAGAACTTCCAATCGGGAAGCACCCTTTGCAATTGTATTCGTTGGGAACTCCGAACGGTGTGAAAGTAACAGTAATGCTTGAAGAGCTTTTAGCCTTTGGACATGGAGGCGCCGAGTATGATGCTTGGCTCATCAAGATTAATGAGGGCGAACAGTTTGGTAGTGGCTTTGTTTCTATTAATCCAAACTCAAAAATTCCAGCGCTACTAGATGTTAGCACTGATCCCCATACTCGCGTCTTCGAATCAGGCGCCATACTGGTTTATCTCGCAGAAAAGTTTAATGAACTTATTCCGACAGATCCTTGCGCACGAGCGGAGTGTTTTTCTTGGCTGATGTGGCAAATGGGTGCGGCACCTTTTCTCGGGGGCGGTTTTGGTCATTTTTATGTATATGCGCCAGAGCGATACGAATATCCAATAAATCGCTATACGATGGAAGTAAAACGGCAACTGGATGTATTGGATCAGAATCTCGTTAATCGACGGTTTATTTGTGGTGACGAATACAATATTTCTGATATCTCGATTTATAGCTGGTATGGGCCTTTGGTCATTCGGACTCTTTATAAGGCTCAGGAATTTCTGGATGTCGAGTCATATACAAACGTTGTGCGTTGGGCCAAAGAAGTGGAAGAGCGTCCAGCAGTAATGCGGGGTCGTCGGGTTAACCGAACCTGGGGGCCAGAAGAACTCCAGGTGCCAGAGCGCCATGACGCCAGCGACCTGGACTAAAACGACTTTAAATTGGAACATGTAAGCACTAGACTTTTTGCGACTTAGTTGATTAACTCAGTTTCAGAATAACAAGCAAATCAAAGAAACTTTAAAAAGAAGGATTACGATGAAAATTACTAACTTTTTCCTTGCGATTGTTTTACTTGCTGCGCCATTGTTAGCCAGCGCCCAATTGTCTTCGGTACAGCAAAAAGTGCAGGGGATTATGGCAATGGACCACCGCACTGATGCGGAGCTGGCACGAGATGATGATAGAGACCCAGTTAATGCGATTGAGTTTATGGGTATTAAAGATGACATGACTATCATTGAATTTATTCCTGCAGGTCAAGCGTATTACACGAAAATATTAGGGCCTTTGTTGAGAGATAATGGACACCTAATGGCAATCGACAGTCAAGGAACTTTTGATCGCTGGGGCGACTGGATCGGGTAAGTCAGTGTGTCTGACCTCGCTTATTACAGGTCTGATTTTTACCAAGTCACCGGATGACCTGCAGCTGATCCTGATCGATCCCAAGATGGTTGAGTTGGTTGGATTTGAAGGTATCCCGCATCTGCGAATGCCGGTTATTACGGATGTGAACGAAGTCGTGAATGTGCTGACCTGGGTTAGCAATGAGATGGCCCGTCGCTATCGGATATTTAACAAGGCGGGTGTCCGAAATCTCGATGCCTATAACAGCGATCCGTTGGATGACACCGATGGGGCTTTGCCGTACATCGTTGTCGTTATTGACGAGCTTGCAGATCTGATGATGACAGCGCCGGGGGATGTAGAACGACTTTTGGCCCGCCTAGCACAGATGGCACGGGCAACGGGGATTCACTTGGTGATCTCAACGCAACGTCCGTCCGTGGATGTCATAACTGGTCTTATCAAGGCTAACTTCCCAACCCGAATCTCATTCATGGTGAGCAGTCAGGCCGATTCCCGAACCGTGCTTGATTCCGCTGGAGCGGAACGCCTAATTGGACGTGGGGACATGTTGTTTTCACCGCCCGAAGGGGGAACATCCCAGCGAATCCAAGG
>ENA-UPTF01002387-UPTF01002387.1-marine-metagenome-genome-assembly--contig:-NODE-2387-length-10903-cov-2.634122_pt1 | contig 10903 bp, 5 predicted proteins | sample MGYA00238166_ERZ767019 | MGnify/ENA primary metagenome ERZ767019 (study PRJEB28930, sample SAMN06266391) | marine metagenome | isolation source: Sea water from 250 m depth | place: Atlantic Ocean | study... | reverse complement strand
GTAAATATAGATGATAATAATAATCATTCGCAATATGTAGTGTTTCTTTGATGCAATTTAATTTTAGATTTTCTCCAGAATCAGGTACAACAGGGGATGTTGTACCTGACTTTATTGGACTAGCAAATACATTCGGGGGAGAAGTGCTAGCTAGTCCTGTCTTTTTTATTCTCTGGCTCGAATTTTCTTTTAAATCTAGATTCTTCATTGCTACAAATAAAAAATTTCAAAAATATTCTTATTTACAATGCATACGGTGTTTCCATGCATATAGATTCATTTATTTGTCTTTTCTTTGCAGTACAGGAGTTCAGCTTTTTTGCCTTTGATAAAACATTCATTTAATCTAATTTCACCATTTTCATAAAATTCTTGAAATAGACCTTCTTTGATTCCGTTGGAGAGCTTCTATGATAGTGTTAAAAATCTATGAGGCGAAGAAATACAAGAAAAAAATTAAAGAAGAGTTCAATTGTTCAACTTCCTTGGCAAGATGTGGTAACAAAATTCTCTGCCTTGAAAATCATTAACCAAGATGAAATTGAATCCATCCACCATGCTTCTCTCGATGTTTTAGAAAACGCTGGCATGAAGGTCTTGCATGGAGATGCAAGAAAAGTCTTTAAAAAAGCTGGCTTGGATGTGAATGAATCAACACAAATGGTCTATTTTGATCGGGATTTGGTACTTAATAAAATTGCGGAACCACCTAAAGAATTTGCCTTACGTGCAAGAAACCCAAAACGAGACTTAACAGTTGGAGGGAACCATATTGTCTTTAGTGCAGTTGGTGGACCTGCTTATTGTAGTGATCTTGATAAGGGCAGACGCAGAGGAAGTTTTGAGGACCTTAAGAATTACATGAAAGTTATTCAAAGCCTAAACATCATTCATCAAGAAGGTGGTATGTCTTTTGAAACAATCGAATTGCCTCCAGAAACCAGATATCTTGATCTTTATTTAGCCCAATTTCAGCTACTGGATAAAAATTGTCAGTCATATCCTATAGGGACAGAAAGAACTAGGGACTGCATAGATATGCACTGTATTGCACTTGAATGTACAAGAGAAGAATTGGAAGTCAACCCATCCGTTATGGGCATTATTAACACGAATTCCCCTATGCAACTTGATATCCCAATGTCGGAAGCAACTATAGAACTAGCAAGCTCAGGACAGGTGACTTGCATAACACCATTCACTCTATCTGGAGCCATGGCACCGATTAAACAAGCCGGAACTTTAGTGCAACAAAATGCTGAAGTCTTGGCTCTAGTGACACTGACTCAGTTGGTTCGTCCTGGTGCACCCATAATGTATGGTTCATTCTCTTCAAATGTTGACATGAGATCTGGGTCTCCAGCTTTTGGTACACCAGAATACATTCGCTCTACCATAGCAAGCGGCCAACTCGCTAGATTCTATGGTTTCCCTTATCGCAGTAGCAACACCAATGCTTCAAATACAGTCGATGCCCAAGCTGTATATGAAAGCTCAATGTCATTGTGGGCAACTGTCATGAGCCATGCTAATTTGGTTAACCATGCAGCAGGATGGCTTGAAAGTGGATTAACAGCTTCGTTTGAAAAATTAATCATCGATGCTGAAATGCTGCAAATAATATCGGAATCTTTGAAGCCCATTGAGATCAATTCAGAGAATCTGGGGGTAGAGACCATAAAGAGTGTCGGGCCAGGTGGGCATTTTTTTGCAACTGATCAAACCATGGATAACTATGCCACTGAATTTTATACCCCAATGATTTCTGACTGGAATAATTTCGAGAATTGGGAAAAAAATGGATCGATAACCACAACTGAGCGAGCCAACAAAGCATGGAAAACTTTACTGAAAGAATACAAACAACCAAAATTAGATCCATCTGTTAATGAAGCTTTAATAGCATTTGTAGAAAAAAGAAAAGAAGAGATCAATAATTCTCAATAATTTAATTTTGGTGCCCAGGGCCGGACTCGAACCGGCACGAGAAAAATCTCAACGGATTTTAAGTCCGTAGCGTCTACCAATTCCGCCACCCGGGCTCAAAATGGAGGCAAGGATCGGAATCGAACCGACGTTCACGGCTTTGCAGGCCGCTGCATAACCACTCTGCCACCTTGCCACATAAAAACAATTAAATTATACCTGTTCAATTATATTTTCGCTTGCAATCACTAACAACCTTAACTGATTGAGTGATCATTTATATAGACATATGCCATAAATATTCCTAGAGTAATGAGTCCAATCAATTAATCCAGTTATAAAAATGAATAAATTAACCTTGTCTTTATTAATTATGACCTTATTCACAAGTACCTCAAACTCAGCAAACACCTTAAATCCTTTCTTTACAGATTATGAGACTCCTTTCCAAATACCTCCTTTTGCTGAGATAAAAATGGAACATTACAAGCCTGGATTTGAACAAGGCATGGAAGAACATTTAGATGAAATAAATGACATTACTGACAATAAAGAAGCCGCCACATTTGAAAATACCATTGTTGCTTTAGAGAGAACTGGGGAGACTCTGGATAAAGTTTCAGATGTCTTTTTTAATCTCCTTTCATCAAATACGAATGATCAAATGGATATTCTGGCACAAGAAATAAGCCCTAAACTTTCTGCACACAGAGATAGTATTTTGCTTAACAAAGATTTGTATAACAGGGTAAAAAGCGTTTACGACTCAAGGAAAAGTGTAAACCTAAATCCCGAGCAGACACGACTAATTGAAGAAACACATAAATACTTTGTCAGAGCTGGGATACAACTTGATGAACAATCCATGGAAAGATTAAAAGAAATTAACCAAAAACTGTCCTCACTTTCGGTCCAGTTTGATCAGAACTTACTGAAAGAAACGAACGAAGGTTTTATTTTAGTTATTGAAGATAAAGATCAACTTGATGGATTGCCCAAAGATGTTATTGATCAAGCATCGGCATTAGCTGAATCTGAAGACCATGCTGGAAAATGGCTATTCAAGCCCACAAGAGCAAGTATGTATCCATTTTTAACCTACTCCTCCCAAAGAGACCTCAGGGAAAAACTTTATAATTCCTATATTAAACGTGGTGACAACAACAATGAACGGGATAACAAAAAGATCGCAATTGAAATGTCAGCGCTGCGTATAGAAAGAGCCAACCTACTTGGCTACAGCACTCATGCAGACTTTGTTCTAGAGAATAACATGGCTAAAAATACAAAAAGGGTTAATGACCTACTCAATAAAGTCTGGAAGCCTGCAATATCAAGAGCTAAACAGGAAGTTCAAGAAATGCAGGAGCTCATTAATAATGAGGGTGGTGACTTTAAATTTGCTGCTTGGGACTGGTGGCATTACGCAGAAAAGATTAGACAGAATAAATATGATTTCACCGAGGCTGAGGTGAAACCGTATTTTAGTCAAAAGAAAGTTCTTGCAGGAGCTTTTGATGTAGCTAATAAACTCTTTCAAATTTCTTTTACCGAGAGATTTGATCTCCCCAAGTATCGGGATAATATCCGTACATTTGAGGTAAAGAATAACAATGGAGAGACCATCGGTATTTTCTATACCGATTACACCATTAGATCCAACAAAGGTGGTGGAGCATGGATGAATACCTTTAGAAGTCAGAGCAAATTTGATGGCATCAAAATACCAATAGTTATTAATGTTTGTAATTTCCCCCCACAAAATAAAGACGGCGTTGCCCTGCTTTCTTTTGAACAGGCTGAAACATTATTCCATGAATTTGGCCACGCACTTCACGGATTGCTCTCAAACGCTACCTACCCTAGTCTCTCAGGTACCAGAGTAGCCAGAGATTACGTAGAATTTCCCTCACAGCTCATGGAAAACTGGGCCAACGAACCTTCGGTAGTTCAATCCTATGCACAGCATTATCAAACAAATGAAAGTATTCCTGTTGAACTGCTGCAAAAAATATCCAAAGCCTCAAAATTCAATCAAGGATTCGCTACCACAGAATACCTGGCTGCCTCTTACTTAGATTTAGCTTGGCATACCCGAGAGGAAAAGGTTGAAGATGCAAATGTTTTTGAACAGGAAATCCTTCAAAACTTAGGGCTGATACCTGAAATAGCGAGTCGCTATAGAAGCACCTACTTTGCTCATATCTTTGCAGGAGGTTATTCATCTGGTTATTACAGTTATCTCTGGACCGAGGTACTGGATGCAGATGCTTTTGAAGTGTTTAAAGAAAAAGGTCTGTTTGATGCAGAAACTGCTAGCAACTTAAAGACTCTGATCTATTCATCAGGCAATACCAGGGACCTGATGGATCAATACAGAAAGTTTAGAGGCTCAGATCCACAAATTGAACCTTTATTAGAACGAAGGGGATTGGTTAATTAATCAATAAGAACAACTGTCCTTAATCACTGAATCACTGGGTATTCAAATTTAAAATCATAAGGGTCATTGTCAATACCCGAGTCAAAGGTATTTGCGTACATATGACCTGCATAAACTGCATGAACAACTGCACCTGGTGAATTCGAATCGCCTATGTTGTTTAAAGTCTTAATCCTAGCATCATCAAGCAATGACTGATTCGTACTTAGCTCCTTGAATAGGGAATCAAACGGCAGACGCATGCCTACTATTACCAGCGACCCTCTGTCTACACCCATAATTTCTTTTGTTACTTTATGAGTCAATGTCAATGTTTGATTTTTAAATTCATTGACTCGGTATTCAGTTATGGTTTTGATATTTTTTTCATGCATCTTTGCTTTGATTGCATTGACTTCGTTGCTCATAAAGCTCCATGGAGAAACATTTTCAAACGGCGTAATGATGGTAACTTCGTGCCCCAAATCTGAAATATACTCAGCGATAAGACCGCCCATATAATAATAATCAAAATCATAAACCACTACAGGTGATTGAAGCTCACAACCTTTGAGAATATCATCTGGGGTGAAAACACCTTGTTGTTTTTCTATCGGCTGGGGAACAAAGTGTGAATCTAAGGTAGACAACTCCCAAGTTGATCCTGTGGCAGTCACAACATGATCAAAACCCAAACCGAGCACATCTTCACTCTGCAGTTCATTTTCAAGAAAAACATTCACATTAGGCAACTGTTGAATCTGACTGGTTCTATAATCCGTTACTCTCCGATAGGCAGACATGCCAGGTAGAATGGATTCCTTGTTGATTCTGCCACCAAGTTCTTTGTGATTATCTGCAAGAGTCACTTCATAACCTCTTCTTGCCAACGAGAGTGTTGCCTCAAGTCCAGCAGGACCCCCGCCAATGATCAAAATAGACTCTTCAGAGGTTTTAGGTTTCATAATCTCAGGATGCCAGCCTCTACGCCACTCTTCTCCCATGCTTGGATTTTGAGTGCAGCGGACTGGAATGCCTTGGTTGTAACAGGAAGCACAGATATTGCAGCCTATGCATTCTTTAATATCATCTTCCCTTCCTTCTTTGATTTTTTTAGGCAAGAATGGGTCTGCGATTGAGGCTCTGGCAGAACCCACCAAATCCAAAGTTCCGTTATTAATTTGGGCAACCATTATGTCAGGAGATGTAAACCAACCTACTCCAACCACGGGTTTAGAGGTTAGATCTTTAACGAAACTATAGTATGGTTCCATAAAGCCTGATTCAGAAAAACGACCACTAGGAGTCTCTTTTACCCATTCAGACAATTTTATGTCCCATAAATCTGGAAGCTCTCCAATCAACTCAAACAATTCATGGGCTTCTGTTTGACTGGATTCACTTTTGAATTCCAATAATTCATCGGTGGAAATACGAACGGCTATCGCAGCCTTACTGCCAGCAGTCTCCTTCATGTCGGTTATTATTTCTTTGATTAATCTTGACCGATTCTGAAGAGATCCTCCATATTCATCGGTTCTAGTATTGAACAGCGGATGCAAGAAATGATAGGGCAAAAAACCCATGCCTGCATAACAATAAATGATATCAAAGCCAGCTTTCATGGCTCTTTTTGTTGCATCTATATGCCATTGTTTTAAATCTTTAATATCTTTTTTGTCCATCACCTTGGGTGCCTGAAGACTCATAGTTTCTATTTCACTGGTCTTTTCTTGAATACCTGATGGCGATATTGGCGTCATCCTAGTATGTCGGTTAGGCATGTAGGCACCTCCATGAAAAAACTCAATGCCGGCAAGAGCATCGTGAGCATGAACCGCCTCAACCATGGGAACATGTGAATCTATATCCTGATCAGTCCAAAGTCTTGCAAAGGGCAAAGGACGATCATCACTGCTTGGGTGTATAGAGCAATAGCCTGTATTAACAACACCCCAACCACCTTCAGCTTTTATGCCTCTTTGAGCCGCTCTTGTGTTGGGCATATCATTGCCTGAACCCATAGCATGAGGAACCTGATAGAATCTATTTTTAGCTGTTACAGGACCTATTTTTACTGGTTCAAATAAGACTTTATATCTGGGGTTCATGATCTGACTCTCCAAATTTCACTTGCAGGAAGAAAAAGACGCCCAAAAGAGCAAAAACTCCTCCGCTATTCAAAGCTATCACCCAGGCAACTTGCTCCCCCATAAGTCCATCAAATTGAGCTACCATAATCGGGATTAGAGGGGTTGCTAAAACTCCACCCAGGTTTCCTCCTGTATTGAGAATGCCTCCCGCAGCTTGAGGTTTTTTAGAAACAAAACTTATCGTCGACCAGAATGATCCTTCTGTTAATTCAATAAAGCCATAACATAAAGACAAAGAAAGAACTGCTAGGTAGGGATTCTCAGTAATCGAACCAAACATCAAGAATGCTGCAGATGGAATTAAACCAATAATAATAGGAATTCTATGTCCCCATTTTACACCATAGCGTTTTTGAAGTTTATCGCATAGGTAGCCGCCTGCACTGGCACCTATGGCTCCCATTAAAAATGGTAAACTGGCCAATAAACCACCCTCTAAAATACTAAATCCTCTAATATTAACGAAATAAATAAAAATCCAAGAATAAAATATATAGAAAACATAGTTCATTGAGCCGTAGCCCAGCGAAGCATATAAAACATTTTTATCAGCGAGAACGTCCTTTACCATTGACCAAGACATCTGATTGTTATTGAAGTCAGACTGACCTATTAATTCCAGTTCTTTTTGATTAATTTTAGGATGCTCTCTAGGCCAGTTGGTTGAATATTTCCACCATACAAGAGAACCCATTAGACCCAATATTGAGATTAGGAAAAATGTCGATTGCCAACCAAAATACTCAGCCAAAATAACAATCATCGGTGGGGTGGATGCTGACCCTAATGCGAGTGCTGTGGACGTCATTCCATTTGGAAGCGCCCAAGAACCTGAAGGAAACCACCTTGCTATTATACCTCCTGCCATCGCAGGAAATAGTGGGCCTTGAAAAACACCAAGCAGGAACCGACAGATGAATAAAAGTGGAATCATTAAAGCTAATGAGAAACCACCTATTACAATTAAACCAGTAATGACTGTGATTAAAGTGCAACCCAATGTAGTGAGAAGAAATATATTTTTAGGGCCTATTTTCTCTGAGAGCAAACCTCCTGGGAATTGAAATAGTGTGTAACCCCATAAAAATGAAGAGAGCAGCCAACCCAATTCTGTTTGAGAGATGCCTGTATCATCCATCAAAAATTTACCAATGACCGAAAGATTGCCTCTGTATACATAAGCAATATATCCAATGACAAGTGTGATAAACAGAACTCGCCAACGTATGTTTGTTGCTTTGCTACTATTCATAAAATATTTAAATAGTTCTTAAAACAAAAAGAGTCTAATTTGATTTAATTTTAATAATCTTCAGATTAGGATCCGATAAGATTTCTTCTTCTGTAAAAGGTAGCTTGACCCATTTTTTTTCAGAATACAGCTCGGTTTGATCTTGATAATGTGGATTGGCAGGATCAGAAGATTGTGAATAACTTAATATTCCTTCAGCCACCACCCCATCATCATTCCAAGTCACCGTTTGAATGTAGCTGTTGCCGTGAAGTATTTCTGACCATCCCTCGCCTTTGGTTAATCTCGCACGCATCGCACTGAAATTTCCAGCATCGAACCCCCCACCAAAAAGTGGTATTTTTTTACCGTTCCTAATCTCGTACTGGAGATCTCCCCATTTGGCATCAAGCGGAAGAAGATTGTCATCAAATACATCCACCGCGTAGTCAAGTGATCGAATCAACTGCAAACGGATATCTCTGTCTTTAGTATTCAATCCCCTAGGTGTATCCAGTGGTTTTTCAGGGTCGAAAGGCAGGGTGTGAAGGTTGTCAATTTTTCGTGCTTTTTGCCAGAAGAGATAAAACACCTGATTGCCTATGCTATCAATGTTGGTTTTCATATCCCATTGGGACAGTGCCAGACAGGCTCGTGTGGCTTTTTCAGTTAACTCATCTGGGTATTCGTCACACATTCTTAAAATATCTCCCAAAAACCACTCTCCTGCTAAATTACGGGCAGCAAGAGTAACTGCCTGCAAGTTCTTGAGAGAAAACAAAGGATTGTCATCAATCCCATCTGTAGCATTCAAGCGTTGTTGGATCTGCAGCAATGCAAGTTGCGACCTTAAAGAGACTTGGTAATCCTCCCCCCCCATAACTTTCATGTAACCCGTCAATGGATTATCCAAGTTGGCTAGCCAATAGCTGTCATTGCTGTTGCTGGCATATTGGTTGGTCCTGATGGATGCCAATTTTTCACCCGGTATCAATCCTTCTTGAGGAGAAGCTGGATCCACAATCCAATCGCATTCTGAACGATTTCCAGCCAACACTGGGATTCCAATTGGGTTTCTTAAAATATCAATAGACGATTGATTGAGTGCTTGCCCAGTCTCGCTAGGCTGACAATTCAGCAATTGTTCATCGGTTAAATAAGGAATGGTTGAATAATCTCCATAAAAAGCCTCGCCATCGGAATTAACGGCAATGGTGTTAATAAAGCTTAACCCCAAATTATCTCTAATGGCATCGAGAAAGTTATCAAAATTGGTTGCTGTCAACATACCAACTAGAGTGTCGCCAACTCTGGTATTTTCCATGGCCACATCACGGATTGCGAATACTTTTCCATCTTTGTTTGGCCACCCTTCGAGAGTAGAATCGCCAAGTAAAATTCCTGCATCCAACAGCAGACCATAACGGCTAAAATTCAGTCTTATGGTTTCTTTGGTCAAGGTACCATTGTCTTCTTTAACTTCAACTGTCACCGGTACTGAACGGATTCTGAACCTTTTCCTGTCAAAGAAATAAACATCGCGATCCTGATCGCTCAAATCAAGTTCATACAGGGTAAATCGATTTGCATTTGATACCGTATGGGTCCAAGCAAGTTTTTCGGTAAAACCAACATTGATCAATGAACTCCCAAGGATGGTGATTCCCATAACATTCATTTCACCTGGAATGGTCATGTGCACTTGGTAGAACCGACGAGGTCCTCTCCATGGGTAATGTGGATTACCCAATAATATGGCTTTGCCGGTTTGCGTAACTTCGCTGCCGAGTGCATAGGAGTTGCTGCCCATTGATTCTGACCATTGAAAGTTATTGGCTGTCAGATCATCATTGCTGTTTTGTTCATCCATACCCAATGCAAGCACTGCGTTTGCTATGCGAGGATCTGAAAAAGAGGCAAGCAAAGTAATGTATATGGACATTCTAAAAACATCAAAACGGTCAATAGGTCTCAGCCACTCGGCATCAATACAAGATTCATGTCTGCCTGCAGGAATGTTTTCAAGATAATGATTGTAGCCAGCTGCATAACCTTCTGAAACATCTGCCATTCGTTGATCAAGTTGCAATAGCCCTAAACGAATAATTGATTGCCTACCAAAAAAACCAAGCAATGCATCGTTGGCTAGATGCTCGTTGGTTCTACCAAAATATTTCGCCATTTTACCATTGACTCTAACAACGTGTTTGGCAAACACACAAAGATTATCACTGGCAAATTGATAGCCATAACCGAACCCCAAATCACCCCAATTCTTGGCTAAAATATGCGGTATTCCATAGGAAGTAACTCGAATGGTTGCTTCATAGTCTTTATCACCATACCAGCCGCAAGATACCAAAACAGACGACAAGGAAACCAAGATAAATAAAAGAAAGGACTTATAGGCATTTTTCATATTAATTTCTATTTTTGAAACACCATTTATGTTTTAGTTTTAAATATTTGATTATTTCCATTTACGTATATGCTTAGCGCTGATCTGACTGAGGTTCTTGCAACCCAATAAAATCATATTATTCTCTACTTCATCCTTTAGTAGGTTAAGTGACCGGTATGCACCCTCTTCTCCACCTGCTGCCAGTCCATAAAGATAGCTCCTACCACCCATACATGCCTTGGCACCCATGGCTAAAGCTTTAAGAATATGGGTTCCTCTGCGAATCCCACCGTCAAGAATTACCTCTAATTTGTCGCCAACGGCATCAACAATATCGCCAACAACTTCAATGGGTGCAGGGCATCCATCCATCTGCCTACCACCATGGTTTGAAACCATCACAGCAGATGCACCAACTTCTACTGCCAATTTTGCATCTTCAACAGAGAGAATGCCTTTAATAGCAAAAGGTTTATCCCATTGCTCTATCATCCATGCTGCATCCTTCCAAGTGACAGTGCGATCAAACTGGGTGCTTATAAAATCCATCACAGATATGTTTGATGACCCCTTTGGCAACCTGTGGACGATATTAACCATCGAAGGCGTTGGTGGATGAGTAATGTAATTAAAAGACCAATCAATGTGTCTCATTACATTCATATACCCGCTGAGACCTAGTTTGGGTGGAACCGTCATCCCGGTTACTAAATCTCTTTCTCGCCTACCATTGGTTGGGACATCAACAGTCAAACATAAAGCATCATAAT
>ENA-UPTF01002384-UPTF01002384.1-marine-metagenome-genome-assembly--contig:-NODE-2384-length-10909-cov-1.674760_pt1 | contig 10909 bp, 9 predicted proteins | sample MGYA00238166_ERZ767019 | MGnify/ENA primary metagenome ERZ767019 (study PRJEB28930, sample SAMN06266391) | marine metagenome | isolation source: Sea water from 250 m depth | place: Atlantic Ocean | study... | reverse complement strand
TGCCGATAAACTCTTCCACGTTATCGCCAGTCACCTGTTGCGCATTTTCCAGATGACTCATCTCGAAGGAATCTGGATCACGAATATCCACAATGGTGATAGGGCCTTTTTGCATCAGGTCATGGGCCTCAGCCGGTTCGATTGCCTTGTACATTTTCAGGAACGCTCTAATTAAGAATTATTAAACACCATAGATCAAAGCCGTGCCAAAAAATACTGTGAATTTCGTGCAGTTTTGCCTACGATTCTGAACGGAAGATCCAGGCCCCATACTATGACCCATTATGGATTCAAACTGCTCCATTCCCAAAATTAGTTTCCAACAACAGGCGGGTAACTCAGTAAATTCCCAGTCTGCAGCCATCCGGACGGCTTGTGAGGAGACGGGTTTTTTCGTGATCACCGACCACGGTATTTCGACGGGAGTCATGGAGGCATGCCGCGACGCTGCCATTCAATTTTTCGAGCGGTCGATTGTGGAGAAAAAAAGAGTTCAACAACCTACCCCGGGATCTCCGTATGGTTACTCACCCATGGCCAAGGAGACACTGGCTCGTTCCCGTGGCGACGACACACCGCCTGATCTCAAGGAATCTTTCTCGATAGGCCCCCCGACACCCAGACCGCAGCCGATCGACCCAGATGAAGCGATATTCGTCGCTACCCCGAATCGCTGGCCTGATGCGCCCGCAAATTTCCGCACCGCGTTCGAGGCCTATTACAGAGCAATGAATAATGTCGCTAACATCCTGATGCGCCGGTTTGCAGTCGCACTCGATCTCCCGGAAGAATATTTCCTGCCATTTATTCGGCAACCAATCAGTGCCCTTCGGGCCAACCATTATCCGCCGCTGGCATCGGCGCCATCTGCCGGACAGCTACGTGCGGGAGCCCACAGCGATTACGGCACCTTGACTATTTTGATGCAAAACAGCGGCAGCGATGGTCTTGAAATACAAAACAGAAATGGCGAATGGCTGCCAGTCACCGATGAAGCTCCAGACTTGATTGTGAACATTGGAGATCTCATGGCGCGCTGGACCAACAATCGCTGGGTCTCGTCCGTACACCGGGTAGTCGTGCCAAATGATGCATATTCCCAACAACAACGGCGACTGTCCCTTGCCTATTTTCACCAGCCTGACTGGAACGCCGAGATCCGATGCATTCCATCATGCCTGCCCGACAAAGAACAACCGATCTACCCCCCGATTCGATCCGGCCGCTACCTGATGGAGAAGTTCCACAGTACGGTGTTATGACACTTTCTCCTCCCGAATGCTAATTAAGCCACTTCGTTATAGAAAGGCAACCACCTTGCGGATACGACTTATTAATTTGATGCGATGAACGAATCGTCCAGCCATTATTCTGAAGAGTTTGTCACATTATCTGATGCAGAAAAGCGTCAATTGAGAGTTCTTTACCAACGATCTAATAGGCTTGGGATCCTGCAATTAACGGCGCACGTTTTTCTAATTGCTCTGGCCATTTGGCTTGTGCGCGAATCAGTTGCTACGCTTTGGTATCTGCCCTCGGCATTTCTCCTTGGTGCAATTCTGACCTTCCTCTTTGCACCGCTTCATGAGTGTATTCACCGGACAGCGTTTCGTAGCCGGTTGCTGAACGACATGGTGGCCACCACAACAGGATTCATTTTGTGGTTACCGCCGAACTACTTCCGCGCGTTTCACCTAGAACACCACCGCTGGACTCAAGTGAAAAATCGAGATCCCGAATTAACCGACAAAATCCTAGATACCAGATGGCAACTCCTGCTGCACCTCTCGGGCTATCGTTACTGGTATGGCAATATCAGGGCTCTAATTCACCATGCACGCGGCCGCATCAAAGAACCATACATCAAGCCTTCTAAATCGCCGGCTGTAATTGTCGAAGCGCGCTGTTTTCTCGTCACCTATACCTTGTGTTTGGCTGGGTCCGTATTTACTTTTAATGGGGTGTTGATTTTGTACTGGTGGATTCCGTTATTGCTTGGTCAACCTTTGCTGCGACTCTACTTGCTGGCTGAACACACACTTTGCCCTTTTACAACCGACATGTTCCGCAACACCCGAACCACACTTACCGGCCAATTGGTGCGTTTTATTTCCTGGAACATGCCGTACCACGCCGAGCATCACGCCTCGATGGCCATTCCATTCCATGCGCTCCCAGCAGCGCACCAACTGCTCCAATCGCGGGTGAAGACGCAAACGCCAGGATATATTGCCTTTCACCGGCAACTCCTTGAGACACTAAGAAATCGATAGCCGTTCTATTGACGGCGCGGCAATGGCCGGCCGGTGACCCACCAATCCCAAAGCCGGTGTAACACCCAAGCCACCGTTGTCACTAATACAGTCGAGAGCGCCCAACCGAAAGTCCCACTCTCAGGAGACGGCACAACAACAATCAGAACGAAGAACCATCCACCCCAGATTGCAAGCCAACCGAGGCGGTAAAACGGCCTCAAGACGTTGGTCTTTCGTGGTGTCTCCACGTGCAAACTACACGATCAGAAGAACCAACTCACCAGTGGCCAATCATTATCCCGAGCTCTTCATCAAGTTCGGGTCCCTTATCGAACAGGGTCTCCGTTGGTGTTTCCGTACGAACCTTGAGACCCCGAAACCAAGTGAAAAGCCGGTCGTAATTTTCCTGCCGAACTGCTCGGTATCCTGGATCTTCTCCAAGATCAATAAACTCGTGCGGGTCGTTCTCAAGGTCAAACAATTGGGGCGGAAAGTGTTCATGAAAAATGTATTTCCATTTCGTGGTTTTAATCATGCGGGACCGACACTCATATGGATGCACATCCAACAGGGTACGAGGACCGCGATCGCTGAAATCTATTTCGCTGATAGCGCAATCGCGCCACGACGGGACACCATCTTTCTGATGCACAAAGGGCGCCAGTGAGCGGCCTTCAATTCGCTCCAAAGGGACTGTCCCGCCGGCCAACTCGACCAGTGTCGGCACGACATCGACCGCCTCGACGAATTCTTCCACGACGCGGCCGCGGGTTCCATTAGCAAGAGCAGAGGGATCACATATGATCAGGGGAACTCGGACAGACGGTTCGTGAAAGAGGTCCTTCTCACCCAACCAGTGATCGCCAAGATAATCACCATGGTCACTTGTCAAAACTATCAATGTGCTCTCACGCAGACCTTTCTTTTCCAAATGCGTGAGCACTCGACCAATGTGGTCATCGACCTGCTGAATGAGGCCCATATATGTAGGAATGACGGTGTTGCGCACCTCTTCGCGAGAGAAATTCTGACTGTAATCCTGCGCCATGAAAGCTTCGTACACCGGGTGCGGATCGTGCCGTTCGCGCTCATCCCGCACCGCTGGCATGACATGGCCCTTGTCGTAGCGGGCATGGTAGGGATCCGGCGCTAAATAGGGCCAATGCGGCTTGATGTAGCTGAGATGCATGCACCAGGAATCTTGCGGATCGACAGAATCGAGAAACTCAATCGCTCGAAGGGTGGTAAACGCCGTTTCGGAATGCTCCTCCGGTACTCGCGCTGGCAATCTGGCATTTCGCATTTGCCAACCACTCACCCGCTTGCCATTTGAATCGATCGCGCTGTTCGCCCACTCCTCCCACGGGTTATCGCCGCCGAACCCGTGCGAACGTAGATAGTCGTTGTAACCGAGACCTTTAGGAAGAATCGGATCAGGATAGATGCCAGAAAAAAGTTCAAATGGCAGAAACCCATTATTTGAAAACTGCTGGCCTTCGGTTGAACTTGTGTCAATCTGGAATCGTTCCAGTGCCACAAGGTTTGGCGAGCCTTCCGATTTGCCCACCACAACCGCCGTCATTCCAACAGCACGCAGATAATCACCGAGGGTCAGTTCACCCATTTTGAGTGGATCCGTATTTGACATCACGCCGTGTGAAGACATGTAACGACCCGTGTAAAAGCTTGCGCGGGAAGGGCCGCAGAGCGGAGCCTGGCAATAGGCCTGATTGAAACGCACCCCACGCGCCGCTAATGCGTCAATGTTTCGGGTCTTGAGATGTGGGTGACCATAACAAGAAAGGTAATCAGCCCGTAGCTGGTCACACATAATGAAAAGTATGTTCATTAAACTTTTCGACTTCTTACATTATCGATTCCGCTGCCATCGCGAGATTCTCACACGGACGCGGCGTATTCATCGATAATTTCCCACAACGCATCGACATGTCGTGTCTCGGTACGTGTCTGGGCGATCGACACGCGAATAAAGGACTGATCGTTGATTGTCGATGGCGTCACCATCACGCTCCCGGTTGCATTAATTGCTGCTGCAAGGTCGCTGGTAGCCTGCTCACCGCCCACATGACGAAATGACACCAAGGAAAACAATGTCGGTGCTACCAAGGCAAAACGGGGGTCACTGACGATACGGGCATCAAGATCGTGTGCCATTCGTACATGCTCGCGGACATGATGGCGAATCCCTGCAGCGCCGTAGGACCGCAGCACCCACCAAAGTTTCAGCGACCGAAATCTCCGCCCGAGTGGCACATGCCAATCTCGATAATCAACCACCGCACCAGACTCGCTGGCTTTATTTCGTAAATACGGAGGCAAAATCGTCATGGTTTCGATCAACGGTTTTCTGTCAGCAACCCATAGCACGTTGCAGTCGAAATTGGTAAACATCCACTTGTGTGCGTTGAAGGTATAACTGTCGACACGATTTAAACCCTTCTGCAGATACCGAAACTCAGGACAAATCATGGCCGTTCCGGCATAGGCTGCATCAACGTGATGCCATAAACCATGCTGCTTCGCAATCCCAGCAATAGCATCAACAGGATCGACAGCTGCTGTTCCGGTAGTCCCAACAGCTGAAACAACGAAGAGAGGCGTCAAACCGTTGTCGTAGTCTTGCCGCACGGCAGTCTCTAACGCGACGGGATCCATGGCAAAGTGTTCGTCGACGTCAATCAATCGCAACTCCTTGATCCCCGCGATGCGTGCACCTTTTTCGAAAGAGGAATGGGCCTGATTCGAGGCGTAAACCACCTGCCGGTCGATGGGTGCTTTGCAGTGGTGCCGCGCAACGACCAGTGCCGCATGGGTCGAATCAGATGCCGACATCTGAATAACGCCACCCCCAGGTCCAGTCATTTTCCAGGACTGCGGCAACCCCAGTAGGTCGACCAGCCAGTCCAGAACCGCGGACTCAACTTCGGTTGCGGCTGGGCTGGTAGACCAGAGCATGCCCTGCACTGCAAGTCCGGCTGCAGCCAGCTCGCCCAGAATCGCCGGTGGTGAAGAATTAGCAGGAAAGTAGGCAAACCAGTTGGGCGACTGCCAGTGAGTAATTCCTGGCATAACGACCCGGTCAAGATCCGCCATGATGCTGGCAAATTTTTCCGGTTCCTCGGGTGGATGATCCGGGATCAGGGCGCGAATCGCACCCGGTTCAACCTGAGAGGACACCGGTTTGTCCTCGACCGTGTCCAGATAGTTGGCAATCCAATCAATCAGCGCATGCCCGTGCCGGCGAAAGTCCGCTGTCGACATATGGTAGTTCGATTTATCAACCATGGGTGTGTCCCCCTGACCCAGATTCTTCTCGCCCACACTCTTATTGAGAGAGAGCTTTGGTTTTCCTGGCTCGCACGATCGAGACGCCCTGTCCAATCAGTGCAAGAACAATGAAGACAAAAATCGTTGCTGAAACGGGCCGGTCAATAAAGTCGAGCGGTGTCTCAACCCGGGCGAGGCTGGCCCGAAACTTCTGTTCCATAATGTTACCCAGCACCATTCCCAATACAATCGGCACAATTGGTAACTTTAGACGCTTAAGAATATACCCCAGCAAACCAAAGACTGCGCAAATAGCGCAATCCACGATCGAATTCCTGAGCGAATACACCCCAACGAACGTGAGCACGAATATACAAACACCAAGAAACCGGGTTGGAATCCGGATCACTTTCAATATGGTATTAGTAGAGAGCAGCAGAAACCCAAGGATCAGTAAGTTCACTACAAACAGGCAAATATAGAGCGTCGTCAAAAATTCCGGGTTGTTCTCAAAGAGCTTTGGCCCAGGGATGATGCCGTGCACGTAAAAAACCGACAACATCATGGCGGTCAGTGCTTCGCCAGGAATACCAAGGGCGAGCAGAGGAACCATAGCCGCCGCAGGCACCGAATTGTTCGCGGTTTCAGAAGCTATTAGTCCTTCAGACGCACCCCCCGACCGAATCGTTCTGGTTTTTTGGATATGCGCTGCGCCAGGGAATAAGAAAAGAACTGGGCCAGAAATTCACCGACACCCGGAATGATCCCCATGATGACGCCAAAACTAGCAGAAGCGCTGGCGACCCGCTTGTGCCCCAAGATTTCCGTAAAGCCACCGAAAATTCTCCCCTTTAGCTCCGGCGCTTGAGGTTTTTCGTTCGGCTGTACGAGCAACAGGAATGCCTGCGACAACGCAAACAATCCAAGCAGCACCACGATAAGGTCAAGTCCTGACATCAACCAGGACTGGCTGAAAGTGAAACGCATCGAGTACCGAATCGCCTCCATTCCCACAGTGCTTAGGAACATCCCGAAGAACACCAGCATTGCGGCCGCAAAGGAATGTCCACGATGCGCGATGATGACGAGTACGACACCCAGCAGTGCTGCCATTAGGATGTCTCGTGAACCAAAGTACGGTGCCACCGCCGCAATCGAGGGCGCCAACAGAATTAGGCAAATCACGGAAAAAATGCCACCAAAAAAGGATGCGCTGTATGCAAGCGACAATGCCCGACGGCTTTGTCCCTGGCGGGTCAGAGAATATCCATCGTAAGTCGACAGCGCGTTTACCGGGGTTCCGGGCGTATTGATCAACACTGCCGGAATTGCGCCGCCGTACATTGATGCGCCATAGATCCCGAGCAACAAGGTGATACCAACGATGGGCTCCAGTTTGAACGTCGCAGGGAGCAGTATCGCGATTGCGATGGCTGGCCCTACCCCAGGAATTGCTCCAATGATCACGCCCCCCACAGCACCAATCAGCAGCGCCAGAATCACGTCTAGCCGCAGAAGGTTTTCAAGGCTGATTAGGAATAGTTCCACCGGCCACCCTTAGAAGTTCAGAACGAGGAAATTTCGTATCTGATCCGGGAACTGACTGTATAACATCCCACCTGGAATTCTTACGTGGAGAAAAGTCTTAAAAATGAGTACGGTCGAAAATCCAAACGCCAAAGCCACCATAATGAATCCCCAGCTTCGGTAACCGGCTCGTAATGTCAACAGAACACAAGCCAAAAGCGTTGCGGGTAGATAACCTGATAACGGGACAATAAAGACATACAACATGAAATAGGCAACAAACTCCGCAGGTCGACACCAGTCGATCAGTTCATCAAACGGAAACAGTACACCGTCTCCCCGTCTACGGTGATCTCGATAGGAATGGATGAGGTGACCGAGAGAAAAGATCAGATAACCGACGAGGCAAAGACCAGGCCAGAACCGCGGTTGGGAAAAAAATCCCACCCCGTTGACCCATTTGGTCTGCGCGCCAAGCTGTGACAACAACCATAATGCACTGAGAGTCAGAAGCAATGCAAAAAACATATCCCCGGGACGTCGCTCCACCCCGAACATCTCCTTGGCATTTTGCTGCCTGCCTGAGGAATGTTCTGACTGGTCTTTCCGGGTCGACATCAATTACAACAAATGTAACGGACAAAAACGGGGCGGCCTAAAGGCCGCCCCATCGTTGAGGCAACAATAATCAGTCCGCAAGCATTGCGTTAATCTTCGCCATTGTGGCGACATTGTCTTTGATCTGGGCAACAGACGCAGCAGCGTCTCTCCAGTAGAACGCACCCCCAGTTTCCTGAGTAAGCGCTTGGGCCTTTTCGCCCAGCATCACTCTTTTCGCGACAGCTTCGAGCTTGTCTTTAACTTCCTGTGATGTGCCTTTGGTCACAAACAGACCATTCCAAAGTGAAATCTTCAGAGACGGCACAATCTCGCCCACGGTCGGTGCATCCGGCGTCAATGCAATTCGATCTTCGGTCACTGAAGCTAACACCTTGACGTCGTCAAGACAGGCAAGGATCAACTGCAATGTGGTGTTGATAACATCGACGTCTCCCGATGCCAATGTATTGCAGTCCAGCATATCGAATGCCGCATCCGATCCCCAGCTAAAACCAAGTTCTTTAGCAACTGCAAGCGTCACCTTGGTTGGCACCAGTGGGGCTCCGAAATGCCCAAGAGCAACTTTGTGATCCTTCGCATATGCAGCCAATTCCTGCATCGTGCTGTAGGGCGCATCGCCACTTGTTGCGATGACAAATGGATAGGTAAGAAAAATGCCAATCGGCTCGAATGTGTCTTCATTCAGACCTTCAATACCGATATAAGGGCCAACTACTGGAACGCCGATCACGAATGACCCCACCATACTGCCATCCGCCGGCGCATTCGCAACTTCCATCGCTCCTGGGAATGGACCGCCGCCGCCTCCGGGCTTGTTGACAACTGCAGCTGCGACACCATATTCGGCCTGAAAGGCTTCTGCAATCCACCGCGTTGTCACATCTTCAAGATCACCCGGGGGGAATGGCACCACAAACGTTACCGGCTTGTCCGGATATTCGGCAGATGCCGTCCCGAAAAACGGCAACATTACTGCCATTGCGACCACCATGATGTACTTCTTCATATCTCCCCTCCTTACTGTTTATTGGATCGTTTATTGGTGAATTAAGAACTCGATAGGCTCTATAAGTCAATTGTCATGACCAACCTGCAGCAGGCCGGTCGAACCACATGTGGACCTGCCCCGTACCTGCGGTACTTTCGTAATCGCTAAATCGACGGCCAGGCACACTGCAGGTACGTCCACCAAGCGCTGCAATCATCATCAGGTAGTGTCCAAAAAATCCTTCGGGCGCATGGGCTCGATATTCATCCATGGAATCGATCACTGCGACATGATCTCCAGCTTCCCACCATGCGACCCGTTGTTCATCCGCTGCCCGTGCCTCAGGCGTCACGATGTTGATCGGATCGGATGCTTCATGCTGATCTAACTGCTGCATCGGCCAGAAACGATGGCTTAACCCTCCGCTTGCGAGCAACACGACTTTTTCGCCGGCATTTTCAATGGCCTTACCAAGCGCTGCACCAGTTGTCAGGTAGTCCTTATCCTGGCCGGTCTGACAAATACTGAACGAAATCCACTGCTCGCCCCGGTGCAGGTAGTGGGCAAGATTTACCGTGCCGTAAAAAATAGGAATGCAGGGATCATCGTTAGCGATACAACGAATACCCGCATCCCGCACACTTTGCGCAATCTGCACGGCCAACTCCGGGTTGCCGGGGAGATCGTATGGGACCTGACACATGCCGCGGGGCAATTCCGACGAAGTGTATTTTCCAGTGCGCCGTGCATGGCCACTGAGAACAAATTCAAATGTCGTCATCCAGTGGGTATCGAGCACGATAATCGTATCAGGAGTTAACTCGTCCAGCACTTCTCGACGCAGCCGATGCAACCCTGTGACTATGGAGAGTTCTTTACCCTCGTTGAGTTCCAGCCGAACCTCTTCGGGCAGCATGAGCGTCGGTACATGCGAAACCACACCGGCCCCGATAATTTCACCCATAATTCAATCCACTCCCTGTCTTGACTGTACGTATGATAATGCCCCGAGCGGGACAAATTTCCGATTCAGTCAGACTGTGATACATTTAATTCGTTCGTATCCTAACGAATTTATAAGGCTATGAAAACCCAGATTTTTGTTTGTTGCGGGGTGCCAGATAAAAAACCACCGGAGCATGCATGAGTTCCACTACTTTTCTAGAGGGCCTGGGTGACACGCACGCCGACTTGACCTCTCACGACACCTTCGTGAAAGGAGTGCCCCATGCGACATTTCAGCGACTTCGACAAGAAGATCCGATTGCCTGGATCGACGAATCGAACGGGTCGGGTTTTTGGGCAGTGACCCGCCACGCCGACATTATTAGTGCCAACAAAAACTTCAAGGCTTTTACTTCCACCCAGAACATTCGCCTTGAAGAGATGGCGCCGGATGAACTTGAAGCCCGCCGCACCATGCAAGAGATGGATCCTCCAGATCACACCCGATTGCGCAGCATTGTGAATCCTGCCTTTTCTCGAAAAACTATTTCAGCCTACGAACCGCAGATACGGGAACTGGCGACGCAGACCGTGGAAAAAGCGCTAAACAAAAAGGAATTCGATGCGGTAAATGAAATTGCGCGCCCAATTATTGGTCGAATTCTGGGTCGAATATTGGGCGCGCCTGAAGAAGATGGCGATTGGCTTACAGAAAAAGGCGATGCATTGATCGGTAACACCGATTCTGATTTTACAACCCATGTTGTCGACCAAGTCGACACTGAGGAATACAGGTTGATGCCTTTTCGTTCACCAGCGGCTGTTGAATTGTTCGACTACGCTGAAAAACAAGCAAAATTGAAACGCAACAGCGACAGCCAAGACGTGATGTCCATGTTGTTGCGGCCACTTAAGTCTGGGGAATACTTGACCGATCTTGAATTCAAAAATTTTCTTACTCTCGTCGTAGCCGCAGGCAGCGACACCACGCGCTACAGCATTGCAGCCTCTTTGCATGCCATCGCCAACCACCCATCGCTGCTGGAACAACTGCAACGAACTGAAGACGCCTCTTGGGAAACAGTAACCAATGAACTGATCCGGTGGGCATCACCCACCATGCATTTCCGGCGCACTGCCACACAAGACATCGAATTACACGGCAAACAGATTAAAGCGGGGGACAAGGTGGTTTTATGGTGGATCTCCGGTAACCGGGATGAAGCGGCATTTGAAAATCCTTTTTCCATTGACCTGACCCGTGATCCGAACCCCCATATCGAAT
>ENA-UPTF01002383-UPTF01002383.1-marine-metagenome-genome-assembly--contig:-NODE-2383-length-10913-cov-2.786545_pt1 | contig 10913 bp, 7 predicted proteins | sample MGYA00238166_ERZ767019 | MGnify/ENA primary metagenome ERZ767019 (study PRJEB28930, sample SAMN06266391) | marine metagenome | isolation source: Sea water from 250 m depth | place: Atlantic Ocean | study... | reverse complement strand
GCCTTATCTATGTTCCAGTCTTCAACCAATTCTTCCCTGTATCTCATTACAAGATGTATTCCATAATCCACACCCAATCCAACTAGCAGAATCGGGACTATCACTGCAAAGAAACTTGGTTCGAATTGAAGCAAGCTTGCAAATCCGTTTGACCATATGATCGCCATCATTAAGGCAAACATTGTCAATCCGACGTCCACAGGTGAACGGAATGTGGCCAATAAAACTCCAATTACCAGAACGATTACCAGCATGAAAAGTTGGTCTGTATTATCATTTGATGCTTCATTGATCTCATTGTCCAGAACTGCCTGTCCCAATGCGTAGGCCTCAACACTTTCAAATTCCATGCCCTTGACAACATCATTCATTTCAAGTTCAACGCTGACCATCCGGTCGAATGCTTCTCCAGTACCCTCTCCCTCTCTCTGGCTATTATCAAATTTGATAGTTATTTTGGTTGCTTTAGCGGAATTATTTCCATCATATTCTCCAAGAATATTTATTACTGCTCCAGCCAGCAAAGGATTTTGTTTTGCAGTATCGAATGCGTCCTTTATTTCCTGGTCTGTCTTATTGGCATAGATGCCTTTCAATTGCTGTAAATCTGAAGCATCGCCCTCTACGAAAGGTGCCAGATAATTAGGAATCGCAGCTATGTCTGTACTTGGATTCGAGGGAGTCATCGAATTATTAGCGATTAACTCGTTTTCGATTAATGCAATCTCTATGTCCAGGATCTCAACAAAGGCATCTGAGGTAAGAATATCATCGTTCTTACTGTAAACTAACGTGTCAACCGGATATTCTGTAGAGAATTTGTCTCCTATGTCCTCTATAGCACTGATGACCTCATTGTCTGGAAGAAAACTGGACTGACTTACTGTTCCATCCTGTGGATTAAGGGCCATTTGGGCAACCATAAGGATGGTAATTACGATTACACTGACCACTACTGCCAAAGGCTTCTTGGTGACTGTCTCGCCAATTTTCTGTAAAAGCATATTTTCAGACCAAAAATGGGTTATAAATCATTTAAGCTACTGTTTCAGAAGTTGCTCTATTTTCTTCTTGAATCTTTTCGAACCGGGCTTGGTCAGTGCAGCATAGCCGGTGACTGCCTTCCCTTCCTTGTCGATCAGGATCTTATGGAAATTCCAGCGGGGGACCCCGGAGATGAAACCCAGTTCCTCCCTCACCCATTGGTAGAAGGGATGAGCGTCCTTGCCCTTGACCACTGACTTCTCGGCCAATGGGAAAGAGACCCTAAATTTTCGGTCACAGAATGTCCTTATCTCCTCGTTGCCAGCCGGTTCCTGATTACCAAAATCGTTCGATGGAACGCCAATCACGACCAAGTCCTCATCCGAATTATGTAAGGTCTGAAGTCCCTTGTACTGGTATGTGAAACCGCAATGACTGGCAGTATTGACAACAATCATTACCTTGTCCTTGAAATCGGAGAGATTGATCATCTCCTCTCCCTTTATGGACTTGAAAGAAAAGTCGTAGGCTGTGGATGGCATTGTAGGCTCCTGATTATCTGCCTACATTAAATTTGCTACGTGGGCCGTGTCACAAACACTTATTATATTCGAGATTTGGGCATACTGATGCGTTACCTCCCTTTCCTGCTGCTTACCGGCCTCTCGCTGGTTCTGATGGCTGGAGGAGCGGATGCCAAGGAGCCAGAGTGGAATTACAATGCCGGCTCCGGTATCAACTCGGTCGCCATCTCGGCTGACGGCGAGTACATCGTTGCCGGCTCGGATGAGGACCAAGTCTACCTCTTCAGCAAGGACGGTACGCTCCTCTGGAGCTACACGGCCGGGGACGGCGTGTATTCGGTCGCTATCTCGTCTGATGGCGAGACCATCGTCGCAGGGTCTCTGGACAACAACGTCTACCTTTTCGACAAGGACAGTAGTACTCCTCTCTGGAGCTACGGCACCGGGAACCGTGTATGGTCGGTCGCCATCTCACAGGATGGAGAGACCATCGCAGTAGGTTCCTGGGACAACAAGGTCTATCTCTTCGACAAGGATAGTGGTACTCCTCTTTGGAGTCACACCACCAGTAATTTCGTGTTCTCGGTTGACATCTCGGCGGACGGTGAGATGATTGCCGCCGGCTCTGACAAGGCCTACCTCTTTGACAGGAACAGCAGTACTCCTCGCTGGAGCTACTCTACTGGAGATACCGTGAGGGCGGTCGCCCTTTCGGAGGACTTCTTTGGTCAACAGCAATACCATCTTGCCGCCGGCTCTTGGAACGGTAAGGTCTACCTCTTTCACAATAACAACAGCGTTCCCCTCTGGGAATATACCACCGGGGATTCGATCTACTCGGTCGCTATCAGTGATGACAGCGGATATATCGCCGCAGGGTCCAAGGATTACAGTGTCTATCTCCTCGACGGGGATGGTACGGCCCTCTGGAGTCATGCTACTGCAGGTACTGTATTGTCATTGGACTTCTCGGTCGATGCTGAGGAGCTCGCTGTCGGTTCCGACAAGCTCTATCTGTTCGACAAGGACAGTGACACCCCTCTCTGGAGCTACACTACCGGGGATTCCGTGAAATCGGTCGGAATCTCGGCGGATGGAGAGGATATCGTGGCTGGCTCCTGGGACAAGGAGACCTACCTCTTCGACAGGGATGTGCCTCCAACCGCCCAGATAGATTCCATCGAACCAACTACTATTCGGTTCGATGAGGAGGTTACCTTCACTGGTTCAGGAACAGGGGACGGGGTCTCCATCGTAGCCTATGAATGGATTTCATCCCTAGATGGGAGCCTAGGCAACGAAGCGGAATTCAGCGTCACCGGATGCAGTGGTGGGGAACACACCATCTCCTTCAGAGTACAGGATTCAAACGGAGAATGGTCCGGGTGGGATACGGCTACGCTGACCGTGACTCCCAATATACTTCCGGTTGCGACCATCGATTCGATTACTCCCTCATCCGCCAGATTCAAGAACGAGGTCGTCACTTTCGAGGGCTCCGGTTCGGACGATGATGGTACCATAACGGGATGGGAATGGAACTCTTCTCTGGATGGAATCCTGTTCACTGAGGAGAATCCAAGTGATTCAGGTTTCACACCCGGTACTCACACCATCTCCTTCCGGGTGCAGGACAATGACGGAGGATGGTCTGACTGGGATTCCTCGACGCTGATTGTCAATCCCAACATCCCTCCGACTGGAGCTATTGAATCCATTTCACCTTCACCGGTCGAGCAAGGGGCAATCGCCTCCTTCACCGGCAGCGGATCGGACAGTGATGGTACGATCGTGGCCTATCGCTGGAGTTCGTCACTGGATGATGATTTGAGTACCGAGAAGGATTTCAGCAGCAACACCCTTTCTCTGGGAGCGCACACCATAACCTTCCAGGTACAGGATAACGCCGGAGAGTGGAGCGATGAGGATTCCAGAACTCTGGTGGTTGGCCTTGCGCCGGTCGCCAAGGCAGGCGATGATTTTGAGGTCGAACCAAAGACGGAGGTCCAGTTCATCGGCATGGGCAATGATGATGGTACCATCGTCAATTATGAATGGGATTTTGATGGCGATGGCAATTATGACTGGTCATCTGAACGGCACGGAATCACCACTACCATCTACTACCAGATAGGGTCCTACACGGCGGTTCTTCGCCTGACGGATGATGATGGCTTCGTATCCACTGATTCCCGGATCATAACCGTCACTAGGCCTGAAGAGGAAGAGGCTGAGAGTGGCCTTCCCGCAATATCTCTAATTCCTGCTTTGATATCAATCGGACTGATAGCAACATCTCGCAGGAAATACAAGTTATGAGCAAGGTCTATCTGTTCGTATTTCTGTTGTTAACATCAACTTTCTCTGGCTGTCTTGGAATCGGAGATGACTCAACTGACGAAGAAAAAGAACCGGAAAAGGAGATAGACAACACGGAACCGGAACTCATAGAGGGTTGTACCAATTCAACTGCTAATAATTACAACCAAAACGCAACTGTAGACGACGATTCGTGTACTTTTGACCCTCCGGAACCAGCTCCCATAGAGGGTTGTACCAATTCAACTGCTAATAATTACAACCAAAATGCAACCGTAGACGATGAATCATGCACTTTTGACCCTCCGGAACCGGAGCCCATAGAAGGTTGTACCAATTCAACTGCCAATAATTATGACCAAGACGCAACCGTAGACGATGGATCATGTACTTTTGACCCTCCAGAACCTGTGGTCATTGTGTGGTCTAATAACACAGTTCACGCAATTTCTGCAAATAAAACAGCCAATATTCAATTAATAGAAAATGACGTGGAGTTTGCAATCATCGGTATTGAACCTGCCCTTCCAGACGGTCTCACTTTCGATACAAATGGAAACCTAACGGGCACACCTACTACACGTTCTGTATGGAATACTTATGAAATTACAGTAAATACGATATCCCATAATTTTACTAATAATATATCACTTGCAGTACACGATCTCGATGCTGATTGGCGTGACATAACTGCAGACGTTGGCACGGTTGATTATGGTGGGTCATATCTCTCACTTATTCTTCCATTGGGAGAATGGGCCTTTCCAATCGGTATAGATTCCAGTGATCGTCCACTATTTTCTGCTGCGCATGCTGGTTTCGGCCGAATCGTAGGTTATGGTCACGAAGGTCTGGTTGCACACGGAGGTGGAGGTAATGAAACACAACTTTCACTCAATGCAATCGAATGGGTTTGTGGCGGCACGGATAAATCGGTAGCTCTGGAATCAAGCTTCAATCATTTCGAAGATGAATTAGAGGCTGAAGGTTATACTGTTACAACCAGCGCAACAACCGATGATTTGAACAACGTGGACTGTTTCGTTACAGAATTTTGGAACAATTACGACGATACTGAAAACGGCATCATTGAAAATTTCTTGAGCTCCGGTGGGGGATTGGTAATGGGCGGTCATGCATGGTACTGGTCTTATTCTAACAGTGATGTTGCAAACAACTATCCTGGCAATAAGATATTCCGAACAACCGGTCTTTTCGTTTCATCATCCGGTGGTGGAGCAAATTTAGATTTAGGCAATGAGGCCCCTTCTCCACTTTATCGTACCTTGACGGCTGTTGATGCCGTAGAGAAACACATGGCGGACGTCGTAACGTTATCTGATTCGGAACAAAGTATAGCATCTACAACGATCTCACTTGCGGTCAATCAACTTCCAATCGATTTTGATATCATCTGGATTCCACTAAGAGAACTTTCAGATGACGTAGGCTGGCTAGAGATAAATTCTGACAATATATTCGATCTGGGTGCCGATCCGATAGATGATTTATTACTAAATATTCAACAGAACCTCCTTACACGACTTCCAGCCGATGAATTGATTGCACACCCTAGCTCATCTGACTTTCCAGGCGCAGTTCCAGATTCAGCTCCACGCGTTACACGTACTATCTCGATTGATGGAGATTACGAAGGGCTTCCTAGCAGCTTTGGATATGCGGGTGCTCGCGCAGATGGGCGCATGACCACTGGTCTCTACGCCGCTCCTGGTGAAGTTGTAACGGTCACTTTCCCCGACGACCTAGTTGATACTGGTGTCAATGTACTGATTGGGGCTCATACCGATAGTTTATGGGGCAAAGATACGATTTCAAGACATCCTATCATTTACAGAGTCTGGAGCGTTTCCAATGAGACTATCGAGATTGGTAATGCCTGGGGTGGGCCTATCTACATTCGCATTCCAGCCGGTTCAACACTGGGAACATTTGATGTTACAATCGAACAAGCGGTCGAAGCTCCGCATTATGTTCATGGAGTCACGAATGTTTCAGATTGGCAGGATACTATCCGCCATCTGCCTGCACCGTGGGCTGAAATAGAATCTGATCAGTTCATTCTTTCGGTGCCTTCTAGCGAAATTCGCGAGCTAGATGATCCAGACCACACGATGAATTTCTGGGACGAAGCGCTACAGATGGAGCACGATCTAAGTGGTTTTACGCCATGGCCTCGTGTAGAGCGCGCAGTATTCGATATTCAGATTAGTGCAGGATGGATGCATAGTGGTTATCCTTTCATGGCCCATCTTGCGAGCGTTTCGGGCGTTGTCAACGGAACTCAGATGTACGAAAATGGGGATTGGGGAATGTTCCATGAATTGGGGCATAATCATCAATGGATGCCTTCGACATTGCCAGGAACGACAGAGACGACCTGCAACCTATTCTCAGTCAAATTGATGACCGAATTGGTCGGCGTAGATCTTGCGGAAGGTCATAGCGCATTATCATCTGACAGCCGTGAATCTCGAACGGAGGACTACTTCGATGGTGGCAGCGATATCAACCAATGGAGTGTCTGGGTCGCTCTTGAGACCTACTTACAAATCCAAGAATACTTCGGCTGGGAACCGATTACTGAAGCTTTGACTGCTTACTATGACATGGAAGACCCTCCTGGAGACAGCAATGCCGAATTCAATCGCTGGGTTCTAGAATTATCTGAAGCTACGAATCATAATCTTGCTCCGTTTCATGAGGCATGGGGCTTTCCGCTAACGCAGGAAACGAAAGATGCTCTGCTACACCTTCCAGTCTGGGTCGACGATCCTCTCCGTGGTTGGGTTTACGAATACAATCCGATTTTCCGCAATCTTTCAGCTGAAAATATAACTGCATCAAGCGCTGATTTAGAATGGGATGTTTACGATAATGGAACTAATACTGTGATTTCAGTCTGTTGGGGTGCTACAGATGGAGGGGACGATAGGGACCTCTGGTATTCATGCGAAGATATCGGGTCTTCCTATGTTGGTCACTGGTCATATGGAATTGATGATCTCGCTTCAGAAACAACTTATTATTTCCGAGTGGTTGGTGAAAATAACAATGGCGATACATGGTCTGATGTAGCCAGTTTTACAACATCATAGTAAAAGTCATTCAATATGGCCGAAATGGCCTTTATAGCGCTGCGCTGACGCTATTGACAGGATGGGGTCGCACGCTGATGCACTTGGAAGAAGGGCTTTGGTCATAGCCTTCATTATAAATCTGATAATGATGTCCGTGGACCTGTGGTACGGTCTGATGATGAATTCGGCTGCATTGTTGAGTGATGCGGCTAACAATTCAGGGGATGTGTTCATCCTTGGATCAAGTATCTTGGTATTATCATCGACCACTGAAGTCAAGAACAGGCTGGCATTGCTCAAAGGAGTGATAATGACTGTCTTTGGCCTATGGGCCTTCTATTATGCATATCTGGGTTATATGGGCGAATCAGCATTGACTGGAGGTACTATTTCTATTATCGGAGTGATGTCATTAGCTGGTAATTCAAGTGTTGCATTGATGATGTATAAACACCAGAATAAAGATATAAATTTCCTGAGTGCTTTCATATGCTGTAGGAATGACGCTTTTGCCTCAGCTGGAATTATCCTGGCCGGTCTATTGGTGATGTTCACCGGATCCTTTTGGCCCGATGTTATAATCGGGGCCGCTATAGCGACCATTGTGTGTCATGGAGGCATCAAAATCATCAGATTGAGTCTGGATCCTACTACTCCTGTGAAAGATGACTGCTGTGCAGATGATGACTGCTGTTAGAAGGTAGTGACTTTTCCCGCGGAAGCAGGATTCAACAGTAGAAGACTTCTTTGGTACCCTTTTTCCCTTTTTTAGAAGCCACACAGATTTTCTTCGAACTTTGTTTTGCCAACTCTTCGTAAAACTTCCCTTTGAATCCTAACTTCTCGTCCAGCTTGTCAGGCCAACCTTTTGGCCATGATTTAGGATATGTGGATAGGTCCAATCCAAGAATAGCGCTGGCAACAATTCGGTGAAAATGTCCAATTTCAACTCTTTTACCGTTGGAAAGGGCCTGATTCGTGACGGCTTGAAGGATTTCCAGATTAGTTTGGCTTTTGGGCATGTGTTCTCTAACTAATTGTTGCAATTCCTCTACTTCTTCACGTAATTGTTCAAACTTTGAAAATGAAACGAAGTCCGGTGTGGTTTCTTGGATTGATTTCTTTTTCATCAGACCCGGAAGAATAAATTTGTCCTTGATGAATCGGTGGCCCCTTAGGGTCCTATCCTCAATATCCTTCCAGTCCTTTTTCGGATATTTGTCCTGTTCTTCCTTGAATTTATCATGAGTCACAATAATGGCATTTTCCTTCAATGCAAAATCGATCCAATAAATGTCTTCCTTCTTTACTGAAATTAGAATCACCTTTCTATCACGAATTAGGCGTTCTAGAATATCCAGATCGCCCATATATGGCGAATCGGAATCTGCAAGATCCTTGGCCCAGAGATATGTTCCTGTTTTCAAAAAAGCAATAGTGGGCCAACCAAGTCCTTCACAGTGACTGATTGCAGCCTCCAGTCTTTCAGGTACTATCTGCGTAATCTGATTCCCCTCATTGTCCTTTTTTTCTATTCCAGTATCGTCATGAATGATATTGGCACCATCAAGGACGACTTGTCCATATTCTTTTGTCATTTTTTCGGCTCTCTTGAAATCGGGATGCCGCCCACTTTTTATGTGAGTTTGTTCCAAGGGGTAATTACCATGAATCATCTGGTCGAGCATCCTGAGGTCGGAGAAATCAGATACCAACGGAGCAAGGGCAAGCGTATCGGAATCTCGGTCAAACCGGAATTCGTGAGGGTAGCAGTTCCCAGACGCCAATCATTCAGGAGTGCACAGAGATTCGTGGAGTCGCAGCTAGGGTGGATTAAGAGGAGGATCTCGGAAATGAATGTCCGGTTCGAGAAATCCCGGGCTCTACCGGATATCAACCGGGAAGATGCCCGTAAAATCCTGAACCAGAGACTGGGGGAATTGGCGGCCGAGCACGATTTCGAGTATGGAAAGGTCTCGATCCGTAGGCAGAAGACACGATGGGGCAGTTGTTCTTCCCAGAACAACATCAGTCTCAACCAGAATCTGTTGCATTTGACGGATGAATTGATCGATTATGTCCTTCTGCATGAACTGACCCATACCCGGGTCAAGGATCATAGTCCCAACTTCTGGAATGAACTGGAAACCGTCTGTCCTGATGCCAAGGAAAAGCGAAGGCTGCTGAAGACCTACAGTTATTGCCTGGTCTGACCGGTTTTATTTAAATACTAATCGTCGGAATCTATTCATCCTCTAAGTGAAGATATCCTGACAACAAAAGACCAGCCGCCGCCACCATGCCTGGCGCCGCATTAGCCGGCTCCAAGTAGCCATAACCCAGATCACCATTTGCAAGGTTCTGTAGTATGAAACTAAGGATGAATCCCCCTGAAACCGCCATTGCAATAATCGAAAGAGCTCTCCCTTCGATTAAGAAACCGGAAGCTAAAGCAATAATGGCGACCCAGAGTACGTTAGAGGACCACGCTTTCTCGTAGAAAACATCATTTGCAGTGTAGTCATCCCCCCATGCAGTTTTAGCTGATTCTTCTCCATTCATGAAAGTCAACAATGCAATGATTGTGAATATGGCACCTACTACTATCAACCACCACTTTGGATGAAAGATGCTTTTTACATCTAATTTCCCCATTTCCTTATCCATTATTCTTCCTCCAAATGTAGATATCCTGACAATAAAAGACCAGTCGCCATTATCATAGGTGGCGCCCAATTAGCAGGATTCTCCGTGAAGCCATACTCCAAATCACCAGCTGCAAGGAACACTAGTATGAAATTAAGGATATTACCTCCTCCAATCGTCATTGCAAGAATCGCCTGAGATCTCCCTTCAACAAATTGGCCAGAAACTACACAAATAATTGCGATGACGAGGTAGGTAGCAGCCCACGCTTTCTCGTAGAAAGCGTCGTTAGCAGTGTAATCAGCACCCCATCCCGTTTCCGCTGCGTTCATGATCTCAGCGTAAGTCAACAACATAAAGATTGTGAATAGGCCACCCACACCAGTCAACCACCATTTTGGTTGCATGTATTGTTTGATTGCGTCCATTATTGCACCTGTGTAACGAAGTTTGCAATCAAAATTAAGACGACAAATACTGCAGTAATCGCAGGATACATTTTAGTGAAGAAATCAAAGTTTGAACCAAACCCTCTTTTTCCACAAACCGTTATCCCATCTTCAATACCTTCTTCTCTCATCTTGTGATAAGCGAATACGTTCAATCCTAATACGATTAGACAAACTATGGTGTTCGCCATGGCAGTACTGGTGTCAGGAGCGTAAGAACCTGCGTTTGGTCCTTCTGGGATTACTTGATCGAAGGTTACATTAGCTCCGATAATAACCGACAATGTGAAAAAAGTGATTCCAAACAGTAAGATATGTCCAACGGGCCAGTTTCCTTTTGCACCGTGAGTTAACAAAATCAATCCCATTGAAACATAGGTAACAAAGAAAGCAGCCAAAACTCGATATGATAATGGAGTTGCTGCAGTTGGATCTGTCCAGTAGCTTCCTTCTTCGAAACCAGAGAATATGGTAGAGCCTCCTGCCCCAGCATATCCATCTGCGAAAAACATATGATTTATAGTGTAAACAGTACCAATCAGAGACGAAATAATGATTGCATATTTGGCCTCATTCTTGATTCCAATTTCCATCTTGAAACCAATCCCTTCATTCACACCTTCTTCTCTCAGTAAGAAATATGCTGCAGTATAACATCCTAGAGCAATTACGGTTGCAATTAGTGGATTGTTGCTTGCAGATTCATAGCCTCCCTGGAAAGGAGGGGCGAGAACAATTACTAAACAGGTGAATCCTGCAATGGTTGGTATCATTATGGTCCATTTTCCTCGGGCTCCTTCATTTAAAATCAACATAGTTCCGAGGACGGTACCGGCAACTAGTGCTCCTGCAACATAGAGCGTGCCTGCACCTCTACCGTAGGATTCATGGTC
>ENA-UPTF01002382-UPTF01002382.1-marine-metagenome-genome-assembly--contig:-NODE-2382-length-10916-cov-2.645816_pt1 | contig 10916 bp, 9 predicted proteins | sample MGYA00238166_ERZ767019 | MGnify/ENA primary metagenome ERZ767019 (study PRJEB28930, sample SAMN06266391) | marine metagenome | isolation source: Sea water from 250 m depth | place: Atlantic Ocean | study... | reverse complement strand
TTCCAAGATGAACACGATGACTATGGAGGATAGACTTACGAACTTCAACTTTTAGGATTTCTCTTACATCTTCCAGACTTAGTTTTTTCATTCCACTTCTTATGTCTGTGAAAAGTTGTTCAGTTAAAGTTTGGAGTAAAACAGAAACTAATATTATTTTCTTATTTTTAAGTAGAGGAACTACAGCTACGGCTCCCTTGTGAGAAACCAAATCAAAATATGTCTTTTTTTTATTTAAAATAATTTGGTTTCTTTTAACATCAAATATTTTTCCTTTATGTATTACATTTACATTTATAGTTTCAGGTATTGGTTTTTTCAATATATCATTACCATTTATTTACTAAATATATTCGAATTGAGAATTAAAAACATAATTAAATAGCATCAAAATAATAATGTTACATTAATAAATGAAATATAATGTTACTAAAGTAGTAGCAGAGATTCTTTCAAAGGGTTTTCATATAAATCCAGAAGTTACTCAGTTGCTTAGTGAATTTAATAATGAAGAAGAATTAAAAATTTCTCTTAATAAAATAATAGAAAAAAAATTAAAATTATCAGATAATAATAAAATTATTTTAAAAGATGACATAATTGAATATATTCCAAAGAATATTGAAATAAATAAAAATGAATTAGATATTGAACTTAAAACGGAGTATGAAATTATTTTTGATCCTACAGATGAAATAGAAAAGAAAAATAAATTAAGTTTTTATACATTATTTCAAAGTAGATACAAAAAACTTTTAAAACTTTCTAGTAATAGACCTGGAATCAATATAGAGAATATAGAGAATGTTAATACAAATAATAATTCAAAACATTATGTTTCTGGCTTAATTATGGATAAAAGTGTTAAACCTAAATCGGTTTATTTTACAATAGATGATTTAACTGGAACTATTCCTCTCGTAGCAATAAATGATAATACTAGAGTAATAGCTAATGAAGTTATTAGTGATCAGTTTGTAATAGCTAAAATTCAACCGGGTTCAAAAGGCTCTTTCATTGCAGAAGAATTATATCATCCAGATATACCTGATCGCTCTTCTAACTTTTCAGATAAAAAGGTATATGCAATGTTACTTTCTGATTTGCATCTAGGAAGCAAGACATTCCTTACGGATGCAATATCTAGAATAATAAATTGGTTAAATAATAGCAAAAATGATTATGTTGCTTCAAGAATTAGATATATAATAATAGCTGGTGATGGAATAGATGGTATTGGTGTGTATCCAGGTCAAGAAAATGATTTGGATATTTTAAGTGTTAATGAACAATATCTACAATTAGCTAATTTTTTGAAGCAAATTCCAAATAATATAGAAATATTTCTAGGTCCTGGAAATCATGATGCTGTAAGGCAAGCTTTACCTCAACCTAAAATATCAAAAAAGTTTGCTAACCCATTATATGAAATGGATAATGTTAACATGATAGGTAATCCATGTTTAATAGAAATTCATGGAGTAAAAATTTTAGTTTATCATGGTCGTAGTCTAGATGATATAATAGCTACTATTCCAGGGTTAAGTGTTTCTAGACCTGCTTTAGCTATGAAAGCCTTACTTAAAGTTAGACATTTAGCTCCAATTTATGGTAGAAGGACAAAACTATCTCCAGAAAACGAAGATTTTCTTACTATAGATACTGTTCCTGATATTTTTCACGCTGGTCATTTACATGTTTTAGATTCAGAAAGGTATAGAGGTACACTTCTTATTAATTCAGGTACTTTACAATCCCAAACTGATTTTCAAGCTAAAATGGGAATTGTTCCTAATCCAGGGATTGTTCCTATTGTTGATTTATCTACATTAGAATTATTATCAAAAGACTTTAAGGAAGAGAATTAGTTATTTCTCCCAATATAGGATCTTTAGAAAATGTTTCTTTTATTAAAGAAATTTGTATTGAAACCGTTATTTTTTTGGTTCTTCCATATCTACCTTGACTAATGGTTTTGGCTGATATTAATCCTAATAAATCCAGTTCGTTAATTAAAGTACTAATTCTTCTTTGAGTTAAAGTTTCCATTCCACATTTATTCGTTAATGTTGAATATTCATTATATATTTCTCCAGTAGATTTATTATTTGAAGTAAATAGTATTGATAAAAGTACTAATTTAGCGTGTATTGGTAATGATGTAAGAGAATCATTAACACGATCTTGTTCTATTCTTTTTAAAGCTGTACGGACATGGTTTTCTTCTATTTTCAATGAATTTTCTCTTTCAGCAATTTCTCCAGAAATTCTTAAAAGATCTACAGCTCTTCTAGCATCACCATGTTCAGATCCAGCTAAACCTGCACAAAGACTTATTGCTCCTGTACTAACAGAATCTGGGTATAAAGCAATAGATGTTCGTTCTTCGAGTATTGATTTTAATTCGGTTGAAGAATAAGGTGTAAAAACAACTTCTTCTTCACTTAAACTACTTATTACTCTTGGATCAAGAAGTTCTTTAAATCTCAAATCATTAGAAATACCTACCATAGAAAGTGATCCGGTTGATAATCTTTCTCCAACTCGTGTAAATTCATAAAGAATTTTATCTCCATGTTGTTTAACCAAAAAATCAATTTCATCAAGTATTAATATTGAAAACAATTTTTTATCTCTAATTTCTTCTATTATTCTTGAAGAAGCTTCAGCTATTGATAGTCCGGTAAAAGGTATGTTTACTTTAAGTTCTCTTCCCAGTTCATATAATAATCTATATTCAGTTCCAGTTATTCTAGCATTTATATAACATAACTTAATTTCATAAGAAGTTTTATCACTAGCATTTCTAAGAGCATTTATCACATTTTTTGCAGTTGCAGTTTTACCAGTTCCAGTTTGACCATATAAAATCAAATTAGACGGTTTTGCTCCTCTTAAAATAGGAGACAATGATTCAGCAATTAGATTTATTTGATTTTCTCTAAAAAGTAATTTATTAGGGACATAATCAAAACTTAGAGCCTCTCTCTTAAGGAAAAGTTTAGAACCTGATAATGCTTTTTCAAATATTTCGTTTAAAGCTGGTTTGTTATTACTATTCATCCCGACCCCTCTGCTTCCTATGGAGCTCTAATTGTAATAGAGGTTGTTGTTGATATTATCAAACTGTAGCTCGAACTTGTAACGATATATAATAATAATAATAACTATATTTAATATAATTGACTAAATAATCAAAAAAAATTTTATGATAAAATTTTTTATTAAAAAAAATAATCCATAAGAAACAAAGGGGTAAGGCATATAATTTAATAATATATCTTATTTCACAATAATTCACACAAATTAGAGTGTTAATTGACCCCTTTATTTCCACTGGAGATATAATATGAAGTATTTTCTTTCAGGTCTTTCACATGGAATTAATAGTTAAATATGTTTTAACTTGCTTATATTCACAAACTGGCAATTATGTGAACACTTCTTCTTTATTATTATTGACAACCTTGTTCACATGTTAATACCTTTTAAGATTTAGATAAGCATACAATAAACTTTGTTATATTAATGCCACACAAGAAATTAAAAATTCAATTAGAGGATGAAGACGGTAGTAAATACTCTATATCTATAGATGGTAATATATCTAAAGAAAAAATAATTAAAATGGTTAATGTTCTCGATGAAAAAAATGTTAATAATTTAAACACAGAAAATAGTTATGAAAAAACACCAAATAATAGTATTTTTGGAAATATATTGGAATTAATTGATAAAAAATTCACTATGGGATCATTCACTTCTTTAGACATTCTTGAATCTTATGAAGACACATATGATGATCTTCTTCCTTTAAGCACAATTTCTACTTATCTTTCTAGAATTTCTTCTAAAGGCATATTATCTAGACAAAAAGTAGGCTCTACTTGGAATTATAAGAAAGTTAAGAATTTAAGTAGATTTATTCAACATTAAATTTATTTCTTCTTTTCCGACATCTGTAACTAAGTATTTATAAGGTCTTGAATTTAAATCTCTTTTCAAAAATCCTAAGTCACATAAATCCTTTAACAAACGTGATGTATGCTCTCTAGATTTTCCAATTCTTATTTTTACATCTGATGCTATCATTCCTTTTTCTTCGTCAATTAATTTAATTATATCAACATTAGTTCTATTTTTATTATCAGTTTGTGATTTTTGATTTAATTGTGATGATATATTTTTGTGTGATGATACATCTTTTATCACAGAATTATTATTTAAAATTGTTTCCAACAATTCAGTTCTAACATTAATATTAGCTAATTTTTTTTCTTGTTCATCTATTCTTCTTCCTAATTCCCAACTTACTGAAGAAAGCATATCATTGTAAATATCAACATCAGCACTAGATGAATTATTCCTATTTCTCAAAAACTTCCCAATCATATATGTGATTATATCACATCACATATATTAATGTTTTATATAATCACAGTTGCTCCGTTAATTTATTAACTATTTCATCAACGATATCTAAAATATTATCAGATGATTCTTTCGATATGTTTTCATTATCAGTCTGTGAAATAATATTTGAAGTTTCAATAATTAAATTTAGAGAATCATCAGTTAATAATCCTAAATATTGTAACAAAATAATTGTGTAAATTGATGATTTTATGTTAAATTTTGCTTGTTCATAACTTCTTAAAAAAGCTCCAATCTTTATTGTTTTTTTATCTCTTAATTGAATACGATTATTAAGAGTGATATTCCTTTTTTTACCTTCTATATTTGATAATAATGTATCTAATTGAGTTTTTGTTATTGACGTTTTGTGAGAAAGATCATTTATTATATAATTTACTTTACAAATATCATCTAACATTTTTTATACAAATTTGTATATAATACTATTTAACATTTAATTTTATGAAAAATAAAGAAAACAGTTAATTTTTTTAAATAAATAGATATTTTTTTAAAAAAAACTTAATAATTATAAGAAATATAGCATGAAAACATTTATCCGTCTTTAGTTTATTAACGTTGATGTAATTGGGTAAAAGAACTAGACGTGTATTACGAACAGTAAGAAGAACAATCCCTAAAATATTTAATTGTCCAAAATGTGGATCAGTTTCTATTAGGGTAATAATGAAACCTGATAATAAAGCATTAATTACTTGCGGACATTGTCAAATTGCAAACGAATATAATGTTACTCCTAAATCTGAACCTATAGACATTTATAACAAATTTATTGATACATATGATTACGAGGATTAAATAATTTTCAATTATAGAGTAGATTAATTTGAAAATTATCGGATCCGTTGAAGAAAAAATAAATGGTTATATTGAAAAACAAGGAACTATATGTGCTGGATTAATTGATTCTGAAAATTCTAGCCAAAAAGAAATTCAAAGAGTAGCAAAAACGGCTGAAAAATGTGGTGTAAAACTAATTCTTGTAGGAGGATCAACTATTTTTGATCAAAATGAATTAAATAAAGCAGTTAAAACGATTAAAAAAAACGTAAAAATTCCTGTAGTATTATTTCCAGGAAATAGTACTGGAGTTGTTCCTAGTGCTGACGCTATATTATTTTCATCATTATTGAATTCACAAAACCCCTATTTTATTACTGGAGCACAAGCAATATCATCATTATCTGTGAAAAATTACAAATTAGAAGCTATACCTATGGGATATATATCTGTTGGAGAAGGTGGAACAATGGGTTTTATAGGTCAATCTAGAGGAATACCAGCATCAAAACCTAAACTTGCAGCTATGTACGCTTTAGCCGCACAATATTTAGGAATGAGATATATCTATCTCGAAGCTGGTTCTGGAGTGATATCACATATATCTCCTGAGTTTGTTAAGGTTGTTAAATCAGTATATAATGGAAAGTTAATAGTTGGTGGAGGAATTAAAAATAAAAAAGTGGCTAAGTCATTGGCATTAGCTGGAGCAGATATAATAGTTATAGGAACATTACTTGAACAAGATAATTTTCAAGATGAATTATCACCTTTAATTAAAGATATAACCAACATTAAAAAATGAGATTATAATGTGATGTGATATATTGTGATAAATAACATCTCACAGTCTTTTGATCTAGTAAAAGAAAACATAGTTTATCCAGACAAATATTTACCTTACGTAAAAGGATTTTTAGATGATATTGATAAATTACATAAAAAAGCTGTAGCAGCTAGAACTTTAGGATATGATCCTACTTTAGATGTTGAATCAGGACTTGCTTTTGATCTTGCTGATAGAGTTGAAGGATTACTAGGTTTACCAATAGCAAAAAGATTAAGAGAACTTCTAAAAGAGAATAGGACTGAATTTGCAGCGTTAGAAATAGCAAAAGAAGTTGCTTTGGGTAGATTTAGTTTTCAAGATAAAGAAACCTTACTTAATTTAGGTATTAGAGCAGGACTTGCAGTTATTACTGATGGTGTTACTGTAGCTCCTCTCCAGGGAGTTTCTTCAGTATCAATAAGAACTAATGATGATGGAACTACATATGCATCAATAAGTTTTGCTGGTCCTATACGTAGTGCTGGTGGAACCGAGGCAGCTTTTACGTTAGTTATTGCTGATAGACTTAGAATAGCTCTTGGACTTGATAGATATCAACCTACTGATGATGAAGTTGGAAGATATATTGAAGAACTTAGATTATATGAAAGGGAAGTTTCTAATTTTCAATATAGAATATCAGATGAAGATATAAAATTAGTTATTAATAATTTAGCAGTAGAAATTAATGGTGTTGACACTGATCCAGTAGAAGTAGTTTCTTATAGGGGACTTAAACGAGTTTCTACTGATAGAGTAAGAGGAGGTGCTTTACGTGTTCTTAATGATGGTGTTATAGGAAGATCTAGAAAACTTTGGAATTTAATTACTGATTTATCTATACCAAATTGGGAATGGTTAAACCAAGTTAATTCTTATCAAAAATCAGTTAAAGATAAAACTGATAAATCTCAATTTAATGAGATAATTGCAGGCAGACCTGTATTATGTTTTCCTGAAAGAGCCGGAGGGTTAAGATTAAGATATGGCCGTGGAATAAATACAGGACTTTCTACTGTCGGTATTCATCCAGCTACTTCTGCTATATTAGATTGGCCAGTAGTTCCAGGAACACAAATTAAGTTAGATATTCCAGGTAAAGGTGCTACGGTTGCTTGGGTTGATAATATAGAATCACCAATAGTAAGATTATACGACGGATCAGTAATTAGAGTTAATAGTATATCTCATGCTAATGAAATAAAATCTGAAATTCAAAATGTTTTACATATGGGTGATATTTTAATAAATTTTGGTGATTTTCTCGAAAATAATGTTGAATTACGACCATCTGGTTATGTTGAAGAATGGTGGATACAAGAGGTAATTTCTTCAATTCAGGATAAAAAATTAAATTTTGATGATATGTCAAAAATATTAAAAGTGAATTTTACTGATACCAATCAACTTTTAGCAAAAGTTTTTGAAATTGATTTTACTGCTGAAGAAGCATGGAATATTAGTGAAAAATTAAATATTCCTCTTCATCCTAAACATCTTTTATTTTGGGATTATATTACTCCCAAAGAAGTTGAAATTTTACATAATCATTTATATAAAAAATATGATAGTGATAATAAATTAATTAGTTGTAAAAATGATGATTTAATTAAAAAAATATTAGAAAAAATATGTGCGGAGCATAAAATCGATAACGAATTGATAATTTTAGAAAATGATGTCGCTTATACTATTTTTAGAACTTTATGCTTGGATAAAACCATTAGTGAATTTTCTGGATACGATAATATTATTGAATATTTAACTGCTATTTGTGGTATTAACATTAAACAAAAGAATTCTACTAGGATAGGAGTTAGAGTAGGAAGACCAGAAAAATCTATGATGCGTCTAATGCGTCCTTCAGTTCATTCTTTATTCCCTATTGGAGAAAATGGTGGAATTACCAGAGATATCTATAAAGCTTCTGAAGATAAATTTGTTAGAGTAGAAATCCAAAATTCCAGGTGTAGTAATTGTGAATCTGTAATGATTCAACATAACTGTCAGATTTGTGGATCAGAACGATTAATCGAAAAAAAATGTCCTAATTGTGGACGACTAATTGAAAACATTCATTGTTTTGATTGTAAAACTATTGGGGTACAATATTCTACTGTTACTTTTCCATTAAAAGAATCATTTCGAAGAGCATTTTCTACGTTACAAATTAAAGCAAAACCGCCTTACAAAGGCGTAAAATATCTCATGAATCCAACAAAAGTTCCAGAAATATTAGAAAAAGGAATACTTCGTAAGGAATATGATCTTTCTGTATACAAAGATGGTACTATAAGATTTGATGTGACTAATGCACCATTAACACATTTTACTCCTTCACAAATAAATACTTCAATCTCTAAATTGCATAAATTAGGTTATACTCATGATAAAGATGGAAAACCACTAGTTTCAGAAGATCAGACACTAGAATTATTTGTTCAGGATGTAATATTACCTGAAGAATCATCAACTTGTTTAGTTAATGGAACAAAATATATTGATGATTTATTACAAAAATTATACAAACTTGAAGGAGAATATTTCCTTTCATCGAAAGATGATTTAATTGGTCAACTTATAATGGGTTTAGCTCCTCATACATCTGTAGGTATTGTTGGTAGAATAATTGGATTTACACCATCAAAAGTGTGTTTGGCTCATCCTTATTGGCATTCTTCAAAAAGACGTGATTGTGATGGTGATGAAGATGCAATAATTCTTTTACTTGATGTATTTCTTAATTTTTCTAAAGAATTCCTTCCAGCTCAGATTGGAGGATTTATGGATGCACCATTAATGACACAAATTCTAGTTATTCCAAAAGAAGTTCAGCGTCAAGCACAAAATATAGATTATATTAAATATTATCATAAGACATTTTACGAAAATACTCAAGAAAGCCCTTTACCACAAACAATTTCTCAAATGATGGATATAGCTAAGGACAGACTTGGGAAAAAAGAACAATTCTCAGAGTTCAATTTTACTCATGATACTTCTATACTTTATACAAAACATGTAAAAAGTAATTATACTACATTAAAGACTACTAATGAAAAAATTGATAAACAAATAGAATTAGCTACTAAGATTGACGCTGTTGAACCATCAGAGGTTGTTATGGCAGTATTGAATACTCATCTTATTCCAGATATAATTGGAAATTTATCTGCATTTACTTCACAAAATTTTAAATGTAAAAAATGCAATTTCAAATACCGTAGAATTCCACTAAAAGAAGTTTGTCTAAAATGTGGAGGTGATCTAAGACAAACAGTAACTAGAGGATCTGTTGAAAAATATCTTAGTTTAGCGAGTAATCTTGTTAATGGATATGAAGTTGATGATTATTTGAAGAATAAACTTGATATTTTAAAAGAAGAATTGAATAGTGTTTTTAATGAAAAAGTAACTGAAATACAAGTTGATTTAAATAAATTCATTCCTAAACGCTAAATTTTAATTTTATAGATTCTCATATAAAGAAAATTCCTTACATAACTCAAATACGTCATTTCTAATATTTTTGATAACCTGATTATTCTTTATTTCTTTCCTGGAATTACCTATTACCTCTTTTCTTTCTTCTTTATTATTGGGAAGTTCATAATGACTTACTGATTTAATGATTTCAGATATCCATTTAGCTATATACTCCATCTCATTTTCTTTCATTCCTCTTGTTGTTAGGGTAGATGTACCCAATCTAATTCCTGATGGATAAAAAGCAGAAGATGATTCATTTGGAATAGTATTTTTATTAACAGTAATTCCAGCTTCATCTAACGCATCTTGTACAAATACGCCTTTACCTTTTCCAAAAGGAGTAAGATCAATTAAAATCATATGATTTTCTGATGTATTTCCTACACATTTAATTCCATTTTTAATTAGTGATTTTACTAAAGCTTTTGAATTTTGAACTATTTGCTCACAATATACTTTAAATTCTGGTTGTAATGACTCATGAAGTGCTGAAGCAATTGCAGCAGTTGTATTATCATGAGGTCCTCCTTGAAGTCCTGGAAATATTGTTTTATCTATTTTTTTAGGTAATTCTAAATCCTTTTTGATTCCTTTTTTAGTTACCATTATCATCGCACCTCTTGGTCCACGTAAAGTTTTATGCGTAGTTGATGTAACTATATGAGCATAAAGTGATGGAGATTCATGAACTCCGGTTGCTACTAATCCTGAGATATGTGATATATCAGCAACTAAAAAAGCTCCTACATCATCAGCTATCCTTGAAAATTCTCTAAAAGGAAATTTATAAACGTAAGCAGTGGATCCTATCCATATTAATTTAGGTTTATTTTCTTCGGCTAATTCTTTTACTTCATCTAAATCAATTTTCCCATCATTGTTAACATGATATTGTATACTGTTCCAAAATTGACCAGTCATACTTGCTTTCCATCCATGTGTTAGATGTCCACCATCCGGTAAACTTTGTCCCATTATAGTATCTCCAATTTTACATATAGCACATAATACAGCAAAATTAGCTATCGATCCCGAATATGGTTGAACATTAACATGTTCTACCTCAAAAATTTTTTTAGCTCTTTCTATAGCTAAATTCTCTATTTCATCAATAAATTCATTTCCACCGTAGTATCTTTTCCCTGAATATCCCTCTGAATATTTATTAGTTAACACAGTTCCCATTGTTTCTAATATAGATTCACTTACATAATTTTCAGAAGGAATCATTTCAAGACCAAACTTTTGGCGATCTAATTCCTTCGAAATTAATTTTTTAATCTCTTTATCTTGGATATTCAATTTAAGTTCTTAAATTCATCAATTCGTTATTGTTTTTTCTATTATCTTTTCGTAATGATCTTTTGGTGCAGCACCAACA
>ENA-UPTF01002379-UPTF01002379.1-marine-metagenome-genome-assembly--contig:-NODE-2379-length-10927-cov-7.281475_pt1 | contig 10927 bp, 10 predicted proteins | sample MGYA00238166_ERZ767019 | MGnify/ENA primary metagenome ERZ767019 (study PRJEB28930, sample SAMN06266391) | marine metagenome | isolation source: Sea water from 250 m depth | place: Atlantic Ocean... | reverse complement strand
CAGACTTTGCTTTCACTTCAGACTTTGCTTTCACTTCAGACTTTGCTTTCACTTCAGACTTTGCTTTCACTTCAGACTTTGCTTTCACTTCAGACACTTTTGTTTCAGCAGACTTTGCTTTCACTTCAGACTTTGCTTTCACTTCAGACACTTTTGTTTCAGCAGACTTTGGTCCCGGAGCAGCTTCGGTCTTCTCCTTTTTTATTTTGGCAGGAGTTTCTTCAGCTTTTTTCACCTTTGCTTTTGCTTCAGGTTTTTTCTCTTCTTCAGCTTTTGCTTCAGAAACAACATCAGTTTCTTTCTCCTTTGCTTTCGCTGCAGGTTTTGCTTTTTTAGCAGCAGCTTTTTCTTCAGTAATCGATTCTACTCTAGTTTGTTTTCGAGCAGCAAGACCTTCCATGACTGCAGTAGCAATTACGTTTGCATAAAGGGCAACTGCACGTGGGGAATCGTCATTCCCAGGAATAACGAAGTCTATACCGGTAGGATCACAATTTGTATCAGCAATACCAACAACTGGTATTCCCAACTTTTGTGCCTCTTTCAATGCAAGCTGTTCTTTATGACAATCTGTAATGAAAAGCATCGATGGTACACTTTTCATATTCCGCACTCCGCCGAGTGAACGCTCTAACTTCACGCGTTTTCGCTCCATCATCAGAGCTTCTTTTTTGATCACACCCTCGTAACTGCCGTCTTCTCCAGCAACTTCTTCAAAGGTTTTCATTCGTGCGATTGACTGCTTTACAGTACCAAAGTTTGTTAACAAACCTCCCAGCCAGCGAAAATTGATGTAGGGGCACCCACACCGGTCGGCTTCTTCTTTAACGATACGTTGTATTTGGATTTTTGTGCCGACGAATAGTGGTACCCGTCCTTCTTCTGCAGAGGCTTTAACGTATTCGTAAGCTTCTTTGAGCTTGGTCAGTGTCTGACGCAGATCGATGACGTGAACACCGTTTTTTATGCCGTAGATGTACGGCGCCATGTTGGGATGCCAACGTTTTGTCTGGTGCCCGAAGTGGACTCCAGCTGCTAAAAATTGCTTCATTGAAATGACAGCCATAAAATCTCCTTATGATGGCTTGGTTAAATGTCCGCGGGATGTAATCGGACGAACTGGCTCTGAAGTGAATCATAAAGAATCGGCTCTGTTGTCCTCATCCCCTGACAGACAGATTCCGCTTCTCTTTAATAAAATTCTAAATTAACCCTATATTTATAGCTAATCATCTGGTAGTTTACAAGTTATTTTTCAAGAAAATAGTAGAAAGAAGTGATGATTTCGTCTTCAGCTCATCATATCCAGGGCATCAGTTTTTGTTTGCAGCCTTCGCCAAAAGAAATGATGAAAATGGACTCCCTCTGCTTCAGTGCTGCATGGAGTGAACAAGATTATCGGGAAATGCAGGAGCAGCCTACTTTCTCAAATTGGCTGCTGCAAGTTCCAACTGCAGCTCAAGTAGGAATGCTGTCTTTCCAGTCAGTACCTCCGGAACTGCAAATCCTCAGATTAGCAGTTCTGCCGGATTGGAGGAAACAAGGGTTGGCTCAATTTATGTTAGAGCAGTTGGAAATAGTAGCGAAATCAGCTAATCTGGAATCACTCTGGCTCGAAGTCAATTCTGCAAACAAAGCTGCAACTGCATTGTATTACAAACAAGGTTATCAAGAAACAGGCATCCGAAAAAATTATTTTATAAATCCTTTGGGAGATGCACTTTTACTAAAAAAAATCTTGAAGTATGATGACAAACAGTCCGCGCAACGAACGGAGTGTCCGATAATACTATAATCAAATAACTATAACTGGTGAACCTGTAATAAGTTCTAAATCCTTGTCATTTTGAGCGAAGTGAGAAATATTGCATATGCTACTAAGCTAATATCATTGAGTTTTATCCCTACGGTTGAAACGACAAATTGTGGATTTAAGACTTATAACGAAACCATCATAACTCTTATTTAAAAAGATTTCCCTTGAAAGAAGAAGCAATTATTCTCACCAGTGGATTGTTTGATTCTCATAACGCAAAGACTGCATTTGGTCTGATTCGTAATTCAGAACAATATGAAATTCTTGCAGTCATCGATCAAAACTTTGCCGGACAGGATGCAGGAAAACTCGTTGACGGTCAGGTGCTAGACATCCCAATTCATGTAACCATTAATGAATTTTTAAGAGCCAGAAGTTCAAGAAACAAACTGGCTTTGGAAGAAAGCGGACGTGGTGTATACGCAATTATTGGGATTGCAACTCAAGGCGGGGTAATCCCCGAGGGACTTCGTATAGAGTTACTGGAAGCACTGTCCAGTGGTATGCATGTTGTAAACGGTCTGCACCACTATCTGAGCGATGATCCTGAATTAGTACAAAGAGCTGAGAAAAATCAGGCCAAATTGCTTGATATTCGAAAACCCAAAAGTGCAAAGGATCACGCATTTTGGACAGGAAATATCCTGAATGTCCGTGCTCCAAGAATTGCCATGTTTGGAATGGACTGTGCCTTGGGTAAGCGTACTTCCAGTCTTTGGCTCAGAGATGCCTGTCGTAAGCAGGGCATTCGCACCGAAATGATTTACACCGGGCAGACCGGGAAACTGCAAGGTGGACGCTATGGATTTATTCTTGATTCAACCCTCAATGATTTTGTCAGCGGAGAACTGGAAGAGGCAATTTTTCGTTGTGATCAGGAGGAAAATCCTGACTTGATGCTGCTTGAAGGTCAGTCTTCTTTACGCAATCCTTCCGGACCATGCGGTTCAGAATATCTTTGCAGTGCACTGGCCAAAGGTGTGATTTTACAATATGCGCCAAAGCAGAAATATTATCTGACTGATGATGATCGAAAACTTTGGCCGATGCCGCCGATTGAGGAAGAATTGGAACTGATTCGTTTATATGGTTCTCAAACTTTGGCTATAACACTGAACAGTTACGAACTCACTAAAAAAGAACTGGAGTCAGAACAGCAAAAACTGGAAGAGCGTTTGGGCTTACCGGTTGTCTGTCCTATGGAAGAAGGGATGGAGCGACTTGTTCCTGTGGTACAGGAGTTTATTGCATCAGAAGCAGAAAATTAGAATCTACAGAGTGAGCTATTGACTTACTGAAAGATGTCTTTCAGTATTTTAAAAGTGTTAAGCTTGATAACTGACAACTGAGCCTATTTACTATTTTTCAGTCAATCTTGGAATTAATTCTGCGAAGTTACAGGGTCGACTGCGGATATCAAGTTGAGTTGCTAGTATTTTGTCCCAACCTGTTCGACAAGCTCCGGAAGAACCCGGCAAACAAAAAATATAAGTTCCGTTGGCAACTCCAGCTGTGACTCTCGACTGGATAGTTGAGGTGGAAATTTCATCATATGATATCCGGCGGAACAATTCACCGAAGCCCTCGATTACTTTGTCAAATAAAGGGAATACTGCTTCAGGAGTGCCGTCACGTCCGGTGAGTCCGGTGCCACCGGTGCTAAGGATAATGTCTACTGCCGGATCAACAATCCAGCGGGACATTACTGCACGAATCTGATAAATATCATCAGGCACAATGCATTTTCCCGCCAGAATGTGCCCTTCTTCTGTGAGACGTTCAGTAAGTATTTTCCCGGAAGTATCGGTTTCTTCAGTTCGAGAATCAGAAACCACCAGAATTGAGATCCGGAGAGGTAGAAAATCAAGTTGTTTCATGTGCTAAACCTGTAATCGGTTTTTAATTTCAATAATTTTGAAAGACCATAGTGGACGGTTTCATTATTGGATTGTTGTCCATTGTCAGTTTATTAGTGTTAATTGTCAATTTAACTCATGACTGGCATTGTTCGACATTTGTGATAGATTGTCTGCAGTTTTGGAAATAAATACGGAACGGTTCCTAAAACAAGTTATGAGTGAAAACTTGCAGACAGGCAACTGAATGTGCGGTTAAGGAAACAAATTTGAGATGTTTTATCCATGAAATCTGCAAAGATAGCTAGTCTATTCCGTAAGTTGAGCGACTCAATTCCGAATCCGAAGACGGAGCTTTGCTACCGGAATCCTTTCGAGTTATTGATTTCCGTAATTCTCAGTGCGCAGGCTACAGACGTTTCTGTAAACAAAGTTACTCCGGAATTATTTTCCGCATTTCCTACGCCTGAAGGAATGTTTGAGGCTGGTTCAGAAAAAGTATTTGCGCACATTCGGAGTATTGGACTTGCACCGACAAAGTCAAAAAATATTACTGCAACTTGTGGACAACTGGTGAAGTTGCACAAAGGGGAGGTTCCGGACAAAAGAAAGGATTTAGAGGCACTTCCGGGAGTGGGACGAAAAACGGCGAATGTGATTTTAAACACTGCATTTGGGGTGCCTGTGATTGCAGTTGATACTCACATCTTTCGGCTTTCAAACCGTACCGGGCTTGCACCAGGAGAAACTGTCATAAAAGTTGAACAAAAATTGATGTCAGTAGTTCCTGCAAAATGGAAAAAAGACGCACATCACTTGTTAATTCTGCATGGACGTTATGTCTGCAGGGCACGAAAACCTGATTGTGAACATTGTGTGATTTCCCAAGAATGCGAACATCCGGATAAAATAGTAACTTAAATCTTTGATCTTAACATAACCTACACTTAATGATTTGTTAGCCATAGATATGAGCAGTTTTATCTTTAAGGAAAATATTGGTGAGATCTTCTTAGTTTTCCTCAATGTTGTCACACCAGTTTTTATTCTTGTTGTTATAGGTTATTTTGTTGGCCCACGTCTAAAAATTGATGCACGTTCACTTTCAAGAACAGCCTATTTTGTGTTCATTCCGGCATTTGTATTTAATATTATCAGTGAGGCGAAAATTGATTTTGAATTGGCTTTACAGATGCTCAGCTTTGTTCTTGTTGCCCAAATTGCGGTTGCTTTGCTGGGTTTTTTGGTTGGTAAAGCCCTGCGCCAGTCCAGGGAAATTACAGCAGCTTTCGTGCTGATTGCAACGTTTGGCAATGTTGGTAATTTTGGCCTGCCGTTAATTGTGTTTCGATTGGGAGAGACAGCCCGGACCTTTGCCACTGTTTATTTTGTGGCGACTGTCTTTATTTCTTTTGTAATTTGTGTTGGTGTGGCAAGTTGGGCCAGCAGCGGAGGTGTGACAGCTGTCTTTTCTGTTTTTAAAACACCGGCTTTAATAGCCCTGATTCCGGCTCTTGTTTTCAATATTACTGATGTAGAAGTACCAATTTTTCTGTCACGTTTGAGTGGACTCTTGGGGCAGGCAATGATCCCTGTGATGCTGATTACACTTGGGGTTCAAATGGGAGAGATTCCAAAAATAAAGATTAGCTTCAACGTTTTTGCTGCAAGTACAGTACGTTTGATAGGAGGTCCTGTTTTGGCGCTGCTCATTGTACCCTATTTTGGGTTGGAAGGTCTGGAACGCAGTACCGGCATTCTTCAGGCAGCAATGCCCGCAGCTGTACTGGCTTCAATCATTGCATTGGAATACAAACTGCTTCCTGAATTTGTTACAACGACGGTACTCTTTTCAACGCTTTACAGCATTCTAACTTTGACAGTTATTCTGACTTTTATCTGATTCAGAGTGTTATGAATAATTTGTAGTGTGCTGAACAACAAGTAACAGCTGACCTTTTTTCAGAGTTACTGATACAGGATTGCCGATTACAAGATTTGAGACTCCGGAAGGTGTTTTTCCTGGAAGCAAATCATGACCGTCCAGAGAAAATTCTAATCCGTGTGTGACGACACCTTGAGCACCGCCGAAAAGCGGCAGCAGAGAAAGAATTGTTCCTGGCGGAAGTTTCTCTTTCCAGTTGTCAAGAATAAACTCCATGCGTTCCAGCGGAGTCCACAAAATGAGGCGTACATTTGGGGTGTATTTAAATAGAATTTCCAGACTTGAAAGGAACTGATCATTACGACTACCTTCTGCTCCAAGAATGTGTATTTCTGTGCATTCGCGTTTCAAGCAATGTCGAACTGCTTTGTCGGCATCGTTGGTGTCTTGTTCTTTAACATGAAATAGCTTAGAGTTTGGCAATTTCTTCCGGACTTCCGGCTTAATTGAATCAAAATCACCAACCACTGCATCCGGGATCAGATTATAGCAGTACAGCTGATTTGCACCCCCATCGGCTGCTACCCGATAATCTGCTTCTTGCCATAACTGGTGCAACAGCTTTTCCGGAGGCGGATTACCATTGCAGATAATCAAGGCTATTTTTTGGGGCAGGCCCTCTTTTTGTTTATTAAATTCACTCATTGAGAAAATTTATGAAAGAACTCTTAAAAACTTTTCCTGTTGTCACAAAAATTCCAGTAATTTGGGGAGATATGGATTCATTTCAGCACGTAAATAATGTGATCTATTTTCGTTATTTTGAGAGTGCCCGAATCCAGTATTTTGAGACTTTAGGCTGGCTGAAAATAATTGAAAAAATGGGCATTGGTCCAATATTAGGCTCCACTTCCTGCCGCTATCGGATTCCCCTCACTTATCCGGACACTGTATTTGCGGGTGCAAAAATAACAGAATTGCACGAAAAACGTTTCACAATGGAGTATCTGCTCGTCAGTGAGAAGCATGCGGATCCGGTTGCAGAAGGTACTGGAATTGTGGTGTGCTACAACTATCAAAAAAATCAGACAACCCCTATTCCGGAAGTCATTCAACAATCTATTGAAAAACTTGAAGACCGCATTTTTTAATTAATTAAAAATCGGTGCGGGAGGAATCTTCGGATGAAGGAGGGAGATAATAAATCAGCTCGGTGGAATGCACTAAACCCAACTCTTTGCGTGCAATCAATTCAATATATTCCGGACTGGTTTTCAGTGCCAAAACTTCTTCTTGCATCAAAGTTTTCTCAACCTTCATCGATTCAAGCTTTTGAAGAAGCATTTGTTCGTGCGCTTCCAGTCGGCTGGTGGCTAATATTCCATAACTCCCAATCACTGAGATTATGAGCATAACCACACCAAACCCTGCAATTAAGACCATTGAGAACAACGAGCGCCACTCTTCAGTTTCTTTTGCCATACCAACAACAGGAGTCTCTTGTACCTTTGGTGGAGAAAACAGTCCGCTAACATACAGAATTCTGTCATGATTCTTAAGCAGTTTTGACTGTTCAACTGGCTTGTTTTGCTGTTTAAGACTATTTTTTGAAGTTGGGTATTGCATTATTGAAAATTAAAAATAATCATCTGCTGGACACAGAAGTTTCGTTACTCAAAGTAAATCCGGTGGATGCTTGTCTGTCTTAAGTTTTGTCGTAGAGAATGGTGCATTGAGCTTCCAGTTTAGCTCCTTCCTGAATTAATAGTTTTCCGGAAGGAACTTGTACCTCACCTTTAATATTTGCAGTTACATTCACCTCAAGGCGTTCATGGACCAGCAAATCACCATTGATTTTTCCTGCAACCAGTACTATATTACCTTCAATCTTTCCTTTGACTTGTCCAGTTTCCGAAACAACAATCTCCTGGTCGCAAAATACGGATCCATCTACTGTTCCACTCACAACCATTTTCTTTTGTGAGTGGATGGTACCCTCTACATATAAATCCTCACCCAGGAATCCAAGTCCTTTGTTTGCTGCAGTATTTTGGTTCGGCATGTTAATTTTTCAGCTTTGCACTCAATTTCGATAAAGACGCTGGTCCGGATTAAACCTGGAAATTGGAAACAGAGGGTTTGTACGTCGTCCGTTAACAATTATTTCATAGTGTAAATGTGGACCAGTACTGCGTCCAGTGCTTCCTACTAATCCAAGCAAGTCTCCACGTTTAATTTTCTGACCGCGTCTTACCTTTATTTTAGAAAGATGAGCAAAACGTGTTCTGTAGCGAACAGATTTTTTCTTTCCGGGAAAGAAACCTCTTCCATGTTGTAGTTCCACAAGCAGTCCAAATCCTCTTTTGCGTTCAGCAATCCGGACAGTACCGTCTGCAGGTGCGTGAACTGGGGTGCCTCTTTTTGCTCTGAAATCAATGCCAGCATGATACTCACGTTTCTTGGTGAACGGATCCTTTCGCATTCCATAACGATCAGATAATGCTCTGCTTCGAACTGGAATCACGGTCGGAGTATGCCTCCAGAAACTTTGATTTCGTTCAATCAACTGGCTTAAATCCTCCAGTTGGGCAACGGTTTCGTAGTAGTTATCAGAATTATTGTAAAGAAAACTACGCAAACTTCCGGAACTTAACAAAGTTTGCGGTGAGTCGAGTGACAAGCTATCCAAAATTGTAGGACCTCCGCGCCCAGTTTTAGCTTTTACTCGTTTGTTTTTTCCGGTTTTGCTGAGTCTTATTCCAGTAGTTTTACTGATCTTTTTTGTTAGCCGGTTGACCGTCGCCTGATTAACTTTGAGGAACTCCATATGTTCAGACAAATCCTGTTCTGTTTCAACGAGTTGTCCTCGTAACTGCTGAATGGTATTTGCCTGTTCTTCAAAACTTTTACGATTTGAAGCAAATTCCTGCAAAGACTGATTAAAGAGCAGAAAATCCTGATATATCTGATCCAGCCACTGCACGGTCTGTTGAGGATTTGTTTGATCCTTGAGTTTTGGTGTACATTGAGCCTCCAATGTCTGGCACATGTAATCATGCAATTCATCCAACTTATGAGTGTTGGAACGGAATAGTGCCAAATGTTTCTTAAACATTACGTCACTGTTATGTGAAGACTGCTTCAATTCTTCAACATAATTTTCAAGAAAAGAAATTCTGGACTCCCGGCCGTCATAGAGATCAATCCTCTGCTGAAATGCTATCTGAGTATTTTCCTGCTTTTCAAGTAACTGGGCCTGCTTCAAGATTGTCTGGTGCTGGTCGAAAAATTTCCAACCTAAAGCTCCAGCGCCAACCAATATCAAGGTCAACAAAAAAAACATAAACTTTGCCCCAAAATGATACTGGCTTACTCCAAAGTTACTATCTTTAAGCAGAAGGATTGAAAAGTTTTTCATACACACATTTACATAGAAAATGGCCGAAAATAACTCTTAATACTAACACTATAAAAACTTTACTACAACCAATTTGAGAATAGCTTTAAACAGATCTGCCGAATAACATCAGTCTGCCGCGGTTGCCGTAACAGACCAGTTATATTCAAATTCTTCCTGCACCAACACGATCGGTACTAACATATACAATAGGTTTCAGTTAATCGGCTCTTAAGGATAGAGTTTGTTTATTTTACCAAAAAACGCCCCCCAAAGACTTTCCTGCCAAAATCGTGCAAAAGTTATGCATATTTAATCTCACACAGTAGTTATGTTGTGAAAGGCTTTCAGCGACGAGACAGGTTTAGAGTTAGTGCATTGTTTCCGCCAACGTGATTTGGTGTTGCAGCTATGAGGGAGTAACATGAAGTTGTTTGATCAAGGGATTCAATTGCTTTTCCACAAATCTAAGATCTCTGTCCAGAAAGAACTGATTAACATCTTCAATTATTATTATAGCCTAAAGTCTCAAAACTTCTTTCAATACTTAAACATTCAGTAACAGCGACTGTACTTCTTTCCAGTCAGTCAAACCCTCTTTGGTCAGGCGTTGAGCAGTTTGTTCCATTGTGTGAAAGTAAAGTTCAGGTTCTGGGCGTATCAATTTCCTTCCTGTGTCACCAGCCTGAATCCGGTCCCGTACCAGAGAATTCACCTTCAGAATTTCGTAGAGAGGAATGCGGCCGGAGTAGCCCTTACCCCTGTACCTCAAGCAGTTTTTGTCCGAAGTATGAGGATTTGACTTGTTTCCGTTCTGGTGTGAACAGACAGGGGCGGCGCAAAATCTTTGGGAAACGATTACTGTCAGTGTTTCTGCTAATAAATCCGGAGCAAGCCCGAGGTTCAACAGGCGCTGAATTGCAGTTACAGTATCGCTGCTGTGAAGTGTTGAGAGTACCAAATGTCCCGTAAGCGCAGCTTTGACAGCAATGTTTGCAGTCTCTTCATCTCTTATTTCTCCGATCAACAGAACATCCGGATCCTGACGCAGTGCCGCTCTTAGTGTATCCGCAAAACCCAAACCTTGTTCCGGTTTGACTGAAACCTGGGTGATGCCTTCTATGTGATATTCAACAGGATTTTCGATTGTAAGTATATTCTTTTCGTGTGAATTCAGTGCATTGAGGATTGCATAGAGTGTAGTTGTTTTGCCACTGCCGGTCGGCCCAACCATTAGTATCAAACCGCTTGGAGCCTGGCTTGCCTGATAAAGCATTTCCAAGTCATTTTTGAAAAAACCGAGTGCTTCCAATTTGTGTTGTACCGGTGTCTGATCCAAAAGCTGCAGCGCCAGTTTTTCCCCAAATTGACCCGGCAAAGTGGAAACTCTAACGTCAAAAATGCGATTACTGTTGGAGTTGTATGTGTAGTGTCCGTCTTGAGGACGGCGCCTGACAGCGATGTCCATTCCGGCCAATAATTTAATGCGTGAGAAAATAAGCGGGTGGAAACTAATCGGCGTTAGAGCGGAGTCTTGGAGGTAGCCATCAATCCTGAATCGGACCTTCAACTGAATTTTTTCAGGTTCAAGATGAATATCTGATCCTCTTCGGGAAATAGCTTCTTCAAACAAATGATGAATTCTGTCGGTTGCAGAAATATCAGCATCTTCAATCTGCAAATGAGAAGTTTCAAGCAGTGCTTCAATTTGCTGCTGTTGTGCTAAATACCAAAAATCGGTTCGCCGAGATGAAAGGCAACCTGATTCATCTTCAACCAGTTTGACTGAACTGACAACAGGCAGGCACACTTTGATCCCAGACGCATCGGTAAAATGCCGGTACGTTCATAAAGTTGCTTTGACAAAGGAAGGTTTTCGTAATTTTGGACTTCATCAAGTGTTGTTGAAAGTAGCGTGATGTTATAATAGTCTGACATATTCTGGAGAAGGAGAAATTCTTCCAGTAAATCCA
>ENA-UPTF01002375-UPTF01002375.1-marine-metagenome-genome-assembly--contig:-NODE-2375-length-10952-cov-1.819770_pt1 | contig 10952 bp, 9 predicted proteins | sample MGYA00238166_ERZ767019 | MGnify/ENA primary metagenome ERZ767019 (study PRJEB28930, sample SAMN06266391) | marine metagenome | isolation source: Sea water from 250 m depth | place: Atlantic Ocean | study... | reverse complement strand
CTTGAACCGGGCCAAGGAACTCGCAGCAGAGGGGCGGACCCAACTAGCCCTCCACGTAATCGACCTAGTGGCCTTGGCCCCCGGTGATGAACCGGTGGTAGTCGAGGCCCGTGCCGTCAAAGCCGAGATGTGCCGGGTGCGTTCCGAAGAGGTTGAACCCTTCGTGTCGAAGTCCTGCTACCGCTCCTCGGCCCGACTCCTAGACCAGGGCCACACCTCATGGCAGGACCTTCCCTGACGTCAATGACTCGTAGCGGGTCAGGTGTTCAAATTCTCCACAACCCACCACTGTGAACTGCAGTTTTGCGCGTGTTGTGGCCCTCGGACTGGCCGTGGCGGAGAAACACCGCTAGCGGGTCCTTACGCGTGGGGCTCTGCCCAGCGAGGCTCATTTCTTGAAGCGATACCTAATCGTTGTTATATATAGCAATGAATATAAAGCCGATCCTAGATGGGTGTCCTCGCCCCTGGGATGAAACTAAAAGTGGTAGAGCCAGGGGCTAATGGTTCTGCCTAGCCATCCAGACAGACAGGGGGAGTTACCGGATGTTGGATCAAGAAACTGCAAGAGAGAGTTTGTTTCGCACGCATGGGGCACGTAGAAGGGGCCGTTCTTTCTGTAAAAGATGGGTTGCGGTACTGCTCAGCGTTGTCCTGATCGCACCAGCTTGTGGGTCTGATGATGACTCACAGATGGATCTCACCCTCGCCGGCAGTTCTACTTCTTCGTCGGTCTACGGATTTTTGTTGACTCATGCTCGCCTAGCAGGTCAAGCGGATGGGGCTATCACCGTCAATGTCCGAGAGAGTTCGACCTCAGACAACCCTGGTCTTGTAAGTCAAGGATCGGTTGACTATGGAATCGCAGGTCTGAACGCCCTAGCCCGGTCTTACAAGGGGACGGGTCAGTATGAAGGAAACCAGAGTCCTGACTCCCGGCTCCTCATGACTTACCTAACCGTTGCGGAAATGATTGTTGTCCGGTCGGACAAGGGCATTGCGACCGTGCAAGATCTCGAGGGAATGTCGTTTGCTCCAAGCATGCAGGGGTCACCCGTTTACACCAAAGTGCTCGAGATGCTTGACGCCCTTGGAGTCACTGTTGACGTGTTTGATGGAGCCCTAGAGGACGTTGTCAGCGCAATGAAGGACAATCGAATCGTTGGATTCGGGAAGGCAGGTGCGGGCAAGGCTGCTGACGCAAGCATGCTTGATGCTGCGAGTGCTGTCCCCGTCACTCTTATCGGCTTTAGCGACGCAGATATAGCTGCGATCCAGGCCGTACATCCGAATTTCAACTTCACTGAAGTACCGGCTGGGGCCCTTATGGATAGTCCCGCGGTCAAGCAATCGACGATTGACGCCGTCTATTTCACTGACGCTTCAATGTCTGAAGACGACGCGTACCGCCTTACCAAGGCTCTTTGGACGACTCTCCAAGCGTCCGCTGATGAAAGCGGCTACGCAGCCTCTTCCGGAATTGTCGCAGAGCAGACGGTGGAGGCGAGTCGACTGGTGCCCCTGCACCCAGGAGCCGAGCGGTATTGGCGTGAAATCGGGGTGCTGGACTAAGCAGCGGCCCCCAGAGAGGCATTGCAAGTAAGGGTTGTCGGACCGAAAGAGTTACAGCGAGTTGACAGGCGTTTCGATGGAAGGACTGTCACGCTATGACTGAACCCTCTCGGTCCGGCACCCTTCGCTGGGCGCCCCCCAGCCTTACAGGAGCCGCAATTGCATTAGCGGCGTATCACTACTGGACCTCCTATCGAGGCTCCCTGCCGTTCATTCAACATCGCAGCGTTCACCTCGGTGGGGTTTACATCATTCTGCTGCTCTCCTGGCTTCAGCCAAACGGCGGGCTAGGGAACGATAAGAGGCGAGTGCCGCTAGTGGCAGGGCTCATCGTTGCCTCCTCAGCCTTCTTCATCTTCTCCTACACGAAGGACATCAGCTTCGTCCGGCGACAGGATCCAGCCTCTATTCCCCTGGTCCTCTGGGGGGTAGGCGTTCTCCTTCTGGGCTTAGAACTATGCAGGAGGGTTCTTGGCTGGATGCTGTCTGGAATTGTGATGGGACTAGCTGCCGTCGTTCTTTTAGCCCATCTTGACTTCATGCCGTGGTCCGGTTGGATGGCATCAGTTACTACGAGCGACATGGCGAATACATCCCTTTTCACTACTCAGGGAATATTCGGCAGCATCACTGGCGTATCTGCAGGAGTAGTGGCAAGTTTCCTAATTTTTGGCGGGATGCTCAGTGCATCCGGCGGCTCGGACTCTTTGATGGACCTTGCGCGCCTATTGGTTGGAAGATTTAAAGGTGGCCCTGGAAAGATCTCAGTAGTAACCAGTGCATTCTTTGGGACGGTCTCGGGCTCTGCCGTCGCAAACGTCGTGGTCGACGGCGTATTCAATATTCCACTCATGAAGCGCACCGGGTTCAAACCAGAGTTTGCTGCCGCTGTGGAGTCAACCACGTCGGCAGGAGGACAGTTGGTGCCCCCGGTAATGGGTGCCGCTGCTTTCATCATGGCCGAATTTACAAATATCCCATACCGAGATATTGCTATGGCAGCAATTACGCCAATAGTTCTTTATTACCTAGCCTTATTCGTCTCTATTCATATACAGGCAGTCAAACAAGGACTTGGTGGTATACCGAAATCAGAAATACCTCCAATTTCTCGTCTCTATAATCCTACGTTCATTGGAGCCTTTTTGACGCCAATGATTATCCTCTTGGTGTTCATATATGTATTCAACCGTAGCCTTACTTTTGCAAGCTGGGCCGCTACCACTGCAATAATTGCATTCGTGATATTATGGCCTGGGAAACCGCTTATTGAACGACTCCGTATTATTTGGACAGGTGCGCGCACAGCGGGTATCGAGATTGCAAGAATTGGCGCAATCGTTATAGCGGCCCAATTGCTGATTTCTATCCTGGGAATGTCAGCGATTGCCTCACGTTTGGCAAACTTCCTGGCAATGGGATCCGTCCCAGTTGGATTAGGACTAGTTTTCCTGGCTCTTGTGGTAGTCATTCTTGGATTTGGAGTTCCTACAGCAGCTGCATACGTGATTGCAGCTTCTTTTTCCACTCCAATCTTTGGAAGTCTAGGAATCAATCCACTTCCTGGACACCTATTCATTCTCTACTTTACGGTCTATGCGAATGTGACACCCCCCGTCATGCCAGCTACATATGCAGCATCTGCGATTGCTAAAGCAAATGCTGCGCAAGCCGGAATGATTGGAATGAGACTCTTATTCCCAGCCCTGCTGGTACCATTTATTTTCGTTACTCATCCAGAGTTGCTGCTCAATCAGGGATCATTCGGAAGCTTCGTCCCTCTTTTTGTCTCGGTAGCCGCAGGACTGTGTATAACTGCTATGGGTCTTGGCGGCTGGTTTGGTCGGACCCTGGAACGTCGAGAACAACCAGTCATCACGATTATCGGAGTACTGATTGCGTGGCCCAATCTAGTGCTAACGCTTATTGGGGCTCTACTCCTAGGTGTAGTGCTTTTCCCGCGATGGAAAGAAAGAAAGTCAGGTGGTGTGAGCAGAAAGAACTCCGGACGGTCAATAAGTATTTCTTGACAATTAAGACTAATAAATACCATCACAAAACTAATCACGATTATTGGGAGAGCGAATGCGTCAAATAAGTGTTAGTGAGGCCGCTATTGAGTATGTAAACGCCTATAACAGTCACGATAGGAGCCGTTTGCGCGCCGGCTATGCAGATGATTTCGTTGTAACCAATCCTTTGTGGGAAGGTACAAAAGGCCCGGAAGAGACCACCGACACAATTGAGGCGGTGTGGAATGCTCTTACCGGTGCCCGATTTCATCTAAAAAACTTAATCGTTTCAGGTGAGACCGCCGTATTGGAAATGTTGTTCGAATGGGACGATCCCCGGGACCAACAGACCAAACGCTTTGCGGTGGTAGATATCTTCACCGTCGAGGACGGAAAACTCGCGTCACTCCGCGCGTACCACGACACCAGCAATATGAGCAGGTGGCTCGAGGAAATGGGGGCGGAGCTGGACCTGTAACTCATCCGTGCTTGTACAGGGAGTTCCTCCTTTGGCGGTCCCAGGCCCAGGATTTGGACTATCACAAGCGATGGGGTGTCTCCAGGACTGGCCGTACCGGTCGTTTACCAAAATCTGGCCACTCCGTTAGTTCAGTTGGCTAGAGCACACGCATGACGTGCGGTGGCTCGGGGGGTACGAATCCCCCACGGCCCAAAAGCTTTTCCGCCGAATGGCAGGCCATCGTCGCGTTACGACCTTGTTGTTTGGCGGCCGTTTGGTGGGGAGTACCGTTCCTGACGTGACCACGCCCACCGACGAAGATCCTCGGGGCCCCGGACAGGAGCCGTTGGAGTACGGGGCGTTGGCGTCGCGCTTCGAGGTCATCCACGGTGAAGCTGCCCGGACGCCTGATTCTCTCGTTCCCCGGTCAATCATGCGCGGAATCGCTGCCGGCTTGTCCCGGGCACCGTCCCTTCGGCGGACCGACCCCCTCAAGAGCCACCAGCAGCGCTCGCTGTGGGCCCGGCTAGCCGACGAGGCCACGGCGCGACCCGAACACGTTGGCTTCGTCCTACTGGGTGACGGTGGCATCCGGGAGTTGGCCGAGCGTCTGGGCGTACCCCACAAGACCCTGGCCACCCGTCTTGACGGTTGGCGGCGGACCCGACCCCGAATGGTGGTGACATTTACCGGAAGGCGCGTCCGTGGTGCCGCCGTACTCCATGCCGTCCAGATCCCCGTGGCGTCCGACCTCGTGCTCTGGGCAGCCACCACCCGTGCTGCCGTCGACGAGGTAGACGGCCGCCCACCCCACCCACTGCTAGTGGCCGACGCAGCCGAGCGCCTCGCCATGCTGGGTGCCACCGGTCCGGCCTTCGGGACATGGCCCGGCCTGGACGATGCCGTGGAGGACCTCGGCGCCGCCATCGAACGTAAGGGCGGCGAGGCCCCCCGCCGCCGGTTGGAGACAGGGCGCCACCGCTGAACCGGTCACCATCTGTCCCGATCCAACATTGACGGCTTGATTGGGAGCAGATCAGGTACGGCGCACATCGGTCACACCTCCGCCCCTGTCCCTCAGGGTGGGCCTAGCCTTTTCGCCGTGGCCACCACCTCGTCTTCCGATCCGGCGCGTACCGGCAGACGTCCCGACCTTCGAAACGTCGCCGTCATTGCCCATGTCGATCACGGCAAGACCACCCTTGTTGACGCCCTATTGCGCCAATCCGGCGCCTTCAGGGACAACGAAGAGGTCGCTGACCGGGTCATGGACTCCATGGACCTCGAGCGTGAGAAGGGCATCACGATCCTGGCCAAGAACACTGCCGTGGAACGCAACGGCGTGAAGGTCAATATCGTCGACACTCCTGGCCACGCTGACTTCGGTGGTGAAGTGGAACGGGCCCTGAACATGGTGGATGGCGTGATCCTCCTTGTGGACTCCGCCGAGGGACCCCGCCCCCAGACCCGGTTCGTGTTGCGCAAGGCCCTGGAGGCCGGGCTGGCCATCGTGTTGGTCGTCAACAAGGTGGACCGTCCCGACGCCCGCCTGGATGAGGTGGTCGACGAGACCTACGAGCTATTCCTGGACCTGGACGCCACCGAAGATCAGATCGAGTTCCCGATCCTCTATACGGATGCCCGGACTGGCACCGCCACCCTCGACCCGTCGGTGCCTGGCACCGACCTTGGCCCGTTCTTCGACGTGGTATTCGACCACGTACCGCCACCGTCTTTTGACGAGTCGGCTCCGCTGCGGGTCCATGTCACAAACCTTGACGCCTCGCCGTACCTGGGTCGCATCGCGGTATGCCGCATTGACAGCGGCACTTTGCGGCGTGGTGCCTCCGTGGCCTGGTGTCGGACCGACGGCAGTGTTCAGCCAGCCAAGGTCGCCACTATCACCGTGACCGACGCACTCGGACAGGTCGACGTCGAAGAGGCTGGGCCAGGAGAGATCGTCTACGTGTCTGGCATCGAGGAGGTCACCATCGGGGAGACCCTTGCTGACCTGGAAGACCCCCGCCCGATGCCCGTCATCACAGTTGATGAGCCCACACTGTCGATGGCCATCGGGGTCAACACATCGCCGGTAGCTGGCTCTGAGGGCACAAAGCTGACAGCCCGCCAGGTCAAGGCCCGCCTAGACGCCGAATTAGTTGGCAACGTCTCACTCAGGGTCATGCCCACCGAGCGGCCCGACGCCTGGGAAGTCCAGGGTCGAGGCGAGTTGCAGTTGGCGATCCTCGTCGAAACAATGCGCCGCGAGGGCTTCGAACTCACCGTGGGAAAGCCCGCTGTGCTGCTGCGCGAGATCGACGACACCCTGCATGAGCCCACCGAACGCCTCTCGGTCGACGTACCCGAGGAGTACGTAGGGGCTGTCACCCAACTGCTGGGAGAACGCCGGGCCCGCATGCAGAACATGACCAACCATGGCACCGGTTGGGTCCGCCTCGACTATGTGTTGGCAGCCCGTGCCCTCGTCGGCTTTCGAACCGAGTTTCTGACCGAGACTCGGGGAACCGGCTTGCTACACCACGTATTCGAGGGGTGGGAGCCGTGGATGGGCGACCTACGCACACGCCTGACCGGCAGCGTGGTCGCCGACCGCATGGGGAGCGCCACCGCCTACGCCATCACCGGCATCCAGGAGCGAGCGTCGATGTTCGTGGGTCCGACCGAGGAGGTGTACGGCGGGATGATCGTCGGTGAGAACCCTCGAGCTGAGGACATGGACGTCAACATCAGCAGGGAGAAGAAGCTCACCAACGTTCGAGCCGCGGCGTCCGACGACACGGTACGCCTTACCCCACCCCGCCGCCTGTCGCTCGAACAGGCTCTGGAGTACATCACCGACGACGAATGCGTCGAGGTCACCCCGGCCGCAGTACGGCTTCGTAAGGTCGAGTTGGACGCCAACGCCCGGGCCCGAAACGTCAAGCGCCTCAAGCAGGCGCAGGTCTGACCAGTCGGATAGTTCCCGGGGAGCGGGCGGCTACCGTCACTGTCGTGACACGACGGTTCGAGACAATCCCTGGTGTCCTCTTCCTCTGCATTCACAACTCCGGCCGCTCCCAGATGGCTGCCGGCTGGTTCCGCCACCTGGCCGGTGACGCCGTGCGGGTACTTTCGGCCGGTTCGGATCCCGGCGAGGCTGTCAACCCGGCAGCTGTAGCGGTGATGGCCGAGGTTGGCATCGATATCGCTGGTGCCCAGCCCCGACGGTGGACTCCGGCGATGGTGGCCGAGGTGGACGTGGTGGTTTCGATGGGCTGTGGCGACGAGTGCCCCGTCGTCCCTGGTACACGGCTGCTGGACTGGGAACTTCCTGATCCGGCGGGCCAGGGGCCAGACATGGTCCGTGGCGTTCGAGACGACATCGAGGTTCAGGTGAGATTGTTGTTGGACGAGATTCTCGATCGGGAGGTGGCCGACCGATGGCCGTAAACGTGATGGGTACGCCCCTCCAGGAGTGCAGCACCGACCCTCTGACGGGCTTCTTCCGGGACGGGTGCTGCAACACAGGTGCCGACGATCTCGGGATACACACGGTGTGCGCGTTGGTCACCGAGGAGTTCCTGGCCTTCTCCAAGGAGGCGGGCAACGACCTGTCCACACCCCGGCCGGGCTTCCCCGGCCTGCAACCCGGTGACCGATGGTGCCTGTGTGCGCCCCGCTGGCAGGAGGCTCACGAAGCCGGCATGGCACCGCCGGTTCTGCTGGCCGCGACCCACATCCTGAGCCTGGAGTGGGTAGATGCTCAGGCCCTCCGAGCGGCCGGAGTCGATCAACCCGATTGATCAGGACCGGGTCAGGCGCTCCACCAGCGGTTCAAAGGCATCGCGCCAGTCGGCGACCAAGCCGACGTCGCACCAGCCCCAGAGTTCGCAATCGGGATCGGGGTTGATGCCCACAACGGTGCCTGCCCCCCGGAGGCCGACCGCGTGGTTGAACTTTCCGGACGTGCCGATGGCGATGCATAGCCGGGGAGTGATGGCGTGGCCGGTGATCCCGACCTGACGGGCCCGGGGCAGCCAACCGGCGTCGGTGACCTTCCGGGTGGCGCACAGTTCCGCTCCCAGGAGTCCGGCCAGGCGTCGTATCTCGGGCAGGTCGGTTGGATCCACGCCCTGCCCGATGCTCACCACCACGGGTGCGGTGGCCAACAGGTGGCTGTCGTCGTCACGCCATCGCTCCAATACCCGGACGAGTGGTTCGCCCCCGGGCGGGACGAGTCGGTCGGCGCCAAATGGCCCGGTAGGTCGTGGTTTCGCCACGGGAAGAACACCGGCCCGGACGGTAGCCATCTGGGTCGGTGACGTACAGGTGATCTCAGCCACCAGACGGCCACCAAAGGCCGGCTTTAGGGCCACCAGACGGGCATCGCGGACCTCGAGGCCCACAGCATCACCGGTCAGCCCGGCACCCAGACAGGCAGCGAGGCGGGCGGCCACCTCACGACCCCAGGCTGTGGATGGCGCCAGCACGGCCCAAGGGGGGTTCCTGGTGAAGTGACTAGCCAGCATTCGGGCCACCTCGACGGCCCCCGTCACGTCGGCGTGCCGGATGACCCTGTCGGCGCCCTGACCGCTGATGGCCTCCCAGTCTTCAACGACAGCAGTGGTTAGGACGACCCGCCCGCCGATCGACTTGGCCAGTCCGGCAGCAGCGCCCAGCAGTTCAGCGGTCGTGCGGGTCCGGCCCGACTCGCCGACTACCACGACGTTGCCGCCGCCACCTGATCCGGAGAGCCGTGCCACCTCTGTGGCCGGTGTGGCGTCAGTTAGTGATCGGCCAGTGGGGTCCAGCGCTCCACGGGACCGGACCACTTCGGCCACCCGATCCAGATGAACCGTCGTTGCACCGTCAAGGCATTCACCTGAGCGGTCGACGTCCAACTCCCGGACCTCGCCGACTGTCGTCGGGCTGGCGGCTGCCCCCCAGGGGCCGTCACCCAGGTCGGTGGGTCCGAGTCGACGGATCCGGTCGGCGTCCACGGTGGCCCACGCCTCAGGGTCCTTCACCTTGCACGGATCGCATAGTCGCTCGGCACACGAGATGACGGCCGGTAGGTCCACCTCGACCCGCAGCCACTCGTCGTCGTGCTCCAAGAGGGTTGATAGGCCTGTGTTGCCAGTGTCGGCGGTGCGGAGTTCCAACTCGCGTACACCCACCAGCAGGGGTAGGTCCAGTAGTTCAGCCACCTGGGCGGGTACCTGGCCGGTATCGGCGTCCACCGAGTTGCGCCCGCACAGCACTAGGTCCCAGGGACCGGTGGCTTCCAGTGCGGCTACCACCGCTCGCGCTGTGGCCAGCGTGTCGCTGCCGGCGAATACTGGGTCGGTTACGTGGATCCCGTCGGCGCAGCCACATAAAATTGCCTCCCGCAAGATTGAGTCCGCCGAGTTCGGTCCGAGGGTGATCGCCGTACAGGTGCCACCAGTGGACTCGGCTAGGTCGCAGCCGGCCCGGACTCCACGGCGGCAGTAGTCGTTCATGTGGAGTTCCAGGCCATCACGCACCATGCGCCCGTCAGCGCCCAGCTGCATCTCCTGGAACTTCGGGATCTGCTTTACCAAGGCGGCGATCCGCAGGGGTCGGTTCGGCCGGTTGGTCACCGCGTCACCGTACCGGTGGTACCACTAGCGTCCGGACGTGGCCAGCTTCGACACTGAGACGTTCCTCGTCAACGCCACCGATCCCGGTGGCCTGGTGGAGGTGTTGGACGAGGTGGCCGGGGCTCCCGGGGCATGGGTAAACGTCGAGCCAGACGTCGATGATTCGCTCCGGACCGAGGTATCGGGCCTGTTCGCCTGGTTCTCAGCCCGGGGTGCCCAGGTGCCGGTGGGGACGTTCGTGGCTGGCACCAGCCGTGATGTCCCGTCGATTGGCGTCGACCACGGCTCTGGCCGTGGGGCCGGTGACCGCCTCCGTGAGGCCGGTCTGTCGGCCCCCGATGGCTGGTTGCTTCGCCAGGATCATCCCAAGCGGGGACTCGTATGGGAGGCCCCGCACGAGGAACCTCGGCTGGTCGACCCGACTGGTCACGGGCCGTTGGCCCAGTTCCTCATGGAGGCCACGGCGCTGTTCTGCCCGCTGCCCGCCGATGGACGGTTCCGGATCTCGGTGCACACGCCCCGTCGGTGACGCTACTGAGGAGGGATCAGGCCTCGCGGACCGCCTGCATCACGAGGTCGACCAGAGAGTCGGCGTCGGCTTCGTAGGCCACGCCACAATTAGCCGGTCCATCAGCCCGCAGACCCCGCTCGTCGACCACGGTCATGCCCCGGGTGTGGGTGCCGTCGACCTCCACGTGGACCGACCGGGCCTCGGTGGTGAACAGGTGTGGGTGGGTCACGGCCAGTACGGCGCACGGGTCGTGGACCGGACCGTCCTCTATCTGCTCCTCGGCTAGATGGAACACCGTGTAGAACTCCAGTAGTTGGGCCATGGCGTCGCCCACTGGCGTGCCGAAAGTGGCGCACTCCCGACCATGCATGCTGCCCATCCGGACCTGGTGGGTGAGGTTCAGCCCGAGCATGGCCAGCGGCGCACCGCTGCGGAACACTTCGTCGGCGGCTTCGGGATCCGCGTACACGTTGAATTCGGCGGCAGCCGTCACGTTTCCCACCCCTTGGGCTGAACCGCCCATCAGAGTGATGGAAGCCACGCGACGGGCTAAGTCTGGATCGGCTCGCAGGGCCAGAGCCACGTTGGTGAGCGGGCCCACCGGAACCAGGTAGATGCCCTCCTCGGAACGGGTCGTCTCCACCAGCCATTCGACGGCATTGTTGGAGTCCGCGCTGCGGTTCGGCTCGGGGAGGACAAGGTCGCCCAGGCCTGTCGCACCATGGACCTCGTGAGCGAACTCCTGGGCGCCAACTAGCGGGCCTGACGCACCGGCG
>ENA-UPTF01002374-UPTF01002374.1-marine-metagenome-genome-assembly--contig:-NODE-2374-length-10952-cov-6.448000_pt1 | contig 10952 bp, 3 predicted proteins | sample MGYA00238166_ERZ767019 | MGnify/ENA primary metagenome ERZ767019 (study PRJEB28930, sample SAMN06266391) | marine metagenome | isolation source: Sea water from 250 m depth | place: Atlantic Ocean | study... | reverse complement strand
GCTCCCCAAGCCGGACTCGAACCAGCGACCCGATGATTAACAGTCATCTGCTCTACCAACTGAGCTATTGGGGAACATAATCAGCTTTAATTTGGTAAGTTAAAGTTAAACGATTTTGTTTAGAATTTCAAGGAATTTTTACTGAAACATAATTATAATCCGGCTCTAATCAGGAAGAACTTGCAACAGAAAGCTCTTTAACGCTATAATCATACAATTATGCAGTTTATTTATGCTATATTCGGCATGAAGCTTGAAGGTGTTTAAACTCCTGTGTCAAGGCTTCCTGCTATTTTTAGATACTGGGACCAAAATACTTTGCGGATACACAGCCCGGAACACATTAGAAAGTCACCAGCACTGAAAAAAGAATGACCGCCAAATCCTCCCGCCAGACAGAACCACAAAACATGATTAATGCCAGAATGTACAACCGCCCAATTGCGATTGTCGGCATGTCTGCATTGTTTCCCGATGCTCCAAATTTGCATCAGTACTGGGATAACATCATCAATAAAATCGACAGCATAATTGAAGTCCCAAAGTCACGCTGGAACATCGAAGATTATTATGATATTGATGCTGAAGCTCCGGACAAAACGTACTGCAAGCGTGGCGGTTTTATCCCGGACATTGATTTTAATCCAATGGAGTTTGGAATTCCACCAAACATTCTGGAAGTGACAGATGTTACTCAACTGCTGGGGTTGCTGGTTGCAAAATCTGCGATGAAGGACGCCGGTTATGGAGAAACAAGTGACGAGGTCCTTGACGCAACTGGCGTGATACTTGGTGTAACATCCGGAATGAAGCTTCTTGGCTCTCTGACTTCACGGCTTCAGTATCCAATCTGGGAAAAAGTTTTGCGGCGCAGCGGAATTTCAGAAAGTGACACAGGGCAAATAATTGAAAAGATGAAAAAAGCCTATGTTCGCTGGGAAGAAAATTCATTTCCGGGTCTGCTGGGAAATGTTATTTCAGGACGCATTGCCAACCGTTTAAACCTGGGAGGTACAAACTGTACCGTTGATGCGGCCTGTGCCAGTTCACTTAGCGCCATGAAAATGGCTGTCAGTGATTTGCTGGAATATCGCGCGGACATGATGATTGCCGGCGGTGTTGATGCGGACAACTCTCCTATGATGTACATGTGTTTCAGTAAAACACCTGCTTTCACAAAGGGCGAAAATCCAAGACCCTTCGATGAAGATTCAGGCGGCGTGATGATAGGTGAAGGACTGGGTATGGTTGTCCTCAAACGTTTGGAAGATGCCGAGCGGGACGGTGACCGCATTTATGCAGTTGTAAAAGGGATTGGAACCTCAAGCGACGGAAAATTCAAAAGTATTTATGCTCCACGTTCCGGAGGCCAGGCCAAAGCATTGCGCAGGGCTTATGAAGACGCAAATGTGGAACCGCTCTGCATTGGGATGCTTGAGGCACACGGCACTGGAACTGCTGCAGGTGATGTAGCAGAATTTGAAGGATTAAAAGAGGTTTTTACTGAAAACAAATCTGAAAAATCCTGTTATCCAGATTATCAGCATATTGCTCTCGGCAGTATTAAATCCCAAATTGGTCACACAAAAGCTGCCGCGGGAATTGCCGGTTTGATCAAAACAGCACTTGCCCTGCACCACAAAATTCTTCCTCCTTCCATCAACATTGATCGTCCCAGCAAAAAACTTGGTATAGAAAATACTCCATTTTATCTGAATACTGAACCGCGGCCTTGGATCACCGATGGTGAACCGAGGCGTGCGGGCGTGAGTGCTTTTGGTTTTGGAGGAACAAATTTTCATTATGTTTTAGAAGAATTTCAGGACGTTCATTCCGGCCCCTTCCGGATGCACAAAACATCTCATACCGTGTTTTTGTCCGCAGTAACACCCAAAGATCTGGACAAAGCCTGTAACAATTTGCTGGCAGAATTGGAGACAGAAGGAGCAGAACAGCGTCACAGTCAACTGCTTGAAAGTTCACGGGAAAATTCGATTCCCAAAAAACATGCACGGTTGGGATTTGTAACAGATTCCCTGGAAAACACAGTGGAACTGCTTGGGCAGGCGATCTCCACACTGGAAAGTAAAGCTGACAAAACAGAGTGGAACGTAAAAGGAATCGTATATCGCGAAAAGGCGCTAGAAACCAAAGGGAAAGTAGTCGCCCTTTTCTCAGGACAGGGTTCTCAATATATGAACATGGCTAAGGAGTTGTTTTTTAACTTTCCTGCCATGGCAGCTCCTTTTAGTGCACTGGATAAGCTTTTTACAGAAAAAAACGGAAAGTCTGCTGCCGCTGCCAGGCCCTTATCTGATTTAGTATTTCCAATTGCAGTTTTTGAAGATGAAGAACTTGAAACCCAGCAGGCACAGCTGCAGTTAACCGAAAATGTGCAGCCTGCAATTGGCGGAATCAGTGCCGGACTGCTCCGGATAGCTCGTGATGCAGGACTTCAAATAGATTTTGCGGCCGGCCACAGTTTCGGCGAACTGACTGCACTTTGGGCCGCTGGAGTGATTGCCGAAGATGATTATTACAAATTGGCCTACGCCAGGGGGCAGGCAATGGCTGCTCCGGATGATCCAGATTTTGATGCCGGAAGTATGTTGGCCGTCATGGGAAAGGTTGAGAAACTTGAAGAAGATCTCACTGAGTTTCCAGACGTAGTAATGGCAAATTTGAACTCCAAAAAACAGGTTGTGCTTGCAGGACCAACCGCAGACATTTTACAGGCACATGATGCCCTCAAAGCAAAAAAGTACACGGTTGTAAAACTTCCGGTATCTGCCGCATTTCACACTCCGCTGGTGGGACATGCGCAAAAACCATTTGCAAAAGCTATCCGCTCAGTAAAATTTAACAAGCCGCAGATTCCTGTTTATTCAAATGCAACTGCAAAAGCATATCCTGCAACTGCAAAAACAATTCAAAAACAACTGGAATCTCATATTCTCAATTCGGTCAGGTTTCGTGAAGAAATTGAAAATATCCACCAGGACGGCGGGCGAATCTTTATTGAATTTGGACCAAAAAACGTTTTAACCAAATTAGTCGATAATATTCTTTCCGGAGAAGAATACACTGCCGTTGCTCTAAATGAAAATCCAAAAAAAGACAGTGATCGACTCCTCCGGGAAGCAATGGTCAAACTATGTGTGATGGGATTACCTTTACAGAAATTTGACCCATTTGCTCTGCCTTCTCAGTTAGCACCGGTAAAAAAGTCGGCAATGAATGTTCGTTTGAACGGTACAAATTATGTGAGCGAAGCAACTCGCCAGGATTTTGAAAATGCAATGAATGATGGCTTTCAGGTAAAAAACGAGATGTCATCAAGTTCAAATTCAGGCTCAGCTCACGAATCCACAACTTCTCCAAATTTAGGCTCTCCTGCTTCAGGAACATCAGGATTACCGGCGGCTGTCGGTAGTGAGGAAGTAGTTGATGCTGCTCTAAAACTGAAATCAGAACCAGGAAAACAAAGCCCGGCTATTATTTCTACAATGAGCAGGCAGCAAACTTATTCTCAGCAATCTAATGCACCGGACCAGGCTATGGAAACAATGGAGAAAAGTTTGTCAGGTTTTTACCAGTATCAAAATGAAACTTTGCAGGTTCATCGGCAATATTTAGATCAGCAGGCTGAGTATGCGCGAACAGTTTACCAATTGATGCAGCAGAGAATAGAGTTGGCTTCACAAGGTTCAGCTTATCCTCCTGAAGTTGATCAGCAGATGCAGATGTTTCATACACACCAAAGTGAAACATTACGTGTACACGAACAATACTTGAATCAGCAGTCAGAGCAGGCTCAATCAGCTTTAAAGATCACCGAACAGCAGTTGGGTGGTTCCGGACAGCAGTTGTCTGCAGTTTCAGCAATTATACCGTCCGTTCAAAAATCAGCACCGGTTATTGTTCCAGAACCAGCGCCAATTATCTCTGCCCCAATTCCTGCTCCAGAGCCGCTGCATCCAGTTTCAGTTCCAACAACACCGCCGGTTTCCAGTCCCCCGCCGGCAATAGTTTCTGCACCTGCAACTACTTCTGCAGCAACCTCTGCAGTCTCCGCAGAAGAGGTAACTGCGGCAATGATGTCTATTGTCAGCGAAAAAACAGGATATCCGCTGGAAATGCTGGAACCTGGGATGGATATGGAATCAGACTTGGGCATTGATTCAATCAAACGTGTTGAGATTCTTGGAGCGGTTCAGGATAAAATTCCTGCATTGCCTGAAGTCCCTGGTGATGAATTGGCCGAAATGAGGACCCTTGGTGAAATTGTGGTGCATCTGCAGAGCAAATTGGGTACAGATGATTCTGCCATACAAACTGCAGGCACGCTTACAAGTGAAATTACTGCTGCTGCATCTGTGGCTTCAAGCTCGGGAGTTTCCGCAGAAGATATCACTGCGGCAATGATGACTATTGTCAGCGAAAAAACGGGCTATCCCCAGGAAATGCTGGAACCTGGAATGGACATGGAATCAGATCTTGGTATTGATTCGATCAAACGTGTAGAAATTCTTGGAGCGGTTCAGGATAAGATTCCTGAATTGCCTGAAATTCCGGGTGATGAACTTGCAGAAATGCGTACACTTGGGCAAATTATTGATCACTTAAAGAGCAAAATTGGCGGAGATATTTCTAATTCATTAAATCAAATTACATCTCAGGAAGCACCTCCGGATTTTGCATCTGCTCCTCAATTTTCAACAGCTGTCACAGGGCAGGATCCTGGTACAGTTTTTATGTCAATTATTAGTGAAAAAACCGGTTATCCTGTAGAAATGCTGGAGCTTGGAATGGACATGGAAGCAGACCTTGGGATAGATTCAATCAAGCGAGTTGAAATAATGTGGTCGCTGCAGGAACAATTTAAGGAATTACCACAAATTGGTGCAAATGAAGTTGCGGAACTTCGAACTGTTGGTCAAATTATCGAGCACATCAAATCACTTTTACCTGCGTCCGGTGGAGAAGCTGTCGTTCAAAAATCAAATTTTGATCTCGAGCCGGCACCTTTATCGGTAAGTGCAGGTTCTCCAGGCGGAAATGGAAACGGCAGTGGGGCAATTTCATCAGACCCCGTTCCCGGTGAGATAGCTCCCGCTCTCTTGGCTATCATCGGCGAAAAAACTGGATATCCTGCAGAAATGCTTGAACTGGGCATGGACATGGAAGCAGATCTTGGTATTGATTCAATTAAGCGTGTCGAAATTATGTGGTCGCTTCAGGAACAGCTTCCTCATTTGCCGCAGGTCAGCGGTAGTGAAATGAGTGAACTGCGGACACTGAAGGAAATTGTTGATCATTTGAGTTCACTTGCTCCATCAGAGACTGCAGGAACAACTATTTTTCCTGCACCTGTTTCAACAGATTCCGACTCTGTAAAAAAAAACTCCTGAACCCAAAATCTGAGTTCTCAGTTCCAGAGCATCAAGTCACCCTTGGTTTAGCTCATGTGGTACCGCTGGCTTCACCGGATCTACTGCATGCGGAACTTCCTGAAAATCCCCTTTGTTTGATCACAGACGACGGTTCTTCATTGGCACCGGTTCTGGCAAAAGCATTAAGTGAACAAGGATGGTCACCTGTGATTTTGCGTTTCTCGGGTATTTCTGAACTAGTAAAAAAGAAGCGAAAACCCTTTGCCAAAGAAATTCCACTAATTGAACTGTCTTCTTCAGCAGAATCTGAACTAGAATCATCACTCAAATCCCTGACAGAAAAACGTGGAAATATTGGCGGATTCATTCATCTTCACCCTGCTTCTTCAGCACCTGCTGAATCAAAGCTGGAAGATGGTGCCAATGCTTTTCTCAAGCAGGCATTTCTCACTGCAAAAAATGTTTGCACTTTCCTGAATGAAGCCGGAAAATCTGATTCAAGTCGCAGCCATTTCCTGGCAGTAACCCGTCTTGATGGTGAACTTGGAATGGGATCCGGACAGTTTGGTGCAGTTGGCAGCGGACTTTCCGGATTGATAAAAACAGCAGGTATAGAGTGGCCGAATGTTTTTTGCCGTTTTGTTGATTTGCAGCCGGAGCTTACCGCAGATACTGCAGCAAGCTGTATTTTACAGGAACTTCTCGATCCGGATTTGCGGATCAAGGAGGTTGGCTATTCCGGATCAGGAAAGTCCGGTACCAGGCGAATGACAGTTCAACCTAAAATTATTCGAGATTTAACAACTAAAAACAGCAGCAAATCTTTAACAAAAAAATCTGTATTTTTGGTCAGTGGCGGTGCAAGAGGAGTTACAGCAGAATGTGTTGCTAAACTCGCTCAAACGCAGCCCTGCAGTTTCATCCTGCTGGGTCGCTCTACCATTGAAGATGAACCGGAATGGGCCAAAGGAGTTGATGAAGATAAGACAAAACTCAAGAAGGCGGCCATGAAGTCACTGGTTGATTCTGGAGAAAAACCGACTCCTGCAAAAGTAAATCAACTGGTTGGAAAAGTGGAAGCGGGGCGGGACATCCGGAAAAATTTGGAACGCATCAGAAATGCCGGAGGAAATGTGGAATATGTCAGTTCAGATGTAACTGATGCAAAAAAGTTGAAAACGGCAATTGCTGCGGTTGTTAAAAAAATTGGTCCAGTGACTGGAATTATTCATGGTGCAGGTGTTTTGGCAGATAAGCTGATTGAGAAAAAAACCAGCGACGATTTTGATGCAGTCTGCTCCACCAAAATAAACGGGATTGATGCTCTTTTGAAAAGCGTAAATCCAAAAAAATTAACTCATCTTCTGTTGTTTTCATCTGCCGCTGGTTTTTACGGTAACGCCGGACAGTCGGATTATGCCGTTGCCAATGAGGCTCTAAACCGGATTGCTCTTTTATTCAAGAAAAATAATCCAAAATGCCATGTTACATCCTTCAATTGGGGACCATGGGAAGGCGGAATGGTTACTCCAGAATTAAAAAGGCTATTTGAGGAGCGTAACGTTGAAGTAATTTCTGTTGAAGACGGAACCCGTGTGTTTGTAGAAGAGGTTACATCTGTAGGTCAGGAGAATCCGATTGTACTTATTGGAAATTCAATGGTGGTTCCAGGTGAACCGGAAAAAGGTATGCGAAAATGGAAAATATCCCGAAGAGTTAATTTGGAAGAAAGTCCGGTTTTTCAGGATCATAAAATTGGTAAAAATCCTGTTTTGCCTGCCGTCCATGCAATGGCCTGGATGGTTGATGTATGTGCACAGGAATTGCCTGGGTTCAGGCTGTCCAACTGTGAAAACTTTAAAGTACTGAATGGAGTAAAATTTGATGAATCCCTGGCTGCCGAATACATACTGGAACTGCAGGAGATTGAACGTTTAAACGGAAATTTTACGGATATTGAAGTAAAGGTTTCCAGTCTCTCTGGATCTGAAAGCGGCAGCAAAAAACTTCCCCGTTTTCATTACAGTACTAAAGTTCGCATGGTTCAGCAGGTTCCGGAAGCACCGCTGCATGACCGGATTGATATGAGTAACACGCACAACCTCCCTGGTTCGTCTTTTTATCAGGATGGCACTTTGTTTCATGGCCCAAAATTTCAGGGAATAGAACAGGTACTGAATATTGGTGAGCAGGGTTTAACTTTGGAATGCTGTCTTCCTGAAATTTCTGCTGCAGAACAAGGACAATTTGCTGCCCGAAATTTAAATCCGTTTGCTGCAGATCTTGCTTTTCAGGCCATGTTGATTTGGGCCTGGCGTTTTCATCAATCCGGTAGCCTTCCCCTTAAAACAGATCTGCTGGAACATTTCCGCAACGTGGAACCTGCAACAAGATTTTTTCTAAGTATGAGTGTCAATAAAAGTTCTGCTTCTACTCTCAACGCAAACCTGTTTTTACATGATGAGCAGGGCTTATTATATACACGAATGTTGGGTGCAGAAGTTACTCTAAGTAAGTCCTTAAATGCATTATTTGGAAAAAATAACTAAAATAGAGTTTCAGAGTTTCAAAGTAAAAGAAGACACTAAGGCACTGAGTAAAATAGCAAAAGAAGTTTCAAGGATTCAAAGTATGTTCACGTCGTACCGTGCCCGTACTAAGTGGGCTTTTCTCGTACAAAGCTCACAGTGCCCCTACAAAGTTGGTAGGGGTTTGGTTTGTGTCGAAAATAATTATTTTTCTCGCCAAAGCGGGAATGACATACAAGTGTGTTCTTTTTTCTTTTTAGAGGTTCTTCATACATTGACAAAAATAATTTATTGGCTAGCTGAAAAGAACAACACTGAAAGTAAATTGGAAATCAATAGATAAATGCAACCAATTGCCGTTATCGGCCTGTCTTGCCTCTTTCCTGAGGCAAAAACCCCCGAAGATTACTGGAAAAATTTACTGCAGGAAAAAGATTCATGTACCTCCGCTGCTGCCGCAGACATGGATGCGGATCCGTCCCGATTTTTTGCAGAGAAAAAAGGGGCTCCGGATAAATATTATTGTGCACGCGGTGGTTATATTAATGATTTTAAAATGGATCCAGATGGGTATCTACTGTCTGCAGAAACCATCGAAAAACTGGGAGCAACATTTCAATGGACTCTTCACGTGGCTCGTGAAGCGTTGCGTGACAGTGGTTATATAGAAAACACCAAGATACTTAAAGAATGTGGCATAGTACTGGGTAACCTGTCTTTTCCAACCAAAGCATCCAATCATTTACTACTGCCTTTGTACCAAAAAGTGATTGAGCCTCATCTGCAGAAAGTGCTGAATCGTCCTGACTTCAACTTAGGTTCATTTGCTGTAGAAACAGATAATGCTCAGCTGAATTCTCATATTTCCGGACTTCCTGCAGCAGTTGTTTCACAAGCATTGGGTTTGTCTGCCCGAAGTTTAGTGCTGGATGCTGCTTGTGCGTCATCATTGTATGCAGTCGCGCTTGCCTGTCATTATCTCAACACCAAAAAAACTGATTTAATGCTGGCCGGAGCGGTAAGTGCCGCAGATTCGTTTTTTGTGAATATGGGTTTTTCGATCTTTCAGGCCTTTCCGGAATCTTCTCAGACTTTCAATCCACTTGATAATAACTCCGGAGGTTTGCTTGCCAGCCAGGGAGCAGGAATGTTTGTTCTCAAACGTTTGAGTGATGCAGAGCGTGATGCTGACAAAATTCATGCGGTAATATCCGGAATTGGTTTGTCTAATGACGGACGGGGCCAATTTGTGCTAAGTCCGAATTCCAAGGGCCAGGTCCTGGCCTATCAACGTGCCTACGAATCCTCGAAAGTTCCTCCAGAAAAAATTGACTATATCGAATGTCATGCTACTGGAACTCCTCTGGGCGACAAAGTAGAATTGGACTCAATGGAACAATTTTTTGCGTCTCCGGACCTTCCTGAAGGAAAGAAAATTAAACCGCTAATTGGTTCTGCAAAATCAAACTTGGGTCATATGCTGACTGCCGCAGGAATGGGCGGAATGATAAAAGTTATTTTAGCTCTCCAAAATGGAGAAATACCTGCAACCAGGGGTGTTAAAGCTGCAATGACTTCCAAAAATGGAGGTGTTTCTGAAAAACAAATCGTCCAAAAAACCGTAGTGTGGCCACACAATCGAAAGGATCGCAGGGCTGCAGTGAGTGCTTTTGGTTTTGGAGGAACAAATGCCCACCTTATTTTTGAGTCAGGAGTTAAGGCTTCTAAGCGAATTGATTTCCCAAAAACTCAAAATTCACAGATCATGGCAATTGTCGGAATGGAAGCAATTTTTGGAGGATGCAAAGGATTGCATGAATTTTATCAAACGATATATGACAACAAGCAGCACTTCCGTACTCTTCCGCAGGAGCGCTGGAAAGGTTTTGAGCAGCATCCGGAATTAAAGAATCATCCTCAGGGTGCATGGCTTGAGTCATTTGAAATGGATTTTCTTCGTTTCAAATTGCAGCCCAACCCAAAAGAACGTTTGATACCTCAACAGTTATTGACGCTGGAAGTAACAGACAGGGCAATTAAAAAAACAAAATTAGGAGAAGGTCAAAATGTTGCGGTACTGGTAGCCATGGAAACAGAACTTGAAATTCACCGGTTCAGGGGACGGGTTAATCTTTCTACACAAATTCAAGACAGCTTGCAAGCAGCAGGAATTGTTTTGAGTGACGAGGAACGAAAAGATTTGATCAATTTGTCAAGGAACAGTTTGCTGGAGGAAGTACCAATTAACCGCTTTACGAGTTTTATCGGCAACATAATGGCAACCAGGATATCATCACTCTGGGATTTTTCTGGTCCTGCAATGACAATTTCAGCTGAAGAAAACTCAGTTCTGAGAGCACTCGAAGTTGCGCAAATCTTGTTGCTTGAAGATAATGTTGATGCAGTAGTCGTAACAGCTGTTGATCTTGCCGGTAGTCCGGAACAAGTTTTGTTGCGTCAAAGAAATTTACCCCTGAATTCCGGCGAGGCTACGCTAAGTTTTGACAAGAATACCGACGGCTGGTTGATCGGAGAAGGGGCCGGGACGGTTATTTTAAAAAGTGTAGAATCAGCAAAAAAGGATGATGAACAAATTTTTGCAACAGTTGATTCAATAGCTTTCTCAACTGGTTTAACTCCAGAATCGGTTGAAAACGCCGCAAATCAGGCTTTAACAGAGGCAAATGTTTCGGCTGGTGAGATTGGAATGCTGGAAGTTTTCGGCAGCGGAAACACTGTTGAAGATTCCGCAGAAATGAGCGGGTTGGCTCAAGCTTATGCTAAAGTTGAAGCAGGTTGTGCTTTGGGAAGCATCAAGTCAAATGTGGGGCATACTTTTGCAGCATCCGGAATGGCAAGTTTGATTAAGGCTGCGCTTTGCCTGCACCATCGTTTCATTCCCGGAGTTCCTGAGTGGAAGTCACCCAAAACAGAACTGCAGTCCGCAAAACAGTTTTATGTTCCAGTGGAATCTCGTCCATGGCTTATCCAATCGGGAATTAAACAAAGACATGCAGCCGTCAGCAGTTTG
>ENA-UPTF01002373-UPTF01002373.1-marine-metagenome-genome-assembly--contig:-NODE-2373-length-10953-cov-2.767470_pt1 | contig 10953 bp, 13 predicted proteins | sample MGYA00238166_ERZ767019 | MGnify/ENA primary metagenome ERZ767019 (study PRJEB28930, sample SAMN06266391) | marine metagenome | isolation source: Sea water from 250 m depth | place: Atlantic Ocean... | reverse complement strand
AAAAATAGTGGTGAGTCAGAGAAAGTCTCTTAATGTTCTACTTCCTGCTTCTGTTTACTGCATCAAGCCAATCTTCATAGAGCTTTTCAGGAAGAGCAGTATCAGCGTCTGGTAAAAATGGTTGATCACCCTTCCATAAGGTCTCAACCTTTTCTAATGATTCCCATACGCCAGATGCCAATCCAGCGAGGTAAGCGGCACCCATAGCAGTTGATTCTGTGTTGGAAGAACGGATAACAGGAATTTTCAGTTGATCGGCTTGGAATTGCATCAGTAGATCCATCACTGAAGCTCCTCCATCTACTTTTAATTTCTCCGGAGCTGATACTCCATTCTTTTTTATCGTTTCAAGGACATCGCGAGTTTGGAAAGCCATTGATTCAATCGTTGCTCTTGCAAGTTCAGCTTTTCCAACTCCACGCGTGAGACCAACAATGAGTCCACGAGCATCAGGATCCCACCAAGGGCTACCTAAACCTGAAAAAGCAGGGACTATAACTACACCTCCATTGTTTGGGCAAGTTGTCGCTAACTGTTCCAGTTCTGAAGAATCATTTATTATTCCGAGCTCATCACGTAGCCATTGGACTGTCGCCCCTGTTGAAAAAATTGAACCTTCCAGTGCATATGTGAGAGGTGATTCAGAGTCTAATTGCCAAGCAACTGTAGTTAAAAGTCCTTCATGAATTGGAGGTGCTTCTTCACCTAGATTGGTGAGGATAAAAGACCCAGTTCCATAAGTGTTTTTAGTGTCACCAGGTTTAAAGCAAGCTTGGCCGAAAAGGGAAGACTGTTGATCGCCAATAGCGCTTCTAATAGGCACTTCTTTACCCAAGGGGCCTTCATTTGTTGTAGAGCCAAAGTGTCCAGAGGTTGAACGAATTTCCGGAAGTGAATCAATAGGAACGGAAAACATGTCACACAATGAATCCGACCAGTGTCCTTCATTAAGGTCGAACAACATACTCCGAGAAGCATTTGAGGGTTCAGTAGCGTGAACCTCTCCATTGGTCAGTTTCCAAATCAACCAAGAATCAACTGTTCCTAAACAGAATTTCTTGCTTGAATCCACCGAAGATGATTTGATCATCCATTCGAATTTTGAAGCAGAGAAATACGGATCTAACACCAGGCCTGTTTTAGCTCTGATTTCACTCAGACAGCCTTGTTTTATTAGTTCCTGACAGCGGTCGGTTGTCCTTCGATCTTGCCAAACTATTGCATTGTGTAAAGGTGTTCCGGACTCTTGGTCCCAAATGATTGCAGTTTCACGTTGGTTTGTTATACCGATCGAAACAATTTCATACCCCATTTCTTCGACTTGCTTTGAAACTTTTTTCAATGTGTTAGCGGCTGCTAGCCAAATTTCTTCTGGATCATGTTCGATGAGACCAGGTTCTGGGTATATCTGAGTGAATTCTTGCTGTGAGGTGGCAATAATTCCCCCCGATGGATCCACTGCTAGTGTTCTAACACTTGTAGTGCCTGCATCTAAAGCTAGAACTACTTGCAATTTCATCCCCTCCTTGTTTAGGAGAAATCTTCTTCGGTCATGAAACTTGCGTAATTGCTACATAGTACAGGAGCACCCTCTTCGGGAGGGTCTCCGTCAGTTACAGGTGCATTTATAGCTTCAAGTGAATCATTTTGTCTAACCATAATTTGGACGAAAGAAATATCCGCACCTGCTATTAATTCTGAAGCCGTGCATACGAGCATGGCAAAAGCAAGACGGTTGCTCTTTGAGTCGTCTTGAGGAAAACCATCGAGACTATCTAAGTGTATTTCCAGCAACGCATTTTCAAGAATGGCACCAATGACTTTGCTGCCTTCAGCAAAAGGGGAAACAAGCTGTGTTTCCTGTTCGGTCAAAGTAGGACCAGCTAACACTTGATCCAATATGACGTTTATTGAACCGTCTCCGGAGATTTCGCGATTCACCGGTTCGAGTTTCATTTCGCCATCTGGGTTTGCCTTAGCTAGAAAAATCTTAACTGTTTCCTTGGGCGCGGGTGGTTGAGTAGTCGTTGAAGCAGGTGGCAGTAGAGCGTCTGGCAAATTTGATGAAAGTTCTCTTGGACTATCATCAAGAGGAATAGTGCAACCAGTTGTTAAAGAGAGCAAAAATAGCAGAGTAAAAGCAGTTAAGTTCTTATTCATCAGAGTTCCTCTCCTATTGTGGGTAATTCGATCACAAATCGGGAACCTGTCCCTGATTCTGTTCCTTTTGGATTTTCCACCCATACTTTCCCTCCATGGAGTCGGGCATCTTCCTGCACGAGACTTAGACCTAAACCCGTTCCTCCGTCATCACCGCGCTGACCGCTACTTGAACCTCTTGAAAAACGGTCAAAGATAATTTTTCTTTCTTCTATTGAAATTCCAGGTCCGGCATCCTCTACAGCTATTTGAATTGAATTTTCATTTGTTGAAACCTCTATAAGGGTTGGACCGTTTCCGTAACGGTGAGCATTGTCTAAAAGGTTCGAGAGAGCTCTCGCTAAACGTCTCTTATCAACGTTCATAACTAGAGAGTCTGCATTGGCAGGAAGCATATAAGTTATTGAAGTATCGTTCCTCGTAGTTGCTTGTATGAACTGGGCAATATTGACCTCTTCCAGTTCCAGGGAGGCAGCGCCAGCGTCGTAACCGGATATTTCGAGAAGTTCAGAGACTAGACGATTAAATCTTTCCAGGTCACGTGATAGGAGATCAAGTGCAGTTTGAGATCTTTTGGATAGTTCATTTTTTCTGGATTCCAGAACTCCAACACTTGCCTTGAGTGTGGTTAAGGGACTCCTCAACTCATGGCTCACTTCAGAAGCGAATCGAGCGTCTCGATGGATACGCTCTTCGAGAGCTCTGGCCATTTCATTAAAGGATTCCGATAGTCGATCCAGATCAGGATCACTTTGTCGAATTAATCTTGTGTCTAGACGACCACCAGCGATAGCTTCCGCTGCTTCTCTTACGTTTCTTAGAGGCCGTAATGTACGACGACTTATCCACCAGCCAAGAAGTGCAGCAAGAGACGTAACACCCGCCCCTGCTCCAAAAAGAATTATACGCAGGTCATCAAGAGTCTCTTCTAGGTCGGTTAGATCAACTATAGCGAAATATGCTGCATCAAATAATTGAAGTGGGATTCCTAAAACGAGGCGAGTTTTGCCGTTAATTTCAACTCTTAATTGGCCAGCTTTAAGTTCTGTAACGCGGTTTAAAATATTCTCCGGTATATCTTCCCTGTCCAACTCTTGTGAAGGGAGCCAGTCATTGCCAATTCTTATTAATCGCTGACTTCCTTCGATTTTTGTCATTGAATCCACAATTGATGGCAGATCTTCTACGGAGGAATCTGGTGTCAACTGATTAGATAAACGTGTGGCATTGGTTAAAGCAAAAGCCGACGCAGCATTTTCACGGCTATCGATAAGTTGTTGTCTTGTGAGCACAAGAGTCGCCCCCGAAAGTCCGATCGATACCAGTAGACCTCCGACTGCAAAGAAGAGGGAAATTCTGGTTCGTAGACCGAGTTTCAGTTTGTAAGAAAGATTTTGGGCTTGATCATACTTTTCATTAGACATCGGTTAGTTGATTCTTTTAACTGGCATTAAAACTGGGTTTGAAGCTTGTAACCCATTCCCCTTACTGTGACCACGTATCTTGGATTTGCAGGATCCATCTCGACTTTTGTTCGAAGACGTCTAACATGAACATCCACAAGGCGACTATCTCCGAAATAGTCATACCCCCAAACTCGCTCTAGTAAATCTTCACGACTTAGAACTTTTCCAGAGTTGGTGGCAAGTTCGATCAGTAGTTTAAATTCGGTGCGCGTTAGATGAACTTCCTTACCATTAACACGAACCAATCCTTCATCGGCAATTATTTCAAGTTGGTCAAATGAAAAATTTGACGTTGCACCTATTGTCTTAGACCTTCTAAGAAGTGCCCTGACGCGCGCAGCTAATTCCTTTGAGTCAAAAGGTTTCCTTAGGTAGTCATCCGCTCCGGCTTCCAGGCCAGCCACAACATCGTGGCTGTCTGAACGGGCGGTAACCATAACGATAGGCACATCACCTAAACGCCGTATTTTTCGACAGACTTCAAACCCATCGATCCCCGGAAGCATGATATCTATCAATACGACATCACTGGGTTGTCTAGAAAATGAAGCCAACGCATCTTCACCATTGGAGGTTTCTTCAACCTCCCAGCCTTCCTCTTGAAGGGCCAGACTGACGGCAGTTCGAATTCTTTCGTCATCTTCTACTGTAAGAATTCTTACACTCATACTTTAATGTTGCCTCATTTCTTGGGTACTTGCGGCATTTTGTAGAGATAGAAATTTTTCTCTGTTTTTATTTTGGCAAATGGACTGATTTTAAAAGGTTTTTTGAATGTTTTTAAAATAGTTATGAATAATCTATCTGACTGTTTGTTACTAATTCCACTACTTGATCTATTAGATGTTCTGAGGAAGCTACTGTAATTGTGTTTTCGCAAATCTCTGATGAACTTTTTAATACGTTTACTTCAGGTTGTCCATAGTCGCCAGATTTTGACGGATTGATAGTCATGATGACACCCCCAGCATTTTTTACAAGAGCATGACCTGCAGAAATATCCCATGGGGAGAGACCATATTCAAAAAATGCGTCCACTCGGCCACAAGCTACTGATGCTAGATCAAATGCTGCTCCACCCATTCGACGGATATCTCTAATTTTTGGCAAAATTTCAATCAGATTTTTAGCTTGAGTAGCTCTGAATTCAGATTTGTAGGAGAAGCCTGTGGCGATTAATGCATTCGAGAGTTCTTTGGTTTTACTCACTTCAACTTCTTTACCATTGCAGGTTGTTCCGTGGGAAGATGAAGCGCTGAATAATTCATTCAGTAAAGGGGCGTATATCGCGCCAATTTGCGTTTCCTTGTCGATTTCAGCCCCTACTGATATTGAAAACCCTGGGTGACTGTAAACAAAATTTGTTGTTCCATCTATGGGGTCGATAAACCAGCGGATATTGTTTTTTCCTTGCACATAGGTCCCTTCCTCACAGATAATTTCATCGTTTGGTCTATGAGAAGAGATATATTTTGTGATTTCTCTTTCGGACCATTCATCAATTTCGGTTACAAGGTCAGTTGAGGAACTCTTGTAAGTTAAAGTGTGACGTTGCCCAAGTTTCTTGGCGATTTTTTTACCCGTTTTTTTAGTAATGTTTGAGGCAAGGAGTCTCAAATCTTCTTCGATTGATTTTTTACTCAATTGGAAATCTTTCACGCGCCGACTGTTGACGTTCGGTCGTCTTCCATTCGGACATAGCTTTAAGAGCTAGATTTACGACCACAGAGACGCCGCCAGCAGCCAGTAAAGCCGAACCTAGACCTACGGAAGCAGAAAGTGTCTCGCAGCCGTTTTCACATTGCAAATCCGTAACTGCATATCCAACTAGACCTCCGCATAAACCGGAAATAGTAATTGCAACAATAGCCATAACCCTTGCTTTCACTGAAGGAACTGAAGAAGTGGCCATAGAAATCGATACCCCTGATTTTGTATTAGCGAGTAGATGCTAACTTTAGGCTATAGGTCAAAATTAGCTACTTAATTAGGTGAAATATTGATATGAAAAATGGATCCTTTAGAAACTGGTCAGTTGTTGGAGGACTTATTCGAAAGGACTCTGACATTTTATTGGTCGCTAATCGGCGCAAGGGTAATTTACATCTTGGGAAAAGAGATGAAATTGATTGGACTCCGCCTGGAGGTGTAATCGATCGAGGGGAGAGTGCAGTTGGAGCTCTGGAGCGTGAAGTGTATGAGGAGACTGGCTTGCAAGCATCAACTTGGTCTGAGTTGGTTTACGGGGTGTCTGTAAATTTTGTTGGACACAACATGTCTTTACAGGTCAAGGTGTTTGAAGCGATTGAATGGACTGGTTCGTTGGTTGTAAATGATCCAGATGGAATTGTTGAAGATGCTGAATTTTTTTCTGAAAAAGTTTGTAAAGCTAAATTAGAGAATTCTCCAGTTTGGGTTAGAGAGCCTCTGCTTGCGTATCTAAAAGGAGGAATACCTTCCGAAAAAAGTTTTAGCTATATAGCCGCATCTGATAAAGCCGGCAACTTGATCGTGGAACGCAAGTAGTGACGACCTCAATACTCCATGTGGATATGGATGCTTTTTTTGCTTCAGTTGAATTGCTTCGCCGTCCGGAATTAGTAGGTAAACCTGTTGTGGTGGGAGGAAGCGGAAATCGTGGTGTCGTAGCTGCGGCATCTTACGAGGCACGCTCCTACGGAATTTATTCTGCTATGCCATCTAGGAGAGCTAAGAGACTCTGCAGGGATCTGATATTCATTTCTGGAGATTATGAATTTTATGTTCAGGTGAGCGAAAGGATCATGAATATTCTCAGAAGGTTCACTCCGCTGGTCGAACCGTTGTCCCTAGACGAAGCTTTTTTAGACATTGGAGGAGTTTTAAGAGTTCATGGAGAGCCTGAGTCAATTGCTTACAAAATCCGAGACGCCATATATGAGGAAGAGGGTCTCAGGTGCAGTGTTGGAGTTTCTGTAAATAAGTTTTTGGCAAAACTCTCAAGTGAGAATGCAAAACCGAAAGTAGGACCAAGAGGTCCTATATATGGTGAGGGTATTTTTCTTCTTGGTGAAAATGAAATAGAAATGTTTTTAGATCCACTTCCTGTTAGTGCGATTTGGGGTGTCGGACCTAAAACTAACAAAAAGTTAAATGCTCTAGGTATAGAGACTGTGGGAGAACTTGGTCGAGTTTCTGAAGGAAGTCTAGTTTCGAGTCTGGGGAAAGCAGCTGGAAGACAACTCTGGCGACTCGCTAGAGGCATTGATGATCGAAATGTAGTCCTAGAACAGGAAGCTAAATCCATAGGGCATGAGGAAACTTTTCCTAAGGATCTAACAAATCGAGAAGATGTGGAACGCGAGTTAGTTAGGCTGGTTGATTCTGTTTCATGGCGGTTGCGAAAATCTGAAAAGAAATGCCGTACGGTTTCCTTAAAAGTCCGCTATTCAGACTTCACTACTTTCTCTCGTTCTTATACATTTCCGGAACCCACTTCTCTTTCTTCTACAGTGCTGGAAGAAGCCAAGAAGTTGCTTGGTGAGGTGGATCTAAAACCTGGAGTCAGACTACTTGGAATTTCAGTAACGAATTTGGATAGGAGTTTCGGCGAGCAACTTAAATTTTCTGAAAACCCCCATTCCAATCGGAAAAACACTCAAGATGCAGTTGATTCGATTCGAGATCGCTTTGGTGTGGCATCAATTGGGCCGGCTAGCATACTCAGCTCAAATGGGATGCGCGTTAAAAGAAAGGGAGAGCAACAGTGGGGTCCAGACGAAAGTTCAAGTGATTGAATGGGAAGGGGTTGGGCTTTGATAGGTGTTATGCCTTGATAACAGTTAGAATTTTATTTATAGATATTTATACAGGTAGGAGAACCAAATAGATGCCACTTTCAGAAGATGAAGAGAGGATTCTTCTTGAAATTGAAGAAAGCCTTTATGAGAGTGATCCTGAATTGGCGCGTGAAGTTTCTGAAACTACCGTTTACACAAAGTCACTTAAAAATTTAAAGTGGTCAGTTTTAGTTTTTTTTCTTGGAGTGGCATGCATGCTTATAACGTTGTCCATTTCTTTCGTAGTCGCGTTTTTTGCTTTTCTTCTGATGTTATTTTCTGCACTTGCAATTGAAAGGAATGCCAGAAACCTTGGACGAACTGGCATTCAACAGGCATCTCAATCTTCAATGTGGGGCGAAAAAGGAATCAAATTGGGAGACTCCTCACAGAAATTTCGAGATTTGATGAAAGAGCGTTTCCGTCGCGATAATCTCGGCTGAAATCATGAAGTGGAATGTTAGTGAAGGATATTCTCGCAGTAGATGTAGGTGCAACTAAACTCGCTGCAGCTCGAGTCACTTCAGCTGGTGTGATTAAGAAACGAGCTTCAACCCCGACACAATCTAGCAATGGGGAAGAGTTGTTTGGGAAGCTGCTCTCTTTGTCTGAAGAAGTTCTAGAAGGAATAGAAGTTGAAGGTTGCGGAGTGGGAAGCGCTGGTCCTATGACGAATAATGGAGAGGAGATTTCTCCATTAAACATTCCTCAATGGAGGAGCTTTCCATTGAGGGCGAAATTGTCAGAAGCTCTCGGTGTGCCGGTAGTTCTCGATAATGATGCTAAAGCAATTGCTTTAGGAGAGGGTTGGGTGGGGGCAGCTTCTGGTCAAAAAAATTATTTAGCGATGGTTGTTTCTACTGGGATCGGCGGCGGTTTCGTAATCGACGGAAAGCTCCTCGGTGGAGAGATGGGAAATGCCGGCCATATAGGACATATAAATGTTGAACCAGATGGCCCTTTATGTGCATGTGGAAGCAGTGGTTGCCTCGAAGCGGTTGCTTCAGGTGGTGCAATAGAAAAAGAAACAGGTATGCCCGCGGCGGAAGCATCAGAAGAGGTGAAGATACGATGCGGTTATTTTGTCGGAAAGGCTGTTTCGATTGCCGTCAATTTGCTTAATATTCGCATAGTGCTAATCGGGGGTTCAGTTGCCTTGGGATACGGCTCAATTTTTCTTAATCAGGTTCGTTCAACTGCAGCAAGTTTTTGTGGTCTCGATTTCACAAAAAATATACAAATAGATTTTACAAGCCTTAAAGATGAAGCTCCTTTGATTGGAGCTGCTGCGGTTTGGCTGAATGCTAAAGGACTTGATCAGTGTTAAAAGGGAGATGGTTGTTCACGCTTCTGTTTGCTCTACTGCGAATACCCTCGTTATGGTCTACAAGCATAAAACAGATTTTCATTCTTGCTAAAAATAGATGGCAAGCAACGCCTCCTTTTTTGCCATTTCCTAGTAGCGATTTCCTAGAATTCAGGATTATCACATACCAGGGTGAAGCAGAAAAACTACCAGATGTTGATGTTGTAATTAGATGGCTTACATGGGTAGCGGATTTAGAAAAATCAAAGATTTAGTTGTATGGGCAGTTGGGCTATCAAAAGGTCTGTAGGAAGTGTCGCTGACAGGCATCTGACACTTCCTACTTTTGAGTCACGGCAAATGATCATTCATGAGATTGATAAGCCAACAATGGTTTTTGGAACTGCACAGAAGAATATGTCTTTAGAGACCGATATTCAATGTGATTATGTTTACAGGAAATCGGGAGGAGGAGCTGTCTTTCTTGAACCCGGTCAGGTTCTATGGGTCGATTTTGTTATACCGCGGGAAGACCCTTTATGGTGCAATGACATTAGACGCTCCTCACTATGGTTAGGCGAAGTTTGGGTAAATGCCATGAAAGCCATCGGTCTTCAAGGAGAAGTCCATAATAAAGAAACCCAAAAAACCGAACTCTCTCGGTTGATATGTTTCGCGGGGCTAGCAACTGGTGAAGTTACAGTTTCGGGAAAAAAAACCGTTGGCATAAGCCAAAGGCGAACTCGAGAAGGGGCTTGGTTTCAGTGTGCTGCTTTATTTTCCTGGCCTGCTAAAAGAATCGCCGATTTACTTCAAATGGAACCAAAAAAAAAGATTGTTGATGATTTAATGCGATTAGCAGCTCCTATTGAAGCGGATCCGGACGAATTGCTGCATTCACTCATAAAAAACATCACTTAGAACCTCTAAACCCTAATAAATCAACGGAAATTAATTAAATCTCTTTCTATTGGCGCGCCTATTGACATAAGTGGGGGGTTATACTAGAAAGGTGGAGGAAAATGGGGAGAAATGGGAAATATTTCTTTTTACTTGTTTTCTAACAAATTTTCAATACAGCTAGAAAAAAGGGAATCGGAATGCTTTTTGTCGGAACGCATGAACACTCACTCGATGAAAAAGGCCGTGTAGTTCTCCCTGCAAAGTTCAGATCTCGATTTTCTGCAGAAGCCTTTATTTCACCTGCAGCTAATTGCATCGCAATTTATACTCCTGATGCTTTTGGGGAAATGGTGTCACGACTCCAGACACAAGTTCAGGAGGGGAGCGTGGAACCCAAAATACTTAGGAGACTTGCAGCTAGTTCTGATGAGCAGCGCATAGATAGTCAAGGCAGATTAAGTATTCCGCAACGTTTACGTGAGTTTGCTTCTTTGGAGGATGAGGCTCTCCTTATTGGAGCAATCACACATATAGAAATTTGGAATCCCGACGACTGGGAAGGAATGGCAGACGATCTCGACAGATCTTTAGCTGACACTTTCTGGCAGGGGGGAGGAATCTAGCCACTGATCATTTAATCATCTCAATCTTCCGATTATGGATCGTTCTCCGGATAGCAGATGGAAGGCCCCTCCTCCACCTCCTCCCATCAAGATCTTTAGGAGAAATTCTTAAGTCTAGTTATTCGGGGAACGGTCGATAGTCGGAAAATATTTCAAAGGTAATTAAGTGGACAACAAATTAACTTCAAATTTTAAGCACAAGGCAGTAATGCTGGATGAAGTACTTGATGTAGTTGACCTTATTCCACCTGGGGTTTTTGTTGATGCAACACTTGGTGGAGCTTCACATTCAGAACAAATACTTGAAAGACGCATTGATATTGAAGTCCTTGCCATTGATCGTGACCATTCAGCATTAAAAGCAGCGCGTTGTCGACTCGAAAGGTTTTCAGAAAGAGTTAGATTTTTTCATGACTCTTTTTCTTCATTGGAGAAGATATTCAACGATGAAAATATTCCTTTAATTATTTTTCTTAGAGGAAATATTTGGGAAGAATTAAACGATCCTCAAATTGTAAGTAGTTCATATATTAAAAAAGCTCAAATTAAATTTAAAAAAAATATTACAGAAAAATGCTTCACAAATGCAAAAATTATTCTGCCCATATGTAATTATCTTACAGAAATTACAAAGGAACATTATCCAAGAAAAAAAATAAAAACAAAGTATCAGGGAA
>ENA-UPTF01002371-UPTF01002371.1-marine-metagenome-genome-assembly--contig:-NODE-2371-length-10959-cov-5.647859_pt1 | contig 10959 bp, 7 predicted proteins | sample MGYA00238166_ERZ767019 | MGnify/ENA primary metagenome ERZ767019 (study PRJEB28930, sample SAMN06266391) | marine metagenome | isolation source: Sea water from 250 m depth | place: Atlantic Ocean | study... | reverse complement strand
AAATACTTTTAGAGAGAAAAAAAGAACTTAAGCGAAAGAATGCAAGAGCATTCCCGCAGGTTAAAGATATTCTTTCTGTGTTTACAAACAGCAGAATTACAAATATAGAATTGTCTGATGCATAAAGATAATTTGAACCACAATAATTTAAAATAGATTAAACTTTAAACTAAGGGATAAAATTATGATTGATATGAATGAAATGATGAAAAAGGCTCAGGAACTTTCTGAGACTATGAAACAGCAACAGGAGGAACTTGCCAAACAGATTATTTCTGTTTCTGTTGGTGGAGAGATGGTGAAGATGACTTTCAATGGAAAGCAGGAAGCAATAAGCATTGAAATTGATCCGGAAGTTGTAAATGCAGATGACATTGAGACTCTACAGGATTTAATCCTTTCTGCAGTCAATGAAGGACTCAGACAAAGCCAGCAAAATATGCAGAACTCTCTTGGGCAGCAAATAGGAAAAATGACAGGAGGACTGGATTTATCAAGTATTCTCAATCCAAAATCATAATCAAATATTGTCTGAACGAAAATTCAAACAGCCGGACTTTTTTCCAGTTTTAAGTAGGTTTGTAATAGCTAAAGATTTAGCTGTCAGTTTTCAGCTGTCAGCTCAGGTTGAAATATAATAGCAAATAAGCTGACTGCTAAAAGATTTTTTGTTAAATCTATATTGTTGAAATCACAGATAAAAAAGCTTGTTATTATTTCTTACAATTTTGTAATTACACTATTTGTTAATTAAAAATGCGAATCTGGCGTCTGATCGAGGACATTCCCCGTACCGGCAGTTTCAATATGGCAGCAGATCAGTTGCTGTTAGAAAATTATTCTCAAGATGCTAATCCGGTATTTAGAATTTATGACTGGGAATGTACTACTCTTTCACTGGGGCGTAATGAAATATTGGACAATCTAATTGATTTGGATGTATGCGGGAGACTTGAAATCCCAATTGTCCGCCGTTCAACGGGCGGAAAAGCTGTTTTACATGGTTTTGACCTGACTTACTCCATTGTTGGAGGAGTCCTGGACCAGCATTTTCCCGGAGGTGTACTGGACAACTACCGCTATCTGGCAAAAGGATTTTATGCCTTTTTTAATAAGTTGGGACTTAATCCTGTATTGAAAGCCATAGACCGTCAAAAGAAAAAATCTGACTCGCATATCTGCTTTGCAGATCCTGCTGTATATGAAATTTTGGTTGAAGGTAGAAAAATTATTGGCAATGCACAACGTGTAAGAAATTTATGCAGTTCTCATTCATCTTCATGCAGAGTGTTTCTTCAGCATGGTTCTATTCCTCTCAAAGATTCTATACCCCAGATAATCCAAATATTCCCACAAGCTGCAGAGGATGATCTGCGTAGAGAAATGCACTCACTTGAAACTGCGGGGGTTTATCCAGGACTTGCCCAAAAAAAATTAAGACAGATGTTTCTGGACTGCCTGCAGGAAACTTTTCAATTAAAATGGAAACGTCAGTTCTGGAGTGTTGAAGAATTGAAAATGATTTCGGAACGTGAAAATTCTTTTCAAAATCTTAATATTAATTAGTGTTTTAATTTTAACGGAGTCACTGACAGCTAAATTCAGCAGAAGTCGTTATAAATTTGGATTATTGACTTCAATTCAAAGACTGGAAAGAAATTCAACTGTTATCTGTAACACCATTTTCTTTCATAGTTAAAACTATTTTAATCAAAAGTAAAATTCATGGTGCAGCATGCATTATTAAATCGAACCAATCGATTGGCCTGACAAGGGATCCCGAAGAAAATATTTTTAATTTTTCCCACACGTGGGGAATAGGCAAAAATGGAGCAAGTCCCAAAGTAAGACAAAACAGGATTATCATCGACCATGGAAGTTTCATCACTAATTCACTTATAGCCTTCAGCATAGGTGTTTTTAGTTACAAAAGATTGATATCAGGCTTAATTTAAGTATATTAAGCATATGGTATGACAACCTTAAAGGACAGATACATTTTCTTTTTAGAGCCATTTGTACATGAGCAATGCATCCACATAACCAAGTTTTGGATGCAGGAATGCTTTGTTAATTCTTCCGACAGTTTCAAATCCCAATCTGGTCCATAAGCGGATTGCCTGCTCATTACTGACTACTACGAGGTTGAATTGCATTGCTTTGTAGTCCAGCTCTTTGGCTGCTTTTTGTGAGTGTTCACACATCAGTGTCGCCAATCCTTTCCCTCTGGCGTTGGGCGAAACCATATAACCGCAGTTGCAAACATGACTGCCTTGGCCGGGATTATTTGGTTTTAGATAGTAAGTCCCAAAAATGTGCTGCTGTTCAACGCAGACAAAGGTTTTGTGTGGCTGCTCCATCCAAATTTGAAAAGCTTCTTCTTTACTTGTCTCTACGGGATAAGCATAGGTTTCACCTGCAGAAACAATATGCTGAAAAATAATCCAAATCTGTTCAAAGTCCTCTTTTACAGCTTCACGAATTTTCATGAATGTTGTCCGTTTTAACTCAAAAGTGTAAATGCTCGCCAGAGCATCCCTGCAGCCAATAAAATCAGCATTACACCCATTATTAGGTCTATACGTTTAGCATTGCGCTGCAGCGCTTTTACAAGTCCTCCGGAGGAAGCAAGAAATGCAACAAGACAGTACCAGCTTGTATCAACACCCCCCACAGTTGAGACCATTACCAACTGTTCAGTAAAGTCAGCATCAGGCTGTACGAATTGACTGAAAAGTGCCAATAACCAGACTGCAATTTTAGGATTCAGAAAAGCAATCAAAAAACCTTCACTGAAACCACGGTACCCGGTTATTGTTGATTGTTTTAGTTCCCCATTATACTGCTCGCCACCAATACCAGAAATAATCATTTTGCCGCCAAGCAATATTAAAAACAATGATCCAATTATTTGGGCTATCAGGAAAAAATTAGGAACAGTCTTTAACAGAGCAACCAGGCCAGTTATCGCAACCACGGAATAGAATGTAATACCCAGACCGTGACCGACTCCACTCATTAAACCCTGAGTCCTACCTCCGGAGATAGTATTTCGTAAAATTACCGCAAGACTTGGCCCGGGTGACATTGCACCCATGACACAGATTAAAGCTAACTGGCTCCATTGTGTAAAATCCATTTGTTTATTCTATATTTTACCGTACAAATTTGTCATTGAAACATTAAATTCGTAATTACTGGTTAAGTTTTCCGAGTAGCAGACAATTGCCCTACAGCAAACTGCTTTTAACTGCAGGCTTAAAATCTGTTCTTAACTTAGTCATGTTTTACATCAAATGATGAGGATCTACATCAATCTGAATCAACTCATCACGTCTCGTTGAAGGTGGTGTTTCTAAAACCTGTTTTAACAAACGCAAAATGGGTCGTACATTATCTGCTTTCAGTAAAAGCTGCCAGCGAAAACGGTTGCGCAATTTTTTCATCGGTGCTTCTATCGGTCCAATGACTTGTACTGAATCAATCGGTTTGATCTCACTGGTAAACTGGGCAGTGTTTGAATAGTTTTTGTTAGAAGAAAACTTTTGAATCTTTTCGGCTATTTCCCAAATCAAATTTTCAGCTCGTTTTTCATGAGGACTGCTGCAGACAACCAAAGTCAGTGAATGAAAAGGCGGCATCCGGAGATTCTGACGTCGTTCAAGCTCCAGTTCCCGGAATTGCCTGGTATCGTGTTCTTTTGCACAAAGTAAACTATGGTGTCTGGGATTATGAGTTTGAATCAGCACCTCACCTGGTTTATAACCTCGTCCGGCACGTCCAGCTACTTGCGTTAATAGTTGAAATGTCCGTTCACTTGCACGGAAATCCGGAATGTTTAGCGATAAATCAGATAATATTACTCCTACAAGAGTCACTTCCGGGAAGTCATGGCCTTTGGTTACTAATTGTGTTCCAATTACGATATCTACTTCGTGTCTGCGGATACGATCGTGCATTTTAGAAAGAGCATGTTTGCCGTGCAATGTGTCCCGATCCATGCGTAAAATACGGGCCGCAGGAAAAAACATTTTAAGATTTTCTTCAACTTGCTCGGTTCCGGTACCTATTATTATTGGTGCGTGATCACTTCCACATTCAGGGCATCTCTGAACCAGAGGTTTAACAAAATCACATTGATGACATTGCACCTGATTTGCTACTTGATGGTAAACCAAACTCAGACTGCAGTTGGGGCAAGTGAATGTCGATTCGCATTTTGAACAACGGACTAAAGGCGCAAATCCGCGACGATTCAAAAAAACAATACTTTGCTCCTTCTTCAGTAAACGTAGGCGCAGGGCTTCAACCAACTCGCTGGAAAAGTACGGACTTCCTTTCTGTCCGGGTACCGTTTTCATATCCAATAACCTGACTTCCGGTAAGAGTGCCTGATTAATGCGTGAAGGTAAGCTTAAAAGCTCATATTTACCGTTGCTTACATTGTTTGAAGATTCCAGTGAAGGAGTGGCCGAACCAAGTAAAACTGTTGCACCTGCCTCATATCCGCGAAAAATAGCTACATCTCGTCCGTGATAACGTGGAGTCTCGCCCTGTTTGTAGGAAGGATCATGTTCTTCATCTATCACAATCAGTCCCAGGTTTTTCATTGGAGAAAAGACTGCACTGCGTGCTCCAATTACAATTGATGCAAATCCATGACGTACCCTTGACCACTCATCAAAGCGTTCACCATCATCCATACCACTATGTAAGATTGCTACGTGGTCCCCAAAACGTGAACGGAACCGGTTCACAAGTTGTGGTGTCAGTGATATTTCAGGTACTAGTATCAAACATGATTTCCCTAATTTCTGGGCTTCTCGGACTGCATGAAGATAAACCTCTGTTTTTCCGCTTCCTGTTATACCTTCCAGTAAATAAGTACGGTAAGTTCCGTTTTGCAGTGAATCTGAAAGCTTTTCAAAAACTGATTTCTGTTCCGGAGTTAACTCCTTAAATGGTTCTATTTCAGGAAGTCCTCCTTCCATAAATCGGCGGTAAACTCTTTTTTCAAAAAATTCAATGTGACCTTCTTCTTTTAGTATTTTTAACGCCTGTGATGGAGCATTGACTCGGTTTTGAACGTCGCTCCAACATATTTCACGATTTTCATTCAATATTTCAAATATTTGCTGTCTTTTTGTTTTACGCTGAGAAACGGAATATTTCGGATTATCAGGTTTGAGCAGACGTATCCAGCGTTCCATTTTTGGCTTTGTCTTTTGCCCAATTAACACCTGAGTTGATTGAACATGATCTTTGGAAAGCCAGTTACGCAGTTGTTGGTGGTCACGTTCATCAGGGTTGCACTGAAGCCATTCCTGTTGTGTCCATGTTGATTGGGTATCTATCAAGATCTGAGATTTTTGGCTCAGAGTGTCCAGGCCGGGAAGTGAGGTTGTTTGGGGAGTATAAGTTGTACGTAAACGCAAGGCAAGTCCACCTGGAATTGCAGCATTAAGAGTTTCACCCCATGCGCAAAAATAGTACTCAGAAGTCCATTTTGTGAGTTTCAGTAATTCTTCAGAAAAAAGTGGTTCCTCGTCGACCAGTGTTTCAACATTTTTTAGCCTAGTAATTCCGGAATGTTTTTTAACACGAACGATGACTCCACCCTTTTTCTGTGCTCCAAAAGGCACAAGAACTTGTAATCCTTTTTCCGGAACTAGAGTAAGTTTATCCGGCCAGTGATAATCAAACGATTTTCGAATTGGTAAATTTAGGGCAACTTCAACGATCATGTATTATTTCGGTATTGCCTTTAAGCAAATTAGTGGAATCTCTCCAGTGCTTTCCAACCGATAACTACCGACACCAACAGGTAAAAACAGGGCCTCTTCACGATTTAATTTAACTGGAGAACCACTTTTAGGTATAATACTGGCCTGTCCGGAGATGGTAATTAGCAAATGGTATTTTCCATCCAGTTGATCCTCCCAAATAGTTTCCGGTTCCAAACAAATTCGATCAGCCGTAAATTGCGGAAAATCAACAAAACGTTCTATCAGCAAACCGGAGGATTTGTGTAAGCATTCAAGTTCAGGAGGTTCATAAACTACCGGGAGCATTTTGTTTAAAGCGTCATCAGTATCCCAATGATTTTGGGTGAGAACTTTTTGAGCGAACATCAGTATTAGACGCTCGTAGTGCGGTGTTTGAAATTCAATGACTTTAATTCCATGTCTAAGAGAATGTATTTGAAACACAGGAAAACTGATGATGTCACCAACTTTTACCTGACAGTCGCCAACAAAATCTGAAGCTTTCTGTCTTAGTATAACTTCCTGTTCTTGTAATTCATTCGCAATTTCTTCAGTAGAATCATCAATTTGGCGTCGTATTTTTTCATATTCACCAATTGTTTCCCTGAAATTTTTCAACAGAATCTCTACCCATTTTGACCCATGTTTTTCCTGATAATCCTTGATTTTATCCGGATGCAGTCCTGCCTTGATGATTCCTGTTCCTGATGGCCAGGCTGTTTGGTCAATTTCTGTAACCACGTAAACTTCCCATTTCTTTTCATGCATTTCATAATACAAATCTCCAATCACATCCTCAGAAACAGGATTTAGTGTTTTGAGCAAAATCAGCGATTCCGGATGATCGGCAAGCACTTGTTTTTTAAAAATATTCAGTGCATAAGGTAACTCTGTTTTTCCATATTCGTCTGTAACTTTCACCACACCGCGTTTTTCTACTCCTGTGTACCATCCTTCATGTCCCCATGGTTTTGGGATATTGAGGACTTCGAGGCGTAAAGACTGTTCCGGATTGACTATTACGGCATGTCTGTTTTTTGCCACAGATTCGAGTGGAGCATCAGGATTTTGTACTATTATTTCCTTGAGAGTTTCCTGATCGAGCTTGTTTTTCCAGACACTACCTTGCTTTTTTAATGTTGCTTTTTTATTGTTGTGATTCGATTTTTGAAGTTTGATTTCAATCAATTCCTGAAAGGAAACCTGTTCAGAGTTTTCTGTCCATGTTTCTAAACGTTTTCGCTCGATTAAAAGTAGGAAAAATTGAACTTCCTGAAGGTCCATTTCAGAAAGTAAGTAATCTGCGATTTTGCCTCCGTCTGGTATTTCAACCTCAGTAAAGTCATGCAAATTGAGGTGTGCAAACCAAATTGATGATCCTGACTCAGACTCAAGCAACTGAGAAATTTCTAAACAGGAAAGCAAGTTTTTTATAGAAAAATCTTGTGAAGTCATGGATTAAGGATTAAGCAGTTCTGGACAAATCCTGGTATTATTAAGTGCATCAGCCGTTGCAGGTGAGATAGGACTTAGTAATTGTGTCAGTGTGATTATTTCCTGATCAGGTATAGCATAAGGTGTTACAAACTCAACAGAAAATGCCTTTGATTCAGTTGAACTGGGATTTAGATTATTAGAAACGGTTTTGACTAAATTTTCAGCAGCAGCAAGATTTGGGTTAAGCAGAGTTATATTGCAGAATCCTTCTTCATTAAAAGCCTTTTGGAAAAGGTCTTGACGATAACCATAATGAGTACAAGCAAGAAAAATCAACAAGGTATCTATGTATTTTTCAGGCAATTTCAGCATGGCTTTTTGAACCCAGTGCCGGATATGTTCTTCTACAAATGAGCTATCCGGATCATTAGAAATTTGGGTTGCCAAATCCGGACAACCCTGGGAAATGATCCGTATTTCCTCAACACCCTTCTTAAACAGTTCGTTTTGAAAAGTTTCGGTATTAATCATTGTGGGAGTTCCAAATATGATAGCCGATGATTGAGCATCATTGAGCAGACTTGATAAAAGCATCTTGACACCAATTTGAAGAATCCCTTCAATTTTAACAGTTTTTTCAGAAGGAATCTCCAAGTCATCCAATAGTACAGACAGCGTTCCACAAGCGACAAAAATGTGATGCGGAGCAAAAATCTTTTCAGTGTTCCGGAGGATTATTTCAAACGTTTTAAGCTGTTCCGCTCTTCCGGACATGGAATTGTATCCACGATTATTTGAAGGAACAGCGTTAATGTAAGTGATTTGTAAATCGTCAGCGGGATAATTTGGATGGTTTGCCCCTGCAGGTTCTGATAATAGTTGCAGAAGCTTGGCACAAACAGACAGACCTCCAAGTCCTGAGTCTGTGATAACAAGTTTCATGAAGATATTTTATTGGCAGGTGATGTTGATCAGAAATAATGCATCTAACCTTATCCTGAGACTTGGCCAAATTCAAACTAATAGTGTTTACAGTATGAATATTGGAGTAGAATTACTTAGGTTTCACTGAAAAAGTTTCACCTTTGTCATCCCAGATTTGATCCGGGATCCAGAGTCACCGTTCAGCTTGAGTACAAGATCTGAAACATTTCTCCTGGATTCCGGGTCTATGCTACGCATCGCCCGGAATGACAAAGGAGAAGAATCGAAAGAAGCATAACTATTGATCTTGTTAGGCCACCTTTTTGGAAAAGGAACTTAAACAACTGAAGAGCAGAGTGTTTAGTGCTTTTTTCTGGAAATACCCTACGGTTGTCTCTGTTAATTGACTAATTACTTTTTGACATTATTGAATAATATTATTTTTCAGCAAGTCTTAATTATGCGGGACTTTAAATAAATTGTGAGTCATGTTTTGTCGTAAAGTACTGATATTATCCTATTCGACTTGTAATCTCGACCAAAGAGTGAGATCTAATAAATACTGCTATATAATCAGATCCCTCACAGACTTTCTGGCTGACACAATAAAACTAGTAACAGTAGAGCAACTAATGGGACAGAATTAAGTTTCAGGTGGGATGCCTGCCCTCCTGTTTTTGAAACAGGATGAGCAGACAATTTTATATACGGGGTTTTTGGTGAATTCTCTGAGTTAGACGTCTTTGATACTGAGCTGAATTTTACCTCGTCTGTCAACACCGGTTGCTTTAACGGTGACAATATCACCCTCTTTGCAAACATCTGTAACTTTTTCGACTCTACCTTCTGCCAGATTTGAAATGTGTACAAGCCCTTCTGTTCCAGGGAAAACTTCGACAAATGCGCCAAAGTCCATCACCTTCTTGACAGGTCCGGTATAAGTTTCTCCAATCTCAATTGTTCGAGTCAGGTTTTGCACAATTTCCAGAGCATCATCCACCGCTTGATGGTCACGTGACATGATGGAAACAATACCATCATCATCGATGTTAATCTTTACACCGGTTTTCTCAACAATACTCTTAATCATTTTACCGCCAGGTCCAATGACCGCACCGATTTTATCCTGTGCAATTTTATGAGTGATAAAGCGGGGCGCATAAGTAGATAGACCGCTACGGGATTCTTTCAGTGCTTCAGCCATTTTCCCCAAAATGTGCAGTCGGCCTTCGCGTGCCTGCATCAGAGCTTGTTCAACTACTTTCTGTCCAAGTCCCTTGATTTTAATATCCATTTGCAGGGCGGTAATTCCGTTTTCTGTACCAATAACTTTAAAATCCATGTCACCCAGATGATCTTCGTCACCAAGAATATCTGAAAGTATAACGTTGTTTTTACCTTCACTGATGAGCCCCATGGCAATACCAGCGGTTGCTTCCTTGAGAGGAACACCGGCATCCATCATGGCCAGAGAACCAGCACAGACAGTAGCCATTGAAGACGAACCATTTGATTCAAGAATTTCAGAAACAAGACGAATTGTATAAGGAAATTCAGCTTTTGTTGGAATAACCGGAGTTAATCCGCGTTCAGCCAGGGTTCCGTGTCCAATCTCTCTTCGTCCGGGTCCCCGAGGAGGACGTACTTCACCGACACTAAAACTGGGAAAGTTATAGTGCAGCATGAACCTTTTAAAAGAGACACCATCCAGTGAATCAATCATTTTTTCATCTTCTCGCGCTCCAAGAGTGGTAACAGCAAGAGCCTGTGTTTCACCGCGTGTGAACAAGGCAGAACCGTGTGTTCGAGGCAAAACTTTAGTTTCGCAGGTGATTGGTCTGATTTCAGTAGGTTTTCGTCCGTCTATCCGGATTTGATCTTTAATCAAACGTGTGCGCATTTCATCTTTTTTGATGTCAGCAAATATTTGACTTAGTTCTTTTGCAGAATCTGCATCAGGTGAATCTCCAAGAATTTCGTTGTTTATTTCATCTTTTAATGTGTCCAGACGTTCGTACCGCTCTATTTTATCTTTAATCCTTAAAGCTTCATTAAGTCGTTTTGGTGTAATTGCCTCAACTTTTGATTTTAATTCTGAATCTACAACGGGCACATCTACAGTACGTTTTTTCTTGCCAACACTCTTCATCAGCTCTTCCTGCATTTCAATGATTGGCAGAACTGCTTCCTGACCATACCAAAGTGCATCCAGCATAATTTCTTCACTCACACCAACAGCTTCACCCTCCACCATTAAAATTGCATCTTTGGATGCAGCCATAAAGATGTTAAGTTCACTTACTTCAAGTTGTTCCGGACTAGGATTGGTTACAAATTTTCCATCAATTCTCCCAACTCTGACACCTCCAAGAGGATTGTGAAAAGGGATATCCGAAATAGCCAACGCCGCAGAAGCGCCGTTCATAGCAGCAACATCAGATGGATGTATCAGGTCGTGACTTAAAACGGTTGCCGCAATCATTGTTTCTGCCAGGTAATTGTCTTCAAATGCTGGACGCAGCGGACGATCTATAATGCGTGAAATCAGAGTTTCGCTATCTGAAAGTCGAGCTTCACGTTTTAAGAAACCTCCAGGAATCCGTCCGGCTGCATATGATTTTTCAACATAAAAAACTGAAAGTGGGAAAAAATCTGCTCCTGTCCCTGATCCTTTTGCTGCAGTTGCAGCTACAAGTACTACTGTGTCACCGTATGTTACTAATACGGATCCGTTGGCCTGTTTGGCCATTCTTCCGGTTTCCAGCTTCATAGTTGCTGGTCCAAATTCTCTTTCTACTATCTTCATTCTACTCCTAATTATCAACGTTCTACC
>ENA-UPTF01002370-UPTF01002370.1-marine-metagenome-genome-assembly--contig:-NODE-2370-length-10961-cov-3.830669_pt1 | contig 10961 bp, 6 predicted proteins | sample MGYA00238166_ERZ767019 | MGnify/ENA primary metagenome ERZ767019 (study PRJEB28930, sample SAMN06266391) | marine metagenome | isolation source: Sea water from 250 m depth | place: Atlantic Ocean | study... | reverse complement strand
GCTCGTTACACTTACCAATTACAAGATTGGAGTGAGCGTGTTTTTAAGAAGCGTAACATTGATTATGTAGTAGTTCCGGGAGAAGAAATTGATAATACCCAAAGTATTCAAGTTGGTCAAGTATTAGATGCACATGGGCGAAGTTATTATAGTATGAGCCAAATGATGAATCTAGTACAATACATGCGTGATGGAGAAGTTACTGGTGATGATGTTATCTTCTTTGAAGATATGTTTCAACCCGGTATTGAAAGTTTACCATACATCATGGACCAAATTCCTAAAACAGACAGACCAAAAGTATATGTTCGATGTTTAGCTCAAGCGGTAGACCCTGATGACTTTGTACATGTTTGGGGTATGAGTAAATGGATGGGTTTATATGAACATATGGTAAATGAATTTGTAACAGCAAGACATGCCATGTGGCATATCGAATCTCGAAAAATGAGTCGCTCAAAACCAAGGGGATTCACCGATGAAGAAAAGGAGGATTTGAAATAAAATGCCTTCACCTAACGAACGATTTACCCAAAATAAGCAAAATGGATTACTAGCTGAAAGAATTGCCATAGAAGACTTTGTTGCGCAAGGGTTTCGTATTAAAAAAACTGGCATCGGCAGTGATTTTATTGCATTTAAAAAAATGTCAGGAAAGAAGGAATATCAAATCTATGTTGAAGTAAAATACAACAAGGCGCAACTTTCACCTTTACAAAAAAAGAAAAGATTCGCAATGAAGAAGAGTGGGATAGACTACCTAGTGTATAGAGTAACTTCCAAATTTATGGAAAATTACAAAAAAGAGAATGGAATTGAGAATAACATCATTTCATCAATAGATCTTGGAGACCCATTTACCAATAGATACATGGTATCCAAGGATGAGAATTTTAGAATAATTTTACCCTGGAAATGCCCAAATTGTAAAATGAACTCAGCCTCAACAATTTCGGAATTAATCAAGAGTTTTGGTTTAAGAACCATGGGAAATGGAACAGTCAGGAATCAATCGTGGTGTAGAGCATGCAGATGAATCAATCTTATTCATATTCACGCCCGAAGGATCCACTTTTAGGGTTCGGTGACGTAGTAAGAAGTTACCGAGTTGATCATATGACAGATGTAGATTGCCCAATTTGTAACAAAAAACTAAAACGCAAAATCAACCCCCATCATTACTTGTTTACCAAGCGCTGGCTCAATAATCGATCTTGAAATATCGGTGTGTTCAGTAAGATTTCGAATATCTAGAAAAACAGAGGATTTGGTTGTTACCCAATAGTTAAACCTTAATCGTACTGAGTTAAATGGTTTATAGTGCATCAGTAAATCTTTACTATAATAACTAAAGGGAGAAACATCAGGATTATATAGGCCGTCATAGTATAGGAGCCAGTCTCTGCCTTTTTTCTTACCGATATAGCTAATATCTAAGGAAATAGATCCGCCCTTCGTCGATTTTGGGCTAAAACCAGGAACATTGTAAACCAGTGACAGATTACCTGTTGAAGAGGGAACGTCATTCCTGCGAGTGCCTTTATCATAAAATCCTTCATAGACCGGATCATTCTGACGCAGACTGTCTTCTCCCCACCTACTATCTAAAATAGAATAGTTCGCACTTATGTCTAGTGGCCCGACCCTAGTCTTGGCCGCCAGCTCCCATCCTTTGTTAATAATCTGTCCAAGATTTATATACCAGTATTCCTGTTTAATAGTCTGCAGGTCATCTATACTCGGGTCATTTGCGATACCATCTAAGAATAGCTGGTCAAAATAAGTCACCTCAACAAAAAAATTATCGCCAAAATAAAAATCACCACCCAGCTCATACCCTGACTGCCGCTCTGGCCTCAGATCTGGGTTGCCAATGTTTATACTATAGTTAGACTCGCTTGGCAGCGCCTGCATCGCCTTGGGCGGGTTAATACCCCCGCTGCCCCAGGCTGCTCTGGATTTTATGATCATACCACCAATCTCAGATAAATAGGATACTCCTAGTCTCGGGCTATAGTGGGTGCCATAGTCTTTACCAAAATATTCGTTCTGCTCGACGCGCTCACCAATGGTTAAATATATTCTGTCTTTATAGTCAATAACCAGCTCTCCATAATAGCCAGAGTTTTGATTGCTCTGGTCAACAATAGATACGTCATCAAAGTCCTCGTAATAATACTGATCTTTTATCTCATCCATGCTTCCCGAGAGCCTAACATGGTTGCTCATAGTTCTCTGAGTCCCTGTGGTCAGGTCTATATTAAAACTATTTGAGATCTTTTTCTTATAGTGCCAAAAATAATTTAATGTATAACGATTCCAATCCTCTGTCAAATATGCTTGTCCAGAGTTTGCATAGTGTTTTTTGTATAAGAATTTTTTTGAATCGTTTCCGATTACGAGGCTCTGATACCAATCCTGAGTAAAACTATGTGTAATGTTTAGGCTAAACCCAGGTTTATAGTAACTTGTACCACCACTAGCTAGTGAGTCGTCCCAGTGCTCTGGAGCATTTGTCCATGATCGATCTTCTTTATACTCAAGGAGATGATAAAGATTGCTAATAAAACCCTGCTGTCCCCAGCTGTGGTAGGTTTTAACATCAATAACCGCTGTACCGATTCTTGCATTTACCGAGCCATGAACCTTTAACCGTTCGATGTCTTTACCATTCCCCGGCATCACCTCTTGATCGATAGAATTATTAAACCCTATGTTATAACTAGCGTTTGAAGAGTTTCCCCCGCTCATACTAAATGTTGTTTCTTGTCCTATAGCATCATCATCTAAAATCGGCGCCTGAGTAATTTTACGAGCAAACTTTAGTTTCATAGCTGTTTTCCTAGACCTGGAACCTTTTTTCGTAAAAATATGAATAATACCGCTCTGGGCATTAGACCCGTGCAAGGTTGATCCCATGGGGCCCCTTAATACCTCAATCTTTTCAATGTCAGAAGGGTCAATAAAATCCGCTATTCCCGGATAGGACTGCATGTCAAAACCTAGAAGCTCTACACCATCAATATAAATCTTAACATCCCCAAGGGGCCGGCCTGATCCGCTGGTGCCGCCTCTAAGCGTAAACGCAGAATTATTTTGCCCTGGCCTAGAAGGAAGATTCGCATAGCCTCCCGGTACCTTGCCGGTTAACACCTCATCAATGCTACGCACAGGAAGACGCCTGAGGTCATCCTGAGAAATAATTGTCACCGGGCTCGCTTGAGCTCTTTTTTTCCTTTCGCTAAAACTGGCAGCGACAACGACCTCATCAAGGTCTACAAGAGACATCACAAGCTCAAAATCAATGGCTATTGGTTTGCCCTCTTCTGTTAGAATCTCTTTTATCATCATCCTGTGCCCAATATACCTGGCAGAAATTTTGTAGGACCGGTCTGAGGGAACCCTTTCTATGATATAGTAGCCAGATATGTCCGTTGCTGCGCCTAAGGCAGTACCCTCTATAAACACATTAGCGCCCACTAGAGGTTTCCCCTTATCATTTATTACGGTACCAGAAATAGTGACCGGCTGTGAGACTGATATTGAGACAGCCATTAGGTATAATAATAGATTGATTCTCATAATTTTTTCAGAGCAATCTATTTTAACAAAGTCATCTTCCCAGTCTTAGACTGCGACCCGGCATCTAACCTGTAAAAATAAATGCCAGATGAAACTGAGTTTAGTGACTGGTCTTTTCCGTCCCAGCTAATACTGTGATAGCCAGTACCAACATTACCTATAAAAATTTTACGCACAAGCTTTCCATCCATCGCATAAACGGACAAGTCCATCTCAGAAGGACTTTGTACTGAAAAATTGATTTTTGTTGTAGGATTGAAAGGGTTTGGGTAGTTACCCTCAAGATTAAATGCGCTAGGAATTGATTCATCATCGATGGATAAGGTTCCAAACATAAAAGATTTTTTCGTGGTGGTGGCAATATTTCCATCTTCATCCTCTGCGGTTACCCACCAATATATCCTTGTGCCACTAGAATAATATTGTTCGATTTTAGCACAATAGTGGTACTGCTGCTCCAGAAGATTAAAACAACTAGCCTGCTGGAGGAGTACGTTTTCACTTGCGTCAAGAGAATTAACCTGCCAGTGAAGCACTACCTGAACATTTTCCATCAGCTCTACTATTGCATCATTTATCCTTATGGTAATTCTTATATATGTTCCTGGGGGAATATATTCTTGTATTGGCTCAATAGAGGATATTCCAACATGTAAAATTTCAATCTTAGGAGGCATCGTTCCTGTAATATTTGCTATATAGTTAAGGTTTGGTGTCTTATCATCTATATACCAACCCTGCTCACTACTTGGCCCGCTACAGTTGCTATGATAATATTTGAGTCCAGGCGCTGGATGCACAAACAGACCATAGTACCAATACGTAGAGCGTTGACCGCTAACAGTGATCAATGATCCTTCATCTATCGAACCGTTGCTGTCTCCAAGATAGGTGATCACAACAGCAATATATTCATCCTTTAAAAAATTTGCTCCCCCTGCTTCAGAAAAATCAGCATAGTGGAACCCACCTGTAAGATTTGACGGCGTCTGAACAATTGTACTGTCATCATCCACCGGTAACACTTTTTCACCAAAAATAGATTGACCAAGGTCTTGCTCAGGGAGCGAGTTACACGGTCCAGTAGCAGAGTTAAAATTGTTCCACACTAAGTTTTCTGATCCTGAGCCGACACTAGGATAAGGTGTAGATGGGTCGGCCTCTGTGTGGGCATAGCCGAGCCAGCTATTTTGGCCTTCTTGTTCATAGGGGTAGAGGCTGCCATCAGAACGATAAGGATAGCTAGAAGGACCTTGTTTAAATACCTCTACCTGAAGCTTGGCTGTCTCACCATTTGTGTTCCACTGTCCAATATTAATGCCCACCTGGTTTAATGTAAGATCAGCCGGAACTCTATAAATTTCCATAATAATATCACCCGGATACATATTGATCCCAACCGAGTCATCATATTCAAGTCTTAAGGTATCTAAAAGATCGCGTGAGTCATTTGTCTCAACTACACCTGCTTTCATAAGTGAAAACGGAATCAGCAATAAGTAAATAAATATTATTCGAATGGTGAGTTTATTAATTGCTTTCATAATTAAATCTCCTTAGCTATTTGAGAATTTCATTATTCTAGGTTTATCTAAATATCCATCTATAAATTTTCTAACCTCTTTCGAAGATGGCCGTGGTGCTTTCGCGGTGATAATTTTTCCTTGAGGATCAATCATCATAAACCTGGGTATAAGACTAACGCTAAATGCTCTCATAAAATCCGAGCTTAAACCTTCATCATCATAAAGATGGATCCCGCCAATATTTTTTTCAGCCACCATTTTTTTCCACTTATTGTAATCATTTTTTGAGTCAATTGAAATACTCACAAACTCGATATCTTTTTCATCATATTCCTTGACCAATTCTTTTAGAGCAGGAAACTCTCTGATGCATGGGCCGCACCAGGTTGCCCATACATCTATATACAATAACTTACCTCTTAGATCTTCTAAACTCGTCATGCCACCATCATAGTTTTCATAATTAAAATCTACTGAGGCTAGTCCAGCCTTGGTCAACCTAGCCGAGTTATACCTTTGTGTAAGCTTATCTCTATTTCTTTCAGTGGAAAGCAGACTCATAATTTTATGATAATCGTCATCAATATTCTCGTTTTCATCTTTCATCTGCCTGATCAACATACTCGCAAACTGCTCTCTAATGTCTATGCTTTTTATACCACTAATTTTAGCTTTAACAAAATCAATGATCGTTAGGCTGGGATTATTTTGCATTTCTTTTTTGGACGACAGGCGAAAATTTTCAATAATAAGATTTCTGTAGGCTCTAGAGTGTCTAAAAAGTGCTTCATCATCAGTGTCCATAGATAGAATTGGATCAAAATAATCCTCCGGCAGATCCGGATCTATTTTATTGTGATAGTGAAAAAACTTTTTATAATTATTATATGTTTGCAGGTATTCATATTCAATTATTTTCTTCTCAATCTCTATATCTTTTTGACCTAGTCCTGATTTATCTAGTAAACTGAATAATGTGTCTCTGGTTTTTTCGATCTTTGGCAAAAACTCATTCAGCGGCACAACAAAATAATCTTTAGGATCACCAACTCTGCTTGATCTTAGATGAGATTTTGCAACATTATAATTATTTTCTTTTTTTAATTCACCAGAATAAGACATCGACTTGTAAAAATTATTCGCGTCAATCTGTACATTTACATTGTGCCCTCTTTTAAACCTTACGGTTGTGTAAGATCTTCCTATCTGAAAGAAATAATATCCATCTTTATCGACAAGCACCCGCCCAGAAAAATTCCCTGTTGAGTCAATAGCAATCTCTTGCTTTAGGGTGCTGTTATAGTTAGTCACCTTAATAATTTTTTCACTATTATTTTTTATATTTCCTGAGAAGGTAATGTAAGATCTATCGATCTTCCCGCAGGATAGAATAATGGCGGCTAAGGCAAAGTATGAAAAATGTTTGTTCAATATTAATTCAGAATTATTTGTTTATGAATAGCATGTGATTATTACTGAAATATACTATAGTGAACTTAGCCCTTTTATGCCTTTGTATTCATCAATCTCCTCTTTAGAACCATCAGGCCACTGAATAACGATTTTGTTTATACTTTTTTTGTTTCCAATAAAAACAATCGGGGCTGAATGAGACAGATATCCTTCGCCACCAAAAGCTTCATGCAATTGAACCGAACTATCACTATAGTATACCCAAATTTTTGAGCCAATAAATCTTTTACCTCTTGGGAAATCAGGCAACCTTAGTGAATAAGCCTCAGTACTTGTTTGGTTAATGAACGATTTGAACTTGCCATTATTTACACCAACAAGAAAGTCAACCCTGCCATCATGATTTAAATCATGAGTTGTGAGACTGGTTGCATCTCCTGGTACTACAAGCCCACTCTTTTCGGGCGAGATTGGCTCAAACGATCCAGTGCCATCTCCTAATAATAATTGGCTTACACCGCCATGCATATAACCCGTCTCACGCTGTGGCCCTGAAAAATTTTGAACCACATATAGATCTAAATTTCCATCGCCGTTAACATCACATAATGCTGACCCAAATACGGGACTAGACTGAACAATCCGGGGCAGTGGTCTAAAAACAAATTCAATATTCCCATTACTATCTGTTCTGTTTTCTAATAATCCAGATGCAAGTTCAGTAACCTCATACCTATCAGCAGAACTGAGCAATTCATCGGTATAAATTTCTTCTAATGAAGAAACCGCAAAATCATGATACGTAGGAAATTTTTCTTTTATCATCGGCATTGCACTGCTTGAACAGCCGAGGCCCCGTCTTGGAAAACAAACCTCTTTCTCAAATTTTGCCTCAACAATATGCTTCTTTCCATTACCCTCAAAATCTCCATAGTATAATATTTCCGGATCTCTATTAGAGGCCTTATACTTTGTATTGTAACCAGTATTGCCAACAATAAAATCTGTGTCTCCATCGTTATCAATATCTCCGGAGCTAATACTATTAAACCATCCAGACCGTTCAACCATACCAACATCAATTGTTCGGTCAATAAGTTTTCCCTCTTCATTATGAAAAAAACGTACCGGCCCCCACTCAAAGGTAACCAAAAGGTCGGGCCAGCTGTCATTATCAACATCCGAAAACACAGCGCCCGTGACCATTCCTGAGAGTTTTACCTCTGGGGCAATTTTATCGGTCGCGTCTATGTATTTTCTGCCTGTATTTTGAAGTATACATGATACCGGGCTTTGAGGATATTCACCAGGAACTACCCGCCCTCCAATAAATAGCTCTAGCCTGCCGTTACGATTGATATCTGCGCCAACAATGACTCCCCCGCTGTTATTCATTTTTGGTAATAAAGAAGCAGATCCTCTGAAAAAATTACCACTACCATCATTGATATATATTCTGTCATCTAGCAGAGCACTGCCTGGTGAACACTCCACGCCTCCGCTAACAACATACAGATCCAGATCATTGTCACTATCCGGATCTATAAAAATAGCTCCCATATCTTCAAAGCTTGCATCATAGGTAAATCCTGGCTGATGCTTACTAACAAAATCAGATCCATTGTTTACGTAAACCTGGCCTGAAAAACCGGACGATCCGCCAACAAAAAGATCATCGTCACCATCGCCATCAATATCTCCCCAGGCGATCCCTGATCCTAACTGAGATAGTTTATTTGGCAGTAATTTTTCTCGCTTAAAATCATCAAAAAACTTTTCACGATGCCTAATGCTAGTTAATAATCCTGTGTCCTTTTTAAACATTACATCTTTTTGGTTTTTAGCGCTGGCTTCCGTCTCTTTTTCTGACACCGTATACAAATAGCCAGCAGGAATATCGCGCAAGGTTTGCACAGCGCCTGAGGGCCAATGAATGGTAATCTTATCTGCTTGACTATTCTTACCTAAGCCAAAATGAATAATAGACTCACTAGAGGACATAAAGCCTCTTGAGCTAGATGAATAACGAAACATTTTTTTTGATTTTTTATCATATTCCATTTCGATTCTTGCACCAAGGCCCTGGCTGTTTCCTCGCTCTCCGATCAAAATAATCCGGATAGCATTACTACTGTTCGATACGTCATTACGATAAACACGTGCCGGTTCATTAAACCCGTTCATTACAATATCTAAATCACCGTCACCATCTAGGTCCCCCAGCGCTGATCCAGTACTCACCCCAAAATGATCCAAGCTCCAGTCACTGCTGACATCTTTAAACTTCAAACTACCTAAATTTTTGTAAACCAAATTTCTCAATCGATAGGGCTCTTCATCCTCCCAATAGACCATCAGGCCTTCCTCTTCAAATATTTTTTTATTATTACCTGCTAGATTCCTGAATCGATCTTTGAGGTCTCCATTGACAAAATCTCTTGACATACCATTTGTAAAATAAACATCCTCAAAACCATCATTATCTAGATCCCCAAATTTCACTGTCCAGGTCCAGTCCGTGGCCGCGAGTCCATTAAGATATGCTACCTCCATAAACCTTTCTGTTCCCGTATTAAGATAGAGAACATTTCTCATGTACTGAGGAGGACTTGGAAAATTTAAAAACCAGGCTTCACTATCTGGACCGCTCATTGAGCCCATAGATACCTTGTCTCTGTAGTGGTTACTGCCTGCCATATCAGAGGCCATTAGATCCATCTTACCATCATTATTAATATCACTATAGTCAGAGCCCATAGAAAACCATGGAGTATACGGTAGCGCCTGATCTGCAACATCAACAAATCTGACTGTGCCAATTGAATCAACTCCCAGATTCTGAAATAGATGATCTGGCCCCATGTAATCATTAGCCACATACAAGTCTGGCCATCCATCGTCATTATAGTCCCACCATGTAGAAGACAAACCATAGTATGGATTTTTTCCGATACCCGATTCAGTTGTAACATCAACAAAATGTCCACCATCATTTCTATACAGATAATCATATTGACCAGCGTTTATTAAAATTGGTACTCTCCCAGGAGGTCTCACGAAATAACCAAGCTCTCTAGAATCCGGATGTACCCGCAAAGGCCTGTTTTTATCATTGATAATTTTTGCTTTGGCCGTAAGGTCTGTGCTCTCTAATCGATTGGTTAAAAGATATGCATCAATATCACCATCCCGATCAAAATCTGAGAAGGACATCGACACACTGGCTCCCTTATAGTCTAACCCATACTCTTTTGCTGATTCTATAAAAGTTCCCTTATCATTTATATACAACTTATTTTGACAATCAAAGCCACATACATAAAGATCGAGCCAGCCATCATTATTGATATCAATAAAAGATACGCCCGTGCTCCACATTCCATCAGAAAGAATTCCTGCCTCTTCTGTAGCATCATAGAATTGAAATCCGCCTAGGTTACGGTACAGCCTTCCTCCATCTTTCTGCCTGGATAAGAATATATCCTGCAACCCATCGTTATTATAGTCTCCGATTGCGACACCTGCTGCAATAAAAGAGTTTCCTAATTGCGCCTCATATACAGGATCAGGGTTCCAAATATTTTTGAAATTAATTCCAGTTATTATTGAGTCACGGTGAATAAATTTTTGTTCTGAATCTTTGTTTAAGCTTGGCTGATTAAAAATTTCAGCGGCCGCAACAATGTTATTTTTTATCAGTTCTTCGACACGTTTTTTTACCTCAGGAGAGACCGTAATCTTTGATTCACTTTTACTATTAGGTAGACTGTTACAGCCAAATAATATTATAAGTATTAGATAAATTATTTTTTTCAATTCACTGCCACTATTAATCATAAATACTAAGAAACATAATTATATATGCATATAAGTTTATAGTTTCATTACCCAATCAGACTATAATATTTGAAACTCTCTTTTTAATGAAACAAAATTATATACGATTACATATCAAAAATACGCTACTTTTAATCCGGATGAAGACCAGAATAAACTGTCTAAAATGAAAACAGAAAACCATCTAATGGTTATTGACCCTGCCGTAGTAAAACCTGCGATTGAGTCTTTCAACAGAATTGCAAGCGTAGCACCATACCCAGTGACCTATCACCTGCCTGCGCTCTATGGTAACAAAAGCCTTGGAATGTATAATAGTAATGTCAGGGGCATCATTGTCTTGGGAAGCGCTGCATCAGTAAATGATGATAATAAGTGGCAACAAAATATCTCTGACATTATGATCGATGCGTCCGCGCAAGGCATTGCGGTTCTTGGCCTGTGTTACGGACACCAACTTATCGGTCACATCTATGGAGGCGAGGTAGGACCTTTATGGTCAGGAGAAAAAAAACAAGGTGAACGGGTTGTGCACGTAAAAAAGAGTGGACTATGGGGACCACCTAGCTCTGGGCCTCTGCTTTATTCCCACCAAGATGGAAT
>ENA-UPTF01002369-UPTF01002369.1-marine-metagenome-genome-assembly--contig:-NODE-2369-length-10964-cov-2.192799_pt1 | contig 10964 bp, 13 predicted proteins | sample MGYA00238166_ERZ767019 | MGnify/ENA primary metagenome ERZ767019 (study PRJEB28930, sample SAMN06266391) | marine metagenome | isolation source: Sea water from 250 m depth | place: Atlantic Ocean... | reverse complement strand
TGAACAAATCCGGCAAATTGGCCGGCGTCTTCACCGACGGCGACCTGCGCCGCCATTTGGCCAAGGGCGATGGCGTACTGGATCAGGCCTTGGCCAAGGTCATGACCCGCAAGCCGATTTGCCTGCGCGAAGATGCCCTGGCCGCCGACGCCATTCACATCTTCAACGAGAGAAACATCGACGACCTCATCGTCGTCAACACCAAACGTGAACCAGTCGGCCTCGTCGATTCACAGGACCTACCCAAACTCAAGGCCATCTGACCCGCTTGGTCCAAGCTAACTAATCGACCGGTAAAAGCTGTAGGTAGCATCGTGAGGCCAACTCGAGAAGATTTTTGATTAAACTATTAAAAATATATCGTCATCAATCCACTCCCGAGAATCAAACCTTCTAGTTCGAAATGGCATCCGTGCCCTTAATAGGCGGCGGAATGGCGATCTCGCCGGCGGGGGTGCTCCATGGAATTTCCTTTTTGTCGATGACGAGGGTGCGGGGCATCAACTCGATCTCGTGGCCCAGCAGATTCATCGTCACTACACCGGGCAGGAACATCAGGTCCTGGTAGATGCACTCGCCAAATGGCACCACGAAGGATCGCTGCTTGAGTTCCTGACTGCTCTCGGGCGCCGTGTCCATCGACTGCGCGTTGAGCTTGGGATTATCGAATACCACCACACCACTCTTGAGCCCACCAGAGCTCGCGCCCTCGAATACGATGCGAAAGCCATCGATCCCCAGCGATCGATGGTGGATGATCGTTGTCGGGCCGCTGGTCGCAGCCGCATCGAACTCCACGCGCCAGGGACCCTTGCGTTCGCGCAGGTGCTCCACACCGTAAAACCCTACGAAGTAAAGCAGTAGCGTGACGCCAAAGAATCCGCCGAGAAAACGCCATGGTATGTTCGATTGCTCCCGTTTCATCCACAAACGATCGTTCCGCTTGGTTATGCCGATGTCAAGTTGTTGCCGATGACAATGGCTTGTTGTGGAAGCCGGTTTTTTGCATCCTCACCGGCCAAGCGACGCGTCCGCTTGGCCAAGCGCATGGATTGCACCGTTGCCACATTTTATCAGTTTGCCAACCTGCCCGACTTTGAGGCCAAACGGACGCCGTTGAAGGAGGAGTGTGATCGCCACTCGGTGCAAGGCACGATCATCCTTGCACACGAAGGCATCAACGGCACCATCGCCGGGCCAAAAGACGGGGTGGAGTCATTGCTCGAGTTCATTCGCAGCGACAAGCGCTTGGCCAAATTGCCCGCTCGGCTATCCGACACCGAACGGATTACCTTCCACCGGATGAAGGTGCTGCTGCGCCCGGAGATCGTGACGCTTGGTACGCCTGAGGCCGACCCGCGCGGGGGCGTTGGCGAATATGTCGAGCCAGATGACTGGAACGCGATGATCAGCGATCCGAAAGTAACAGTGATCGACACGCGCAACGATTACGAAGTGGAGATGGGCACGTTCCGCGGCGCGATCGATCCCAAGACCGGGACGTTCGGCGAGTGGGTGGAGTACGTGCGGAAAAATCTCGACCCGGAAAAGCACCCGAAGATCGCGATGTTCTGCACTGGCGGCATCCGCTGCGAAAAGGCGTCGGCCTACCTGCTCCGGCGAGGCTTCAAGGATGTGTTCCATTTGCGTGGCGGTATTCTGAACTACCTACAAAACACGCCCGAGGCAGAGAGCCTCTGGGAGGGCGACTGTTTTGTGTTCGACCACCGCGTGTCGGTGAAGCACGGGCTCGAACAGGGAGAATATGAGGTGTGTTTCGGCTGCCGCTGGCCACTCAAGCATGCCGACAAGCAGTCGCCAAAATACGAACTGGGCGTGAGCTGCCCGCACTGCGCCGACGGCCTGACGCCAGAGCGACGGTCGCGACTGCTCGAACGTCACCGGCAAGTGTCGCTGGCTCGCAACCGCGGTGCACAGCACATAGGCCAGCAGCCCAGGCGCAAGAGGAAAAGCGCTATTCAACCCACCCGGGATGACTGAAGCCGGCCCGGAAGTTTTCAAGTGGACGTGGTGCCTGCTGCCGGTGATCGCAGCCGCTATCGGCTGGGGCACGAACTACCTCGCCGTGCGGATGCTGTTCCACCCACGCGAAGAGAGGCGCATCCTTGGGTTGCGCGTGCAGGGGGTATTCCCCAAACGGCAACAGGTGCTGGCGGAGAAACTTGGCCAACTGGTCGCACGCGAGCTATTCTCGATGGAGGACGTGCGGAAGCATTTGAAAGGGGACGAGTTCATTAAGCACGTCACTGAGACGATCGAAGGCAGGGTCGATGACTTTCTGCAGAACAACCTATTGGAGGCGATCCCGATAGCGTCGATGTTTCTCGGCTCGGACATGGTGGCCAAAATCAAGCACTCACTGGTCGAGAGCCTTGCCAAGGCGGTGCCGGAACTGGGCGATATGTTTGTCAGTCACCTTGAGAAAAACATGGATGTCGAGACGGTGGTTCGCGAGAAGGTGGCGGCATTCTCCAGCGACAAACTGGAGGAAATGCTACTCGGCATCATGAAACGAGAGTTCCGGTTCATCGAAGGAGTTGGCGCTGTTCTGGGTTTTTTGATTGGCTTAGCACAGTTGGGAATTTTATGGCTGATGTAGGAAAACAACCGTGGTACGGCGTGACTACAATTCTGTAGCTGGGCCTGGTCGTGACGGCGCTCATCATTGGACGGGCGCTGGGGAAAATGCGCGCCGTTGTCACCATTAGCTATCGTACGGGGTAGTTTTCCATTCCCCCACTGAAAAATAAAAAGCCCCGTACTTCGACGGGGCTTTCAAAAATCTTTATGGGTTACGACCGGTCTAGCCTGCAGCGTTGGCACGGCTGGCCAGGCGTGATTTTTTACGGTCGGCCTTGGCGGAGTGGATAACCTTAAGCTTGGCCGCCTTGTCAAATGCGGACGAAGCCGCATTCAAAGCGGCCTGCGTGTTCTCCTTATTGCCTTCCTTGATGGCATTGTCGAGTCGGCGCTCGACTGTCTTGAGAGTGCTCTTCACGGAACGGTTGCGGGCCTGCTTGGTCGCATCACTACGCATTCGACGCTTGGCTGACTTGATATTTGGCATCTTTCAAAAAATCGCTGAACCAGCGAAAAGGCCGCGCAACCTACTAAACCTCCCAAACTTGTCAACAGGTTAAATGGGTAATTTTAGTAAAAAATCACCCAGCCGAAACGACCAGTTGATCCTGTAGTTGAACGGCAATTTGGTGGAAGACTTCGGCTGGAAGGGAGTCGGGCTGGCTAACGACCACCGGCATGCCATCGTCGCCGCCTTTACGGATCTCCGTGAAAAGCGGCATCTCGCCGAGGAAAGGCACACCCTGACGCGCCGCCTCATCCTGCCCTCCACCGTGGCCGAATATTTCGACACGCTCGCCGCCGGGTGCGGTGAAGTAGCTCATGTTTTCAACGATGCCCAAGATCGGTACGTTGACCTTTCGGAACATCTCTATCCCCTTACGCACCACTCCGAGCGATGCCTCTTGCGGCGTGGTCACGATCACCCCGCCATCGAGCGGCACCGTCTGGCACAGTGACAACTGCGCATCGCCGGTGCCGGGCGGCAAATCGACGAGCAGGTAGTCGAGTTCGCCCCAGTCCACCTGCATGACAAATTGCTGGATGGTTTTCATGATCATCGGCCCGCGCCAGATGACCGGCTGGTCGTCCTGCAGCAGGAAGCCCATGCTCATTAGCTTAACGCCGTGGCTCTGGAGCGGAACCAGTTTCTCGTCGCCCTCGGTGACGGCCGGGCGTTCGTTGACCCCCATCATCAACGGGATGCTTGGACCGTAGATGTCGCAATCAAGCAGGCCAATATTCGCACCGCGCTTGGCCAAGGCGCAGGAAAGATTCGCCGAGACGGTAGACTTGCCGACGCCGCCCTTGCCGCTGGCCACGGCGACGACTCGCTGGATGCCGGGCGCCTTTTGTGGCCCCTGACCAGGAGTGGGTGCACCGGGTTGCGCTTGGTCGCCTCCTGGCGGTTGCTGTACCTGAACGTGGGCCACACGCACGCCGTCGATCGCCTTGAGTGCGTCCTGACAGTCGGACTTGAGCTGCTGGGCGACTTCGGCGTTGGCGCTGGTGAGTTGGATGGAAACACTGACCGCGCCGTTGGCCACGGCGACGTTCTTTACTATACCGAAGGAGACAATATCCCGCGAGTAGCCGGGGTACTTGACCGCCTTGAGTGCATTTAAAATATCATCTTCGCTTGGCATAAAATGCGGCGGGACTGTTGCCCAAACCCGGTTGATTGGCAAGTGCCAGGCCATGTGGTTACCGGATGCTGGGTAGCAAGCGCCTTAATCCAGCCACATTAGTTGTAACTTTAGGGCAACAAATAATGTTTATGGGTGTTAGTGCTCACACAGGGTCAGCTCCTCTGAGTCAAATGCAAGTAACCGAGATTGACATTCGAACCGACGAAGAACTGGTCGAGATCGTGGTCGGCGGCGAGGTGGACTGCTTCGAGGAATTGATTACCCGCTACCAGCCGCGCGTATTTGGCATGGCGCGGAAATATTTTCGCAATGAGTCGGACGTCGAGGAAGTAGTGCAGACGATATTCACCAAGACCTTCCAGAAACTTGGCAGCTACAAGGGTACAGCACCGTTTGAGCACTGGTTCATGCGGCTCTCTGTCAACACCTGCTACGACGCTCTGCGGCGGCGGCGCAACCGGCGCGAGCACACCATCAGTGATATGCTCTTTGAGGACGAAAGTTGGCAGGACCGCCTCGGCAACATCCCCTCCGACGACGATCAGGAGGGACTGGAACAGGCGCGTGAACTGGTGCACACGGTACTCGATCAAGTTTCCGACCGCGCTCGCATCGTCCTTACGCTGCAGGAACTCGAGGGACACTCGGTTAAGGAAATCGCCGAGATCACCGGCTGGTCCGAGTCACTGGTGAAAGTGCAGGCTTTTCGCGCTCGCAAAGAAATGCGAGCTTCGGTAGAGCGGTTTTTAATGAAGGAAAAAAGGTTGTAACCCCATGGAACCATACGACGTCAACGAATACAGGCAGATGAAGGCCAATGACACAGAGCAGTTCCTAAAGCTGGCAAAATCCGTTCAAAACGACGAACGGGTGCCCGTCAACTTCTCAGCACGAACGATGACCCGGGTGAGGGAACAGCACACACTCGAGACCCGCTCAGCCGACGAGCAGTTCCTGAAATTTGTCCGAAATCTGCCCTGGAAACAACACGTCCCTTACGCGTTTGAGAAGCGCATCATGGCACGCATCCGCGAGTTTCTGACCCCCGATCCGCTGACCGTCTGGTCTCGCATGCTTTGGCGGGCTGTCGCCCCCTGCTTTGGCGTAATGATCCTCGCGGCATTGTTCTCGGCCAAAGAACCAACGACAGCATTCATTGACCAGGCAGCGTTCGATCCCGCTGAGACAACGACAGAAACAGTCGACCCCGAGTCGACCGACTTTGAGACGGTGATGCTGGCTTCGTTCGACGACTTGGAGTACACGTGGTGAACGCTTGGAAACCCATACTTGCTGCCGTGGTCATCTTTGCCGCCGGTGTCGTGACCGGAGGCTTCGTGGTTGATTTCGGTGACCCCAAGCCACCGCGTGCATTCCCTCGTGAGCGCGGCCCTCGAAATACCGAGAGCCCTCCTGGATCGCGAATGGAGGGCCAGTTAAACTGGCTGATGAAGCGCATACAGCGCGACCTCAAACTCACCGACGAGCAGATCGCCAAGGTCGAGTCGGCATTCAAGGCAAGCCGCGAGGAAATGAATCTGGCGTTCAAGGAACTACGCCCGCGTATGCATGCCTCCACCGAAAAGCTCAAGGAGAAGCTCCGCGGCGATCTAACCGAAGAACAACTTGCGAAGTTCGAGAAATATTTGCGACCGCCAACTTCCCGCGGCCGCTTCAAGGGCGGCCCCGGTGGCCGCCCAGGTTCCGGCTCTCGCGACGGAAAAAACGGTGACAATCGACCACGCCGACCCGGCTCACGCAGCGAGCACCCGGTTGACCCGCCCTCGCCATAAACCGGCCTCAACAGAGCATCCCAAGCAGGCGCTCACAGCAACCGTCCACTGACCCCCCCGCCGCCCACTCGACTGGCTGACAGTTCAACTGGTTGCGAAACCACGTTCGCTGCCGCTTGGCGAACTGCCGTGTTCGCGCCTTCACCAGTTCTACTGTCTCGGCTAACCCAAGCTCGCCGTCCAAGTGCCCCAGCACCTGCCGATAACCAAGCGCTTGGCAGGCGCTCCGGTTTTCGCTCAGGCCGCGCTTGGACAGGCTCTCAGTCTCGGCAACCAAACCATGCTCGAACATCCGATCCACCCGCGAGTGAATGCGCGTGTTTAGGTCATCCACTTCGCGGGTGACACAGAAAAGATTGGCCGGCGCTTGGCCAGTTGCATTCCATCCGGTGCGTTGGCTTGAGTACGATTGGCCAGTGAGCCGAATCACCTCCACGGCGCGAACCACCCGGCGCCGATTTTGGCGATCCACCGCCTCGAATGCCAACAGATCTTTCGCCTTGAGTTCATCGAGTAAAGCCTCCATCGGCGTAGCCTCCAACTCAGCACGCAGTGAATCTTCGCCAGGCGGGCTATCGCCCAGGCCATCGAACAACGCGCGAAAGTACAGGCCGGTACCGCCGCAGAAAATCGGCCGCGCTGCCCGGGAACGAACCGCCTCCACCGCCCGCTTGGCAAAACGGACGAACTGTGCGGCGTCGAACGACTCGTTGAGCTCAACCACGTCAATTAAGTGATGCGGCACCTCACCCTGCTCCACCGCGCTTGGCTTGGCTGTACCGATGTCGAGCCCACGATAAACCTGCATCGAGTCCACCGAGATGATCTCTCCCCCCAAGCGCTTGGCCAGTCGCAGCGCCAGCGCTGACTTGCCGCTGGCCGTCGCACCGGCGAGGTAAATCGCCGGAGCGCTCACGCCTCCGATTCCTCATCCGGCTCAGCCAGCCCGTTTACCGCCAACGGCACTTTCCCCTTCCTAGCCCATGTCTGCCCCGGCTTCGGTTTTCGGAACGATTGCAGGAACATCAGTCCCACGCCGGTGCAAATGCCGCTGTCGGCTACGTTGAAGGCGGGAAAGCGAAACGGGATGTAAAACTGCAGAAAATCCACCACGTGATGATGCACCACGCGATCGATCAGGTTGCCAACCACGCCCCCGAGGATCAATCCAAGCGCCACTTGGCCTAGCAATTCTTCCGCCCCGAACTGACGCCGCGACATCCACAGAAAAATCAGCGCCGCCAGTGAGAAGAGGGCCAGCCAGAAATTATGCCCGCTGAACAGGCTCCACGCCGCCCCCGTGTTGCCGAAGTGGACGAGTTCAAAGAAACCGTCCACCACCGCCACCGGTTCGCCATTAAAGGGAAGTTTCTGAATTACGAGCCACTTTGTAAGCTGATCCAGCGCAAGTGTTAGCAGGGCGACAAGGAGGATCCTGGCATTGTTAACGGTGGCCTTGGACGTAGTCACTCCCCCCATTTGACCCGGAGGTCAGGTCGTTGGCAAGCCAAGGCAGCCGTGACGCGAACGACAAAACAGCGCATTGCCGAATCTTTTTCGTGACAAACGGCGGAAAGCCAATAGATTGTCCGCCCTTCGACAGGGGGACCCCTTCGTCTAGTGGTTAGGACACCGGCCTTTCACGCCGGCAGCACGGGTTCGAGTCCCGTAGGGGTCGCCACCTCCCTTCTCCCTTCATCTTTCTGATTCGCAAGACTTAACGAAAGTTTGGTTTTGAGAGCCTGCATTACTTTCGACCAAATAGCACAATTGACTTCCAAGCAAGATAACTGAGACTATAGAATCGCTGATGTCAGCCTACTCCTCTAGAAATGAAAAACTATAGTGATCAGAAATTTTTCCGAGTAAAAACTCTATTTGCAACGATTTTCATGGCGTGGATTCTCATGGGCTTGCCGCACATGGCAGAGGCCGCCATAGAAGTATCGAGAGGCGCTGATGGATCGGATCGTGTAAGCGGCGAATTGATTAATGTCGATTGGCAAGCAGATGATACCGTTATTCTTAGCTGGAAGAAGAGTGGTAAGTCTTTTCTTGAACTCGGTCCAAAACGCATCTTCGGTTCGACACGGCGTGGGGAAACGGGCTCATGGAAAAGAAAAAAACGGTCTATCAAAAATAACTCATCCCACGTCATCGTTACCGAACTGTGGGGTGAGCCAAACAAAGGGGTTGAGATCGAGTGCCACTATACACTGCATGAAAACAAGCCTTATCTGAAAGTGGAACTTGTTGGCAAGAATGTCCGACAAGAGGAGGTTGAACTCTACACGCTCTTTAACGCGCGCTATCCCGAGGATGCGGTGAGTCCGGAGCGCGCTGTGGCTTTCGCAACTCGCAAGCAATGGAACGACGCAGAATTTCTAAGTGAAGAAGGGGCTGGCCCCTTGCTCTTTGATCTCAAGAAGAACTTTTTCAACCATCGCTGGGGCACGGTCGAGTTAAGCTGGTTGCCGAACCAAGAAGATTTCGACCGTACGGTACGACCCGAGATCTGGACGGCGACATCATCGATTCCATGGACGGAGCGCCAGGGGGTCTTCCTCCCAATAGTGTGTCCTATACTAAAGAGCAATGACCGGGATGCTGGAGGACCAGTGGTCTTCTTCGAGAACTGCATATCCCTAGGCTTACTCGTCGACGGTGCGGGTATAGGCGTGACCAAGACTTTTTTTCTGAACGCGCGTAGTGAGCAAAAATTTGTCGACAACGGCTTGGACCTTGGCGATGGCTTCGGCAAACGACCCTACGCTTTCTATCTCGGTTATGCAGAAAAGCCGTCCTGGGAGTCGATTCTCTATGACTACTACTTCAATGAATTTCCAAAGCTTCTCGCCGAAACACCAGCATCCAAAGTGAACCTGCCGGAGGGCAGCTACGGAACTTTTGGCGGCCCATTCATGGACGCACAATGGACCGATTACTGGGCGAGCTGGTTTGCATTTGCGAATGTGAGCCTTGTCGATAACTGGATGCAACACGCCAACCGCGACATGCTACTCAAGTATGGCTGCCCCGGCCTGGAGATCGGCGCAGCCCGTGGCCTGAGGGTGGGTATGAGTGACAATGCCATGGTAGTGCCCTCTAACAATCCTCAATACTGGAATGCTCAAGACTACTACTTCAACTTCGAGGACAGCTACATCTGGTCGAAGGATCGCAAAGCGCCGCTTAAGTCGTGGGAGGGATATGCGGTAAATCAGAGCCCGCGCTTCTCCTTCGGGCAGCACCAGATTGAGGATATTCGGGCAACCTTTGAGCACTACGATCTGGCGAGCTACTTCCTAGACTATTTCGGATCGGGAAGGGGCGAGGATTGGGGACACCGCCATGAACATCTACCCTTCTTTCCGGATGCAGTAGCGCTAAATCAATTCACTAGGGAAGTTGCGACATTTTTGCACCACCGAGATGCCATTTTCATCGCCAACGTGCCCGACGCGTCGACTTCCTGTCTCACTTGGGCGGACATGGTCTACGGCGATATCGGTCACTTCGCCTTCCTCTACAAGATGATCGCAGGATATCGGCCCTTTTACGCTACAGGAATTGTTGTCAAGGGTACGCGCGATGAACAGACTTACAATCTGATCAAGGAGTGTCTGGCTGGTGGCTTCAGCAGCAGCCTTTCGATAGGTGGACATAGCGGCTGGTATATCGTCGGAGAGGTTGATGCCGAAAAAGAGTCAGCTCTCCGCATCTGGGCCCGGAACAATCCCGTACTTGTGTATAGTTGTGCCGCCGCTCTCGTTGCAGGTGACCTCCAATACACGAATTTTTTTCATCATCGCAATGGACTTGTGTTTGCGAGCTTGCGTTCGTCCCGGGACGAAGAAGAAGCACGAGATCGGATGACCGAGAAACGGATGATTCAGATACCACTGAAACGCACACGACTCCAAGCGGCAGCGGCTTACAGCGTGTTTGAATGGGATATGGCGGAGGGCTTCACCATGCTTCATCCGAGTATCCAGGGCAGGGATCTAGAGCGAGGCATTGATGTATCGATCCCGGCTGGTAAAGTACGCCTTTTGGTAATCGTTCCGGCAAACTCGGGACTGCTCGCGCCCTTTCTGGCTGCCGCTCCTGCCCAGGGCGTTTACGTGCGGTACGCAACCGCGACCATGGAGAATGCGGAATGGGTGAGCCATTCAACCTCCGACGAGTTTCATTTGACCTTGGGCAATCCGGAGGGAATCCGCAGTTTTAATGCCGTCCACTGGGGCAATAAAGGTCGACCCAATCTCAAGCTCGTGGGAGGAAACAAAGTCGAAATCGTTTGGGACAAAGACGGTCTTGAACTCGAATGTTTACACGGTCTCAAACCACTTCAAATCGTCTTGAGCTGGGAGAAATGAGAATCCAAGCAGAACGCCAACAAAGATAGATTATGGGGATGTTCCGATGATAATGGAGCAAGCCATTCCTGTCATGCGCTACGAAGTGTTTCAAATTTTTAAACAAAAGGATTTCCTTAGAGTTCAACCTGAAGCGTTTGGGGAAAGGTGCCTTGATGAGCTACCGGACTTTAAAATGTAAACTACTGAAATGTCAGATGTTTTGTGCTTTGGTTCAAGAAGGTCTATATAGTGAAAACTGAAGGCAAATTAAATATTGGCCCAATTGGGACTAATGAGAATCGCGAGCCCAACGAACAGCCTTGCGGTAAATGGCGGCTCACTAATGGATCGTATCACTCGGATCCTTGATAACAGGGTGAGAATAAAAAAACAAACATAATATAATGAAAATACAAACATTAGGAGTAATTGCAGCGGCTGCTCTTCTCGTAGGAGGAATTACCAACCTAGATGCAAAGGATACAAAAAAAGTACAAGCATCCAAGAAGGAGCCAGTCAAAGGTAAGTTAAATTATGATACATCAAAACCTGATGGTATG